>ULSE01004817.1_pt1 | contig 10520 bp, 9 predicted proteins | sample 1956061 | NCBI WGS metagenome assembly ULSE01 (sample SAMEA4835700, study PRJEB28245) | human gut metagenome | biome: gut microbiome; material: fecal sample | place: Denmark | collected 2008 | reverse complement strand
CCGGCTGCTCTATGGTATGAAAAAGTAAGCAAAGTAATCAAATCAAACGCTATGGAATAGAGCGCCGCGCGGGATCGCGGGCCGGTTTTGCATTACACCCAGTACGGCACCCATGTGCCGACGTTGCGCTTCAGGGCCTCGCGGTAGCAGCGTGTGGTGACGGCCAGGTCGAGGATGCCGGCGCCGACGGAGTTGAAGTAGATCACCTGATCGTCGTTGTCGCGGCCGGTCTTCTTGCCGCTGAGGATCTCGCCGAGGCTGGCGCTGATGTCCTCGTCCTTGACAAGACCCTCGGACGCCATCACGGCGATGGTGCTGGCCATGCGGTGCTTGATGGTGTCCCAGAAGTCGACGACGATCTTGTCGGCGTTTGTCACAACGCCGTATTCCATCTCGAGCGTTGCCATCTGCACGATCAGCGCGCCGCGCTTGATCCAGGCTGCCTTGACAAACGGCTTCTCAGCCAGCGTGACGGTGATGATGATGTCGCTCTCGCGGATCGCCTGCTCCAGATCGTCGGCGATGAGGATCTCAAGCTGCGGGTACGTTTCCTTCGCCTCGTTCACAAAGCGCTCGGCGTTGGCGGGGACGATGTCGTAGACCCACAGCTTTTTGAGGTTCGGACGCACGAGCATCGCGGCCTCGAGCTGCGTTCTGCCCTGTGCGCCCGCGCCGCAGATCGTCAGGACCTCGGCGCCCTCGCGTGCGCAGAGCTGCATGGCCGTACCGCCTGCCGCGCCGGTGCGCTTGGAGCTGATCATCGTGCCGTCAGCGATGCAGAGCGGGAGCTTGGTATCCGGATCGTTGAGGATATCGAGGACGCTGGCACGGGGCAGGCCCTTCTTGTAGTTCATCGGGCCACTGCCGATCCACTTGATGCCCGCCATATTGTACTCGCCGCCGATGTAGCCGGGCATGGCGTTGATGCGGCCGAGGACGTTTTCATCCTCGGGCGTTTTGCCCCAGCGCATGACGCATTTGGTCGGTGCGAGGACGTCGCCCTCCTCCATCAGGACATAGGCGCGCTGGCAGTCGTGCAGCACGGCCTGCATGTCCTCGCCGCCGAGGTCCTTGATCTCCTGATTGTTCAGGAACAGAATGCTTTCTTTCATTGTTGTCTACCCCTATGCTGAATTCTGTGTTGGATCGATGCGACGCAAAAAATGGGAAGAAAACGGCGCTGATCGATTTCCTTTTGGGCGTTTTTCTACTATAGTGAGGTACAGCGCTTGTGCATATTGAAGCATTTTTCAAGGCATAAGTAAAACGAATGATTCTGCAAAAAACATAAGAGATATGCACTTATAAGAAAAGGTGATACCATTGGCGTCCAAGTATCAGGTGCTCTGTCAGGCCGTTTCGCGCAAGAGCTTTACCGAGGCGGCAAAGGTCCTGCACCATTCCCAGAGCGCGGTCAGTCAGGCGGTCAAGGCCGTTGAGCAGGAGGTCGGGCTGACGCTCGTGCTGCGGAAAAAGGACGGCATCGAGCTGACGTCCGACGGCAAAAAGGTGTATCCGTACATCCAGAATATCTGCGATGCGGAGCTGGCGCTTGCACACAAGACCTTCGAGATGGAGCAGCTGCAGGGCGGCATCGTGCGCATCGGCACGTTTCCGACCGTGAGCCGCGAGGCACTTCCCACGCTGATGAAGCAGTTCAAAGCCGAGCACCCGTCGGTGCGCTTTGTGCTCTATCAGGGCGAGTATACGAGCATCGCCTCGATGCTGCAAAGCGGCAAGGTCGAGATCGGCTTTTCGCACCTCGGTTTCTGCGAGGAGTTCGAAGCGGTGCCGCTGTTCCGGGATCCGCTCGCGGCAGTGCTGCCGCCGGAGCATTCGCTGGCGAAGCAGAGCGAGATCACGCTCGAGCAGTTTTCGACAGAGCCGCTCATTATTCTCGACGAGGGAAAACGCAGCGTCATCAAGGACGCCTTTGCAAACGTCTCGCTCTCGCCGTGGCTCGAATCCAGAGTGTACGACTGCGATACGATCATGGCGGTGGTCGAGCGGGGACTGGGCGTCTCGCTTTTATACCGGTCGTATCTGAAAGATTACACCGGTCCCGCGGTCGTCCTTCCCATCAGGGAGCGGCCTGAGCGCCATGTGGCGATCACATGGAAGCGCGGGAATGTGCTCTCCTACGCGACGAGAAAATTCATGGATCACATGGCGGACTATTACCGCACGCGGTGACAGGAAACGGTAGACCTGCGCGATGTAAAAGTGAAGAAAAAGGCAGAAGGAGGCCCGCATGAACGCAGGCCCCCTTCTGCCTTTTTAGGACGAGAGAGTATGGTAACGGAATGGTTCCGGATTATTCTTCCCAGTAAGCAAGCTTGGTGCCCTTGCCGAGCTCGAGAGCCTTGCGGTAGCAGCGCGTGGTGACAGCCAGGTCAAGGATACCGGTGCCGACGGCGTTGAAGTAGATGATCTCGTCATCGTTCTCGCGGCCCTTCTTTTCGCCAATCAGGATCTGGCCGAGCTGAGCGTGGATGTCCTCATCCTTGATGATGCCATCCTTCCACATGAGAGCGACGGTGCTGATCATGCGGTGCTTGATGGTCTCCCAGTTGTCGACGACGATCTTGCTGGCCTTCTTGACGCAGTCATAGGTGACCTCGAAGTCGGCCATGTTCATGACGAGAGCGCCCTTCTTCAGCCAGTCGGCCTCAATGAACGGCTCGTTCGCCAGCGTGACGCAGACGATGATATCACTCTCGGAGACAGCCTCCTTCGGGGTCGCGGCGGCGATGAACTCGACGTCGGGATACTTGGCTTTAGACTCCTCGACAAAGCGAGCGGAGCTCTCCGGGCGGATATCGTAGACATAAACCTTCTTGATGCCGGGACGGACCATCATCGCGGCCTCGAGCTGGGTGCGGCCCTGAGCGCCTGCACCGCAGATCGCCAGAACAGAGGAGCTCTCCTTGGACAGAAGCTTCATAGCGACGCCGCCGGAAGCGCCGGTACGCTTGGCGCTGACTTCAGTACCGTCGGCCACGCAGACGGGCAGCTTGGTGTCGGGGTCATTCAGGATGACGGTGACGCTGGCGCGGGGCAGGCCCTTCTTGTAGTTCATCGGGCCGCTGCCGATCCACTTGATACCGGCCATGTTGTACTCACCGCCGATGTAGCCGGGCATGGCATTGATACGGCCGTAGACGTTTTCGTCCTCAGCGGTCTTGCCCCAGCGCATGGGGAGCTTGCCCGGGGTGATGACGTCGCCCTGCTCGACGAGGGTGTAGGCGCGCTCCACATCGTGCATGACGGCGGCCATGTCGCCGCAGCCGAGCTCTTCCATGGCCTTATTGTTCAGAAACAGAATATCGACCTTGCTCATAATAATTGCTTCCTTTCATTTGTTATCCAAAATATGTTAAATTTTAGAGGGGACGGTTTTGTTTAACGCTCACCGGTCTCGAAGAAGTGGGTGACCTGCGCCTTGCTCATGCCCTCGATGCCGAGGTTCTTGGCGCAGCGGCCCTCGGCGCGGAAGTCGCGCTGATAGATGGAGCTGGTCAGCTGGATGACGGCGTCGATGTTCGGCGTGGGCACGCCGGCGATACGGGCAAGCTCGGAGATGGGGACAAGGCTCATGGGAACGTCCTCGGTCACATAGCGAGCCTCGATGGTCGTGGGGGCCTTGATGTCGGCGTAGGCGTTGTTGTGCTGTAAGAGCTCGTAGAGATTGTCGCCATAGGTGTCGTAGGACTGGCGGAGCCATTCTTCCGCGCTGAGGATCTCAACGCCGTAGGCTTCGGCAACGGCCATGCGCTCGTGGTCGATGGCCTTGATCAGCACCGCGACAGAGGGGGTGATGCCGTCCCAGTAATAGCGGTAACCGTTCTTATCGTTTTCAATGCGGCCGATGTTCAGCAGCACCGGCGTGGGGTGGAAGAGCGCGCCGATGTTGGAAAGGCTCGTCTCCATGCAGTTTTTCGCTGCGGTGAACTGCGGGTAGTAGGGGTTGAGCAGTTCGAGCACCTGCGAGGTGCGGTTTGCGGGGAAAGCGCCGAGGGCGACCTCCTTCTTCACGCCGAAAATCTCGACGGAAGCAGGGCCGGTCTTGCGGCAGGAGTAGATGAGGGTCTGCGTTTCGGCGATGGTGATATCGGCGTGGCAGCCCTTGGAGCGGATCGTGTTCAGGAAGTCCAGCGCACCGCCGGTGCGGCCGGGATTGAGCACCACGACCTGACCGTCCGTCAGGGCGCTGTAGCAGCGTTCGGCGATCATGCGGTGCGTGAAAGACGGGGTGACGACCATGATGAGGTGCACGCCGGAGATGGCTTCCGCCACATCGCCGGTCACCTTGTTGAGACGCTGGTGGGTGGTCTGGCCGTCAAGCGTCAGATCGATGCCGTCAGCGGCAATGATGCCCTCAAGGTACTGCGGGAACAGGTCACACAGATTGACCTCGACGCCGAGGCTGGCAAGATATGCGGCAATGGCCGTACCGCCGTTGCCGGCGCCAATGACAGCAACTTTTTTTTCCATTTTGTTTTTGCCTCCGAAAATGTTAGCCTGGGCCGGGTGCTGCATTCACGCAGCACCCGGCAATTTTTGTTGTGTCAACGAGATGATTATCTCTGCTGCATCTTGAAGTCCTTCTTCCAGAAGAACAGACGCAGCACAACGAGGATCGCGAGGGAGATGCCGCAGGCGATGAAGCCGAACTTCATAGCGCCCATGCTGGTGATAAGGAAGGGCCACATGGAGGTGACCAGGCCGCCGCCGATGAAGGGGCTCATCAGAGGGCCGTCCAGCGCGTAGATCGTACCGGCATCGGTCTCCATCTTGGGGTCAGCGCTGCGCAGAAGCATGTAGCCGACGGCTGCAACGCCGCAGAACGCGCCATAGCGGATGATGGCCTGCTCAAACCAGCAGTCGTTGAAGATGCGGGGGCTGAGCCAGAGGGTCCAGAACACCATGAAGACCATGATGACGACGGTGCCGATGAGCAGCGGCGCCCAGTAGGCCAGAACGACGGGGATGGAGATGGAAGCCATTGCGCAGGTGACGAGGATCTCAAGCGCCATGCCCTGAATGCGCTGGAAGGTCTTGCGGTCAAACAGCGCGCGCAGCAGAGGCACTCTCTGTGCGATGATGTTGATGACCCAGCCGCCGATCATGGCAAAGGGGAAGAGAGGAAGGCCGCTGTAGCCGAAGATCTGGCCGAAGCCCCAGACGATGAGGCGGCCGATCAGGATAGCAAGGCCGATGATGCCGAGGTGGAATGCAAAGGGCTCCACGACGTCCTGGCTGATGGTGGCATAAGCGGAAGGCTCGTGGTTGGGGTCGCCCTCGTCAAAAACTTCCTTCGCGGCGTTGCCGGAAGCAGGCTCGGTGAGGACCTTGGTCCACTTTTTGCGCACAGCGATGTTGATGATGGCCATGCCGCCGAAGATACCGGCCAGAAGACCGATGGTCGCGGTGGTCTTGCCGAGGTCGGCACCGTCCGCCCAGTTGAAGCTATCGGTGAAGACGCTTGCCATACCGCCGGCCGTGCCGTGGCCGCCCGCAAAGCCGATCTCAAAGAGGGAGCCGAACAGCTCGTTCACGCCAAAGACCGGCGTGAAGAGGAACGCGCACAGAAGGCACGCCACACCAACCTGCATAAAGGAGTTCGACCAGAGCCAGCCAAGACCGGCGGCCGCATCGTGCATCATGCTGGAGGTGTTTTCCGACTTCTTCACACCCAGCATCATGCATGCGAAAACGATCGTGATCATGTGGGACGGGATCGCGCCGATGCTCGACATCATATCCGCCGGGATCACACCGAGGACGTGAGGACCAAGGATCATACCGAGGATACCGGCAAGCAGAGACGCGGGGATGAAGGCCTTGCGGAGAAAAGAGACCTTAAGACGGATGATAGTGCAGATGACCAGCAGAACGCCGATGATGGCAACATAGTAAAGAAGGTTACCGAGGGTTCCGCCCGCAATTTTTTCGACAGGGATCATGGAATTTTCTCCTCTCTATTATTTTCTTTGCTTATCAAATAACATAAGGGATACAGTGAAGCGGCGGATCGTTTCCGATCTGCCGGAGACCTTACAGAGTGGCCAATTCTGCAAGGTCCGGAGCACATCCGAAGGGGCTCCGCCGGTTTCCGATAACCTTATGAGATTTGTGATTTTGTTCTCCCACACAAAAGAGAAAAAATCTTTTTTCTTGCATTATAGTAAAGAATATTTTATTTTTCAAGAGAGAAAAAATTTTTCTACGTTTTGCTATTCCATTTTGCCCGCATTTTGATATAATGCATAAAAAGAGAGCACCTGTACCTCAAATTATTTGAAGGGAGCGGACGCATGAGAGGAGGAAGAACTATGGCTGACGTAATGGAGCTGCTCGACCACATCCGGAGAGAGCAGGACAATTTCCCTGCGGCGCAGAAGAAGGTGGCCGCCTTTGTGGTGGAAAACTATCAGCAGATCGCGTTTCTGCCGATCTCCGCACTGTCGCAGCGGGTCGGCGTGAGCGACAATACGGTCATCAAATTCTGCAATCATCTTGGATATGAGAAATTCACGGAATTCAAAAAGGAATTCACGAGCTACGCGCACTCCGAGCTTTTGATCTACAACAAGATCGGCGGCGAGACGGCCCCCGTCTCCGAGGGAGACAGCGTCTGGAGTATGATCCAGAACGACGCGATCGCCTCGCTGCAGGAGACGCTGAGCGACCCGCAGAATCACAGCAGCCTGACAGAGCTCCTTGCGCGGATGGAAAAGGCGAAGCACATTTATGTGACCGGCGGCCGCCTCTCCGGCATCGCCGCGGCGATGCTCGCCAACAAGCTGCGGTATCTGAATTTGCAGGTCCACGATCTCAGCTGCGGCACCGTCGGTGATTACATCGACCAGACCGCGCTGGTGCAGCCGGAGGATCTGGTCATCGCCATCAGCTTCCCGCGCTACACCAAGCGTGTCGTCACCGCGCTGGAGGATATGCACCGCCGCGGCGTGCCCATCGCGCTCATCACCGACAAGGGCTTATCGCCGGTCCACCCGTTTGCCGACATCGTCTTCCACTGCGCGACGGATTCCAGCGCGTTCCTGCCGTGCTACACGGGCTGCCTTGCGCTGATCGACGTGATCTGTCAGGCTGTGTGCATGGAGCACCGCTCGGAGATCACGGAGTACGTCCGCGATCTGGAAAAGCGCCTGCTGGCGCAGGGCGTGTGGATGTGATGGCGGAAACGCGACGCCTCGCTGCGGGAGGGAGCGCCGCACCGTGAAAAAACAGGTCGATTTTACCGAGGGGAACATCGTCTGGGCCATTGTGCGCTTTTCGATCCCGCTCATTTTGGGCGAGCTGCTGCAAAACCTTTACAACAGCGTGGACGCCTTGGTCGCCGGGAATCTGGTGGACCAGAATGCCCTCGCCGCCGTGACGGTGTGCGGCGTGATCGCCAATCTGGTCGTCAATTTTTTTAACGCCATGTCGATCGGCTCGAACGTCGTCGTGGCGAAGGTGAACGGCAGCGGGGAGAGGGAACGGCTCTGCCACACGATCCGCATCACATTTTCGTTCGGCGTGGTGCTCGGCGTGCTGCTGTCGCTGTTCGGCATCCTGCTCTCGCCGCAGCTTTTGCACCTTGCTGGCGCGCAGGAGAGCTACTTAAGGGACGCGCTGATCTATCTGCGCATCTATCTTGCCGGACTGATGTTCACCGTTATCTATAACAACGCCGCGGGCATCCTGCGCGCACTTGGGCGGGCGGATATCCCGTTCCGCATTCTGGTCGTGTCCTGCGGAATGAATATCGCGCTGGACCTGCTGTTTGTCAGCGTGTTTGATATGGGGATCGCGGGCGTCGGCGTCGCCACGGTGCTCTCGTAGGCCGTGTCGGTGGCGATGGCCTACCGCACGATCAGCCGCGAGATCCAGAGTCGCTGTCTCGACCTGCGCGAGATGTACCGGGAGGGCGGCCGCGTGATCGGCGAGGTTCTGCGCATCGGCATGGCCGCGGGCGTGCAGAGCGCGCTGATCAGTTTTTCGAACATTTTTGTCGTGCGCTACATGAACTGGTTCAGCGCGGATGCGGTCGCCGGGATCGGCATCGCGCAGCGGCTCGACCGCTTCGTGATCCTGCCCGCCAAGTCGTTTGGCATCACGATGACAACGTTTTTGGGACAAAATCTGGGCGCGGGAAAGTACCGGCGCATCGAGACGGGGGAAAAGCACTGCGCCGCGGTCGCCGTCGGTGTGACGCTGGGGCTGAGCGCGATCATTTACGCGTTCACCGAGCAGTGCGTGGCGCTCTTCAGTCCGGACGCCGGGGTCATTGCCTCAGGCGTTGCGATGATGCGCATTCTGGCGCCGACGTTCTGGATCATGGCGCTGCGCGAGGTGCTGCTCGGCATCCTGCGCGGCTGCGGACACAACTTGTGGCCGACGGTGCTGAGTCTTGTCGGCATGGTCGGTGTGCGGCAGGTGTTTCTGGCGGTCACGATGCATATCGACCGGGCGGTGGAGAACATTTACTACTGCTATCCGGTCGCGTGGGCGGCGACGCTGCTGCTTGTCGCCATCTACTACTTCGCCGTGCGGAAAACGCTGCTGCCGCTTGGAAAAGAACGCTGAAAAAACGGAAAAAGAATGAAAAGATCCCCGCAGTCTACAAGAATGCGGGAGTCCTTTTGCTTATATCAGAAAAGAATGCCACATTTTTGATCTGGAAAAATTTTTATAAATTTTCCGCCGACCCTTACCAGCCAGCATATTGTTTTTGCCCAAACGGGACGACATACTGGAAAAATAGAGAGGCGTACGCCTCTCCTGTTCCCCCCTGAACGGGGAACAGGATGACCTTGAAAACAAGGGGGAAAATTAGGATGTACAGTCGAAAGATACGCGTATTCAGCCTGAGCATGGTCCTGGTGCTGCTGCTCACGCTGATCCCAGCGCAGGCGGCGGGGGAGACCGACACCGGCACGGACGAGGGCGAGAAGACGTACACAGTCACGCTCAACGACAACAGCGGTTCGCTGAAAGGCGAAGATCTGGTGACAGTTACCTATTCCGAGGAAAACCCACTCAACTTGTGGGATTATCCGTTTACGCAGAGCGGCTATCTCCTTGCCGGTTGGTCGACTGATGAGAGCGGCAGTGGGTGGTTCGCGGACCGCAATGGCTCCTTTAACAGTGATATAGGCGTTGAGGCACTCTACGCTGTCTGGCTCAAGCTGCCGGAGAGCGGAAACTATGCGATTTTAGTACATATAACAGCGAAATTAAGAGCGCTTACAGCAGCGTCAGAAACTTTTACTGTGTGGAATTGACCGATGATTTTACGATGCCGGTAGCGCGTGAAAAAACGGGCTACGAGTATTATTATTGGCGTAGCAATGATGGCGATATTTACTATGAAGGGGAAAAGGTCAGCCCTGAAATAGGAGCTTTCTTTCAAGAAGTCATTATGACAGCCGGTGATGATACGCGCTCTGTAATTCTCGACGGCAATGGCGGAACTTGGGACGGTTACGGGAAAAGATTGTCGAGGTATGACTTTACTTCCGGTTCGGCAATAGGAAAAACAATGGACATCGGCTTCCGCTTTACCAGATCCAGCTATACCCTGACGGGCTACAACATGCAGGCGGATGGCAAGGGAACGGCCTATCCGATCGACAGCATCACAATTGACGAGAGCATGGAGCTGTCCGTCCAGATCCTCTACGCCCAGTGGGAGCCGGAGTATCATCTTGAGGGCGAGAATGTATCTCTGGTCATCGGTGGTATGGATCAGAGCAAGCTTTTGGAAAGCGCCGACGTATGCACCGGCACGGGCTGGACGTATCAGGTCGTCGATGGCGTGAGCGTGCTGCATTTGACGAAGGACTACAACGGCGGCAGCATCATCTGCAAGCGCGACAATGTGAACATTGTCTTCGATGACGCGGTCAGCACGAAGCGGATCGAAGTGAGCGGCGCGCTGACGCTTACGGCAAACGGCGATTATGCTAAAGTTTATGAGAGCGATGACACCGCGATTCGCGCAGAGAGTGTCACGCTGGCGGCGGCAGCGGGAAATTATAAGATCGTTTCTGAGAAGAACACTGCGATCCAGGCGGAGTCCCTGTATTTGAATTCTGACGATGCGAGGATCGAAGGCAGCCCAGCAGTTCCCGATGGTACCGAAATTACGTGCGGAGAGAAAGCGAGACTCCAGACCAATCACAATTCCGATGGTACGATTTCGGCACTGTATACCTATCCGAAGAGTGTGACACTTTACGGCAACGGCGGCAAGTACGGTGAGGCCGATGCCGTCACCGTCGACTATCCCGACAAGGGCTCGCTGGATTTGGGCCAGTATGAAGAAACCGTGACGCTCAAGTGGGCGAACGCCGACTGGTCGAAGGCGGCGAAGGTCAAGGCGTTCTTCCTTGACGCGGACCGCAAGCCCGTCGCCGAAGCGGTGACGGCGCTGATCAATGGCAAAAGCCAGAAAAACTGAGCGGCTACAGCACAAGAATGAAAAAGGGAGCGCATCGGGCAAGGCCCGA
>ULSE01006653.1_pt1 | contig 10523 bp, 8 predicted proteins | sample 1956061 | NCBI WGS metagenome assembly ULSE01 (sample SAMEA4835700, study PRJEB28245) | human gut metagenome | biome: gut microbiome; material: fecal sample | place: Denmark | collected 2008 | reverse complement strand
GCGCAGAGCCGCCGCCGCGCTGCTAACGGCGATGCTCGCGTCCGTGTCGCTCTGCTGCGGACTGCTGAATCTCATTTTGCCGACGGAGCACCCTTGGGCGCTCTACGTCGCGGGCGCGGCAGTGATGCTGTGGATCTGGTTCGCACTGCCGATGCTCGTGCGCGGCATCCCAATCTTCTTCCGACTGACGGCGGACGTCGCCGCCATCGGCATTTACGTGTGGATCATCTCCGTTGCGCTGCACGGAGGACGGTGGTTCCGCGGGCTCGTGCTGCCGATGCTCGGCTGGGCGTGCGTCGTCGTATTCCTGCTGAGCTTTCTGCTGCGCGACGGCAGAAGGTCGCGTCTTTCCTCCCTCGCCATGTGCATCGGCGCGGTGGGCCTGATGGCGATGGGCGTCGAATACTGCCTTGACCGGTATTTTCTTGAGGCGTGGCAGCCGAGCTGGTCGCTCGTCGTGCTTGTCATCTGCATCGGGCTCATCATCCCGCTGCGCATCGTGCGCCGCGTCCCGTCGCTGCGCGAGGAAGCGCGCAGACGCTTCAATATGTGAAACCTGCTTCTGAAAATGGAAAACCCGCCCTGACGCTTTTGCGTCGGGGCGGGTTTTGTGATGTTTGCTTACAGCAGCAGCCAGCTGAGCACCATGCCGACAAGCAGTGTGATCCCGGCGGTGAGCAGGGCGAGCAGAGCTTTCTGATAGGGCCGCTTGCCCGCTTCGACCTTCTGCTCGATCTCGTCGAGCCGCTTCCCTTCGCTGAAGGCCAAGATCTCCCTGTAGGACTGGACGTTATTTGCTTTTTTGATGCGCTCGAGGCGGAGGGCAAAGTACATAGCGCTGCCCCAGAGCAAAAGCTCCGGAATGAGGCCGTACAGGTCGAACCACTTGAGCAGCGGCACGGGCAGAATGATCGTGGCGGCGAGCAGAACAGTGTAGATGATGGCGTCGCGGTTCATGGCCCTGACGTCGGCGGCGTTGACTTCCTGTTTCATGGTTTCCAAATCTCCTTTGATGAGTTGGTCGAGCGAAACATCAAAGAGGGCGCTGAGCAGGAGCAGACTGTGGATATCGGGGTAGCTCTTGCCGGTTTCCCAGTTGGAAACGGTCTGGCGCGTGACGTAGACCTTTTCCGCCAGCTTCTCCTGCGAAAGCGAGAGCGCGGCGCGATGCGCCTTGATCTGATTGCCGAGTTCCATAAGTGCCTCCTGTGCGTTTCGTTCGATCTGCCCCAAGGGTAGCCAAAACGGGAAAGTTTGTCGAGCAAAGCTGCTTTACATGAGGAAAAATTGCTTGTCAAAAGATTTTGACAAGCGCCTTTTCGCCCCGATATCAGCGGCTTGCCAGCTTTTCGCGCAGCCTTGCGATGCTTCGCTGCGGGGCGTCGATGGCTTCGCCCTGTGTTTCGTGCCAGTCGGCTTTTTCGATGGCGATGACCTTTTCATAGCAGGCGATGGCCGCTTCGTAGTCGCCGCGGATCTCGCAGATCTGCGCGATGGCCTCGGCAGGGTCGACAAAGCGGGGCGGCGGCATGAGCGCCATCGTCTTCTCGTAATCCGCAATGGCTTCGTCGTAATGCCCAAGCTTGGCAAGCTCGCTCGCGCGCATAACGTAGACCTCCCATGTGTCGGGATACTTTGCGCACATGGCCTCCCACTGCGCGAGCGCGTCGTCGGTGTGCCCCTCCTGCAAAAGAATGCAGCCGAGGTAAAAGTCGTCGTTGTAGGTCGGCTTCAGGCGGTGCATTTTGTCCAAGACCTCGCGTGCCTCCGCGCAGCGGCGGTCGGCGATGAGAAGGTCCAGAAGCCACAGGTGCGCGCTGTGGTTCTCCGGATGTGCGGCGAGAAACTCCTGATAGAAGGCGATCGTGCGGTAGTGGTTCGTCGCGTTCCAGTCGAGGTACGCGCCGTGCTCGGCGTCGAAGATGGCGTTGTGCGCCTCCTTGCAGTCGGGATTCAGCGCGAGCGCCTGGCGCGCGAGGGGAGAGGCGAGGTCATTGTATTCCCGTGCGCGCTTGCAGTAAAGCTCTGCGAGCAGCAGCGTCGCGCGCGGGCGCGTTTCCTCCTCGCGGCACTTTTCCTGCAAAAAGTGCTCCTCTTCGTCAAATTCCTGCTGTGTGAGAAAGCGCTTGTCCCAGAGCATATTGTCGATGCGGGAAAAGCGGCTCTCGTCCGTGAGGGAGAAGAGCGAGTCGATGCTCGTTCCCAGCGTGACGGACAGCGCGGGCAAAAGCTGAATATCGGGAAGCGAGCTGCCGTTTTCCCACTTGCTTACGGCCTGCGCGCTCACGTGGAGGGCTTTTGCAAGCTGCTCCTGCGTCATGCTTTTGGAGAGGCGCAGCGTTTTGATCTTGCTGCCGATGTCGATGTTCATAAAGGCAAAACTCCGTTTCTATAAAGTGCGGACGTCCTTGATGAGTTCAGTATAGCCGATTGCAGGAAAACGCGCAATGGAGGGGGAGTTTCGCGCGCTCAAACGGCGGTTGAGCGCAAAAAGGACGGAAGATGCTTTTCTTCCGTCCTTTTTATGCAGTTCCAGTCGAATCAGTCGCCGACGCCGGGGTTCAGAACCTTGCCGACGTTCCACAGGTGCGCGACCTGCTGCGCGGCGGCCAGACGTTCCTCGGGGGACTCGTAGCTTGCGTGCGCGGTCTGCGCGCCGCAGTCGACACAGGTGACATAAACGCACCAGCCCTGCTCATCCTCCACCGTACCGGTGCCGCGGCAGTAGGGGCAGTCCTGCAATTCGATCTCGTAAATCGGGTCCATGGTATCATCCTTTCCTACCGCGCAAAATTGACAGTTTGCGCGGAAATAACCTAATGACCGTAGTATAGCAGGGAAACGGGCGCTTTACAAGCAAGAAAATGGCAAAAATGAGGCGCTCGCAAGCGCCCCGCTTTTTACACGTTTGACGACGGAACAGGAAGCTGATACTTTTCCACGTAGGATTCGTACGTCTGCTGGAAGCTGCCGTCGGCAGTCTTGGCCTGGCGCAGCGTTTCGTGCAGGTTGAGGTTATGCGCACGGGCGTCGATGACGCAGCCGGCGATGTTGGAGCAGTGGTCGGATGTGCGCTCAAGGTCGGTCAGAAGATCGGAGAGGACAAAGCCAGCCTCAATGCTGCAATGGCCCTGCTGCATGCGCAGGATGTGGCGCGTGCGCATCTGCTCTTTGAGCGTGTCGATGACCTGCTCGAGCGGCTCGACCTGTTGGGCGAGCGCGACGTCCTGCGAGGAGAAGGACTTGAGCGAGAGCGAAAGGATCTCGCGGATGGCGGAGGTGAGAATGGCGAGCTCGTTGAGGGCGCTGCCGGAGAACGTGAGGCCCTTTTGCTCCATCTCCTCAGCGGAGGAGAGAATGTTGACCGCGTGGTCAGAAATGCGCTCAAAGTCGCCGATGGTCTTGAGTAACTCGGTTGCCTCCTCGCTCTCGTCGCGGCCCATTTTCTGCGTGCTGAGCTTGACGAGGTAGGTGCCGAGGATATCTTCATAGTGGTCGCAAAGCTCCTCATCGTCGCGGATGCTCTGAGCGAGCTCGGGCGTGTTGTGGTCAAGGGCGGTGAGAGCGTTGTTCAGCGCGCGCACGGCGCAGTCCGCCATTTCGCGGGCGACGGCGCGGCTCTGGCGAAGGGCGAGGGACGGGGTGGGGAGAAGACGCTCGTCGAGCTCGGTCGTCTTTTCACCCTGCGTCTGGGGATCGTCGGGGACGATGCGGCAGGCGAGCTTTTCAAGAAGGCCGCCCGCGGGCAGGAGCATGGCGGTGCAGAGGACGTTGAAGACCGAGTGTGTGACGGCGATGCCCGCCATGGTGGAGGATTCATCCAGCAGCGCGGGCGCGAAAGCCGCGCGCACAATGCAGAAGACCGTTAGCAGCACGACAACGCCGATGACATTGAAAAGAAGGTGAACGACCGCGGCGCGGCGGGCGTTTTTGTTCGTGCCGATGGACGACAGCATGGCCGTGACGGTCGTGCCGATGTTCTGGCCCATGATGATGGGAATGGCCGCAGCATAGCTCACAGAACCCGTGACGGCGAGCGCCTGCAAAATACCGACGGACGCGGAGCTCGACTGGATGATGGCCGTGAGCAGCGCGCCGGCAAGCACGCCGAGGAGGGGATTCTGAAAGGCAACAAAGAGATTCGTGAACGCGGGGACGTCCTTGAGGCCCGCGACCGCGCCGCTCATCGTCTCCATGCCGAACATGAGCGTGGCAAAGCCGAGCAGGATCATGCCGGTGTCCTTTTTCTTGTTGTCCTTGCAGAACATGTAGTAGATGATGCCGATGAGCGCAAGGACGGGAGTGAAGGATGAGGGCTTTAAGAGCTTGATCCAGAAGTTGCCGGAGTCGATGCCGCCAAGGCTCAAAAGCCAGGCCGTGACGGTCGTGCCGACGTTGGCACCCATGATGACGTTGATGGCCTGACGCAGCGTCATCAGGCCCGAGTTGACAAAGCCGACCACCATGACCGTGGTGGCGGACGAGCTCTGGATAATGGCCGTGATGCCAAGGCCCGTTAAAAATCCGGCGAATACGCTGCCGGTCATCTTGTCGAGAAGAGAGCGGAGCTTGCCGCCCGCGCGGCGCTCAAGCGCCTGGCCCATCAGGTTCATGCCGAAGAGGAACAGGCACAGCCCGCCGATCATCGTGAGCACATTGAAAATATCCATATTTTCTATCTTTCCTTTTTTCTTTTTTGAGACCATATTTATAACCAAATAATAGTTTACGCGCCAAATGTCAAAACTGCCAGAGGAGAATTGTAAAATCTATGTAAAATACACAGCGGCGACGGAATGCGGCGTGATTTGTGTCATGTTGCACAGTTTTTTCCGCATGAACTGGAAAAAAGTGCAGACACTAAGCGCAGCATTCGCCGCGGCGTCTGCCTCCGCGGCAAAAAGCAACTTGAAATGTCGGAGGAATCGTATGAAAAAAGACTTTATCGACACCAATGAATTCACAAAGCAGGAACTGCTCGACATCATCGACTTGTCGCTCGCCATCAAAAAGGCCATTAAGGCGGGCTACTATCCGCCCCTGATGCGCAACATGACGCTCGGCATGATCTTCCAGCAGTCCTCTACGCGCACGCGCGTCTCGTTTGAGACCGCGATGAGCCAGATGGGCGGGCACGCGCAGTATTTAGGCCCCGGTATGATCCAGCTCGGCGGGCATGAGACCATCGGCGACACGGGCAAGGTACTCTCAAAGCTTGTCGATGTCGTGATGGCGCGCGTCATCGAGCACAAGACGATCGAAGAGCTCGCAAAAAGCTGCACCATCCCCGTCATCAACGGCATGTCGGACTACAACCACCCCACGCAGGAGATCGGCGACCTCTGCACGATCGTGGAGAACCTTCCGCAGGGGAAGAAGTTAGAGGACTGCAAAGTCGTGTTCGTGGGCGACGCGACGCAGGTGTGCGCGTCGCTCGGCTTTATCACGACGAAGCTCGGCATGCACTTTGTCCAGTACGGCCCCCAGGGTCATCAGCTGAATGAGCAGCACAAGGAGATCATGAAGAAGAACTGCGCGCTCTCCGGCGGAAGCTACCTTGTCACCGACGACCGCGAGAGCGTGCGCGGCGCGGACTTTATCTATACCGACGTGTGGTACGGTCTCTACGAAAACGAGATGCCGAAGGAAGAGCGTGTGCGCGTCTTCCACGACTATCAGGTCAACCGCGAGCTGATGCAGCTCGGGAACCTCGGCTGCAAATTCATGCACTGCCTGCCCGCGACGCGCGGCGAGGACGTGACCGACGAGGTCGCCGACTCCGACGCCTCTCTCTGCTGGGAAGAGGCAGGCAACCGCCTGACGGCCATGCGCGGCCTTCTTGTCTACTTTACACGCTGCCGCAAGGAGCCGAGCGGTCTTCAGATTGCGGCGGCGAAAGAGGAGCTTGACAAAGTGCTCTGCGACAAGCTCGGCTGCGTCGAGGCCTACTGCGGCGTTTCGAAAGCGGAAAAGAGCTGAGAAAAACCATGGAGAAGAATCAATTCCGGCTCGCAGACGTCATTTTGTCGGTCATCTGCGTGGTGTTTGTCGCCGAGGCGGCGGCGCCGGTCGCGTCGACCGGCAACCGCCAGTATTTCTGGTGGATCTTTATGATATTGGCGTTTCTGCTGCCCTACGGCCTCATCGCCGCCGAGCTCGGCACGGCCTACGCGGGCGACGGCGGGCTCTATGACTGGATCCACGCGGCGTATCCGGACGGCAAGTGGGCGGCGCGCGCCTCGTGGTACTACTGGATCAACTTCCCGCTGTGGATGGCGTCGCTTGCGGTGATGTGCCCCGAGCTCATCACGTTCATCACGGGGCGGAGCCTCGGGACGTTCGGCTCGCTCGTGGTCGAGCTGCTGTTCATCTGGATCGTCACGCTCATCGCGTGTTATCCCGTGTGCGACAGCATCATTATCCTGAACGTGAGCGCTGTCATCAAGATCGTGCTGGCGCTGCTGGTCGGCGGGCTCGGCGTGTGGTATATCAGCCGTTACGGCTTTGTCAACGACATGTCGGCGCGGACATTTCTGCCGTCGTTCGACTTAAACAGCCTTTCGTATATCTCTGTTATCATCTTCAACTTCCTCGGCTTTGAGGTCGTGTGCACGTATGCAAACAATATGAGCGACCCGAAAAAGCAGATCCCGCAGTCCATCGTGACCGGCGGCATCGTCATCGCGGCCATCTACCTCTTCTCGGCGTTCGGCATCGGCGCGGCAGTGGATGTGCGTGAGATCAGCGTGGATTCGGGGCTTATCGACGCGGTGTCGCTCATTTTAGGCGGCAGCGGCGGCGTGCTCGTGGGCGTGGTGGCGCTTTTGTTCCTCGTGACGCTGTTCGGCAATATGATCTCGTGGTCGATGGGCGTCAATTCGACGGCGGCGCTGGCGGCGGACCACAACGACATGCCGCGGGTGTTCGCCAAGCGCTGGGCAAAGAACGACATGCCCGTCGGCGCGGCGGTCACGTCGGGCGTCGTCGCCTCGTGCGTGTGTGTTTTGGGCGTGCTCATCGAGATGGCGTCGCCGGACTCGTCACTCTTCTGGAGCTTTTTCGCGCTGAATCTCGTGATGCTGCTTTTGAGCTATCTTCCCGTGTTTCCGGCGTTTTTGAAGCTGCGGCGCGAGGATGCGAAGACGCCGCGCCCGTTCCGCGTGCCGGGGTCTGACACGGCGCTCAAATGGATCGCCTACGTGCCGATGGTGCTCATCGTCATTTCGATCATTTTCACTGCGGTCCCGCTCTCGTTTGACGCAGAGACGCTTGCGAGCTTTCTGCCCATTACGATCGGGTCGATCCTCAGCGTGGCGATCGGCGAGGTGCTGATCGCGCTGCGCGGAAAAAACGCGCGCAGCTAAGTACGGTTTCATCATAAGGAGACAAAGCTATGGCAAAACGAATCATCGGCACAACGCCGAAGCAGGACGGGTATCGCATGCCCGCCGAATTTGAGCCCCAGCAGGGCGTGTGGATGCTCTGGCCCGAGCGAAACGACAACTGGCGCGACGGCGGCAAGCCCGCGCAGAAGGCCTTTGCGGATGTCGCCAAGGCCATCGCAAAATTTGAAAAGGTCACGGTCGGCGCATCCGTGCGCCAGTATCAGAACGCGCGCGCCAAGCTCCCCGAAAATATCCGCGTCGTGGAACTCGAGAGCGACGACGCGTGGGTGCGCGACTGCGGGCCGACGTTCCTTGTGAACGACAAGGGCGGTCTTCGCGCGGTGGACTGGGAGTTCAACGCCTGGGGCGGGCTCGTCGACGGGCTGTATTTCCCCTGGGACAAGGACGACCAGATCGCGCGCAAGATCTGCGAGATCGCGGATGTGGACAGCTACCGCACAGAGGGCTTCGTGCTCGAGGGCGGTTCCATTCACGTCGACGGAGAGGGCACGGTGCTGACGACCGAAATGTGCCTGCTCTCCGAGGGCCGCAACCCCGATAAGAGCAAAGAAGAGATCGAGCAGATGCTTTGCGACTATCTTGGCTGCGAGAAGGTGTTGTGGATCAAGGACGGCATCGACCCCGACGAGACGAACGGGCACATTGACGATGTCGCGTGCTTCATCGCGCCCGGTGAGGTCGCGTGCATCTGGACGGAGGACAAGAACCATCCGTTCTACGAACAGGCGCAGGCGGCGTACAAATTCCTGAGCGAGGCGACGGACGCCAAGGGTCGCAAATTAAAGGTTCACAAGCTCTGTCTGACGAAAAAGCCGTGCTTACTCGAGGGCGCGGACACCATCGACGCTGTGGAAGGCACCATTCCCCGTGAGGACGGCGAGGTCAGCATCGCGTCGTATATGAACTTCCTGATCGTCAACGGCGCGGTCATCTTGCCGCAGTACGGCGACGAAAACGACGCAGTCGCCATCGAACAGGTGCAGAAAATGTTCCCCGACCGCGAGGTCGTGGGCGTGCAGACGAAGGAGGTCGCCTTCGGCGGCGGCAATATCCACTGCATCACCCAGCAGCAGCCTGCGGTGAAGAAGTAAAAAAGAGTGCCGTCCGTGCAATAAATGTACGGGCGGCGTTTTTATGGTGCTTATGCAGTTTGCTCGCGGGCGATGCGGATGAATTCCGAGAGCACGCTCCACGGATACGAGCGGCTCAAGTACCCAAAGCAGATGGGATAGGACGCCTCGGGGCAGAGCGGGAGAATATGCAGGTGCGCAAGCTGCGCGGGCGAGAGCGCCGTGTGCAGCAGATTTTCCGGGCAGAAGCATGCGCCGACGCCCTGCTCGCAGAGCGCGAGCAGCGTTTCGACGTTTTCCGACGTCGCTTTGCTAACGGGCGAGACGCCCGAGGAGCGCAAAAGTCCGCGCCCGATGCGTCCGCCGATGTCTTCCGCGGAGCCGAGGACAAAGGGGCAGCCGCGCAGGGCACTTAGGTTTCCCGCGGCGATCTCGCCGCGGTGTGTGTCGAGGTCGATGCCGCACTGCGCGAGCAGCCCATCGGACAGGCACAGCACGATGTGCTCCAGATAGTAATCCTCAAGCACCACGCCGGGGAGCGGACGGGGAAAGCCGGCGATGGCGAGGTCAATGCCGCCGCTGAGCAGCGCCTTCTGGATCGCGTCGTTCGAGCCTTCGAGCAGCGTGATCTCGACATTCGGGTACTGACGCTGAAAGGCGGGGATCAGGCGCGGCATGATGGCGCGGCCGCGCGTGTAGGCGATGCCAACGCGCAGCTCGCCCTTCTGATTTTCGGAGATGTCGCAGAATTCACGCTCCATGGCCTGGCGCGTCTGGCCGATGGATTCGGCATAGCGCAGAAACGTCCGGCCCGCGTAGGTGAGCTCAAGCGGCGTGCGGCGCACAAGGAGCGTGCAGCCGAGCTCCTTTTCAAGTCCCGCAATGTGGGACGAAAGCGATTGCTGCGTGATGTGCAGCGCTTTGGCGGCGCGGGTGAAGTTTTTCTCCCGCGCGAGCACGAGAAAATAGTCAAGAGAATGGAAATTCATGGGAACGCTCCTTTCACAGCTATTTCTTGTAGAATATATCAATTTTAACAGTTTTACAAGATGAAAATCCGCGCTTATACTAAAGACAACGAAAGGCTGAACGAACGGCAAAGCGCACGGGTTTTCTTTTTCACCGCGCCTCCATCCACACACGTTCGTTCGCTTTGCGTGGGGGAACCTGACAGCCGGAGCACCAGCAGGAGATTTTGCAATTTCCGCCTGCTGCACTCCGGCTTGCAGGGCATATCGGAAAGGATGGCGGGAGAGGAACATGAGCATTTTAGAGCTGGGGAGCTTGCAGCTCACGCTTTTTGCGATGATGCTGGTCGGCGCGCTGCTCAAAAAGAAGGGCATCATCGACGAAAACGGCAAAAAGTGCCTGGCCGACCTGTGCATCAATGTAGTCATCCCGTGCAACATCTTCAAATCCTGCCTCATCGAGTTGGACGCGGGTGTGCTCAAATCCTGCGAGATGCTGCTTGTGAGCGTAGTCGTCATGCAGCTATTGTGCCTCGCCTTGAACCGGTTCCTTTTTGAACGCTATGATGCGCAGCGGAAAAAGGTGCTGCAATACTGTACCATCGTGCCGATGAGCGGCTTTCTCGGCAATCCCATCGCCGAGGGCATCTACAATGAGGTCGGCGTGCTCTACACCTCGATTTTTTCGATCCCGATGCGCATTGTGATGTGGTCGGTCGGCACGACGTACTTTGTCGCGGGCGAGACGGTGGAAAAGAAAAAGCTCATCAAAAACGTGCTGGCGCACCCCTGCCTTGTCGCCATCTACTTGGGACTTCTCTGCATGGTGACGCAGGTGCAGCTGCCGTCCGTGATCCTGAACACCGTGAAGTACATCGGGAACTGCAACTCCGCACTGACGATGTTTATTGTCGGCACAATCCTGACGGATGCGCCGCTCAAGAGCATCGTGAGCCGCGACACGGTAAAGTTCGGCTTGCTGCGGCTCGCGCTGCTGCCCGCGGCAGCGCTGGGCGTCGGGCTGCTGCTGCACCTTGAACCGACGGCGCTTGGCGTGAGTGTCCTGATGACGGGCATGC
>ULSE01011051.1_pt1 | contig 10722 bp, 11 predicted proteins | sample 1956061 | NCBI WGS metagenome assembly ULSE01 (sample SAMEA4835700, study PRJEB28245) | human gut metagenome | biome: gut microbiome; material: fecal sample | place: Denmark | collected 2008 | reverse complement strand
ACGAAGCCACACTGACAGCCATCGCCGAGATGGCCCCGCGCACGGTGGTCATGGTCAGCTGCAACGCCGCCACCGCCGCCCGCGACACCCGCTGGCTGGTAGAGCACGGGTATAAGGCCGAAGAGGTGCAGCCGGTAGACCTCTTCCCCCGCACGAAACATGTTGAGACGGTAGTATTGATGTCACGCACAAGTAAATAAAAGCCGGAAATGCCCATAAATAAAGGAATTTCTACTATCCAGGCAATCAAATGCCGGACGGCGGAAATCCCTTTATTACTATCTCGGAAGCAAATCAACCGCTCTGTTTAGCGAGGGTTGAGTATACAGTTTTGCTTTCGGTAGGTCGAGAATACAGATTAACTGTTTTGGCTCGTAGGGTTGAGGATACAGTATTACTGTTCCGCACTTGTCTGTAGCATCACGAGTTGCTGCAGAACGGTGTCATAGCGGTAATTCTCAATCTTTCCATCTACAATCAACGGAATCGTTTCTTCAATGATTTCGAGAGGTGTGACGAACCATTCCCTTGGATAGTGTTTGTTGCCCTGGTCATCGTAAATCTCAAATGAACAGTTCACATCCTTGAAAAACGAGTGCTTGCTGCCAGGAGAAAGCAAGGGGTGAGTTGACAGGTTGAAAATGGGCAAGGTTGAGTTGATAAGATGATTTTGTAATAGGTCGAGTGGATAAGACGATTATCTTGCGACCAGGAGGAATAGTACCATGATAAATTTAGGGAAGTTAAAAGAAATAAAAGACTTACGAAAGGTCTGGCCGCATGAAGCATTGGACTTTACCCCTTGGCTTGCGGAAGAGGATAATCTTACTCTGTTGGCAGATGCCGTTGGATTGGAGATAACCGTTGATGAGACGGAGTCCGGTGTTGGTGACTTCAATGTGGATATCTACGCAACAGAAACTGGAACGGACAGAAAAATTATCATCGAGAATCAGCAAAGGCTTAAACAAGGGATTCCCGCCACGGGGCGTAACAACTGCCCAGGGCTGGAATCCCTTTTCTTTTTCTGTCCGAACTTATTGAACTTGGCGTTCTAACACAAAAACGTCAGATCAAATAAAATAAATGTGAGAACTAATATATTTCTTCTTGAAAATAGAGCCTTGTTGTGGTAATATGGGTAACGATGCTAAAAAAGGAGATAGCCATGCAGAGAATTTGCTATAAAAAGCTATGGAAACTTTTGATAGATCGTGACCTCAAGAAGAAAGATCTACAGAAGATGGCTGGAATCAGTGCTTCGTCCATTGCTAAACTATCAAGATCAGAAAATGTAAATACAGAGATTATTCAAAAAATATGCATTGCGCTTAACTGTGATGTTGGGGATGTGATGTGTATGGAAACAATTACCGAGGAGAAGGTGGCGCAAGATGATTAAAACCGTAGACTTGTTTTCGGGCTGCGGAGGATTGTCTTTGGGCTTTGAAAGAGCCGGATTCCAGGTGATTGCAGCATATGATAACTGGGAACCAGCTGTTAAAGTATATAGAGATAATTTTTCTCACCCGATTTATACTGATGATTTGTCAGACGAAAACGTACAAAATAAGATTGCGGAAATGCATCCGGATGTCATTATAGGAGGTCCACCATGCCAAGACTATTCTTCAGCGGGTCATCGAGACATAACGCTGGGAAGAGCTGCATTAACATTGTCGTACAGAGACATTATTATTAAGGCTCGCCCGAAGTATTTCTTAATGGAGAATGTACCGGAAATCCGTAAGTATAGGATTCTGGCGGATATAATACAGGATTTTAAGAATGCCGGGTACGGACTTACGCAGCGCATTCTTGAGGCAAGCTATTATGGCGTTCCGCAGGCGCGCAAACGTTTTATATTAATTGGCGGCTTAAATGAACCAGATGATTTCTTGGGGGTAGCGATTGACAGACGTGCGTCTGATCACGCAATGACGATGCGAGATTATTTTGGCGATAGTCTTGGCGTTGATTATTATTTCCGTGTTCCAAGAAGCTACAGCCGTCGCGGTATATTTTCGATTGATGAACCGTGTCAAACGATTAGAGGCGTTGATAGACCAATACCTCCGGGGTATCCTGTGCACCCATCTGATCCGGTACCGCTGGGGCCGAACGTAAGGGCACTTACAGTAAAAGAGAGGAGCATGGTACAAACGTTTCCTGAGACCTTTAAGTTTTCAGGAAACAAGACAGACCAGAATCAGATGATTGGCAATGCGGTGCCTGTTAATTTGGCAAAAGCCGTAGCTGACGCTTTGTACGAACATATCGTAAATAAAAATGGACCCTCGCTGAAAGGCGTAGACCTTTTTGCCGGATGTGGAGGAATGACGCTTGGTTTTGAAAAAGCCGGGGTAGATATTCTTGCTGGCTACGACAATTGGAAGCCCGCTTGCGATATATATTCTGCGAATTTTTCACATTCGATAATATCAATGGACCTGTTCAAGCAGGATGCCATTGATAGCATTAAGCAGTTCAAACCTCAAATTATCATTGGGGGACCGCCGTGCCAGGATTTTTCAATTGCAGGACCGCGCAACCAGGGGAAAAGGGCAAACTTAACAATAAGATATGCAGAAATAGTTAGCCAGTTAAAACCTGAATGGTTTGTGATGGAGAATGTTTATAATATTGAGAGAATGCCAGTGCTGCCGAAAGCATTACAGATTTTTAAGGATGCCGGCTATGGTGTAACTACGAAAGTGCTTGATGCAAGTCTTTGCGGAGTACCTCAGACAAGAAAAAGATTCTTTGCCATAGGACATCTCAATGATGAGGATGGCTTCTTGACAAAGATACTTGAGGAGAATCTGTCGGATCATCGTATGACTGTCCGCGAGTACTTAGGGGATAAACTCCATACACAGTATTATTATATGCATCCGAGAAGTTACAATCGCAGAGCAGTTTTCTCGGTTGATGAGCCTTCGGCTACAATTAGAGGTGTTAACAGGCCAATTCCTGAAACCTATAAAAAGCACCATGCTGATGCGGCAGATGTTGCTGATGGCGGTGTTCGTGCACTTACAACAAAGGAAAGAAGTTTTATTCAAACTTTTCCCGAGGATTTTGTGCTTTTGGGGAACAAAACCGCAGTCGAACAAGCTATCGGCAATGCAGTGCCGGTTAATCTTGCCACATATGTTGCCAAGGCTATTCTTGAATATATGGATGAAAAGTAAAAATACAGAGCGGCGGACATATCAGTGCCGCCGCTCTTGTGTTTCAATCTTTATGAATTAGCAGTTTTAAGTCAGGATTATAGTGTATGTCTTCCACTTTCCCGGCAACGATTAGCGTTATTGCCTGTTCAATGACATTCAGGGGAACAGAGAACCATTCTTTTGGGTGGTGAGTATTGCCATCGCGATCTTTGATGGTGATATCGACGTTCGCCTCGCCGAATATTTTGTGAATGGTATCTTCCAGACCTCTCACGGACATATTGTAGCATCGGGCTTGTTCAACAATAATTACCTCTGACATAAGGTATGTGGGTTCGTTAACAGCATTGCGAATACGATCTGTAACTTCCCCACTGCTGAATCCAATCTTGTATAAGTTTGGAATTGCATGGATTTTCGGATCCGTACTCCGGCTTTTCAAGACATAGATAAACCCTTTTTGATTGTCCTCGGGCAAGATGGTGGAATCTGTGTCAGTTCCATATACTGGGTCGCTCACACTGAAGCCTTCTTTTTCGAGCGCCTTTGTTAATGATCTATATAACAGATCAGATTCGGTTCCGTTATTGAAGATGCAATGAGTTCTTCCATCACGACGAATTTTGTTGCCGGAATTGAAGTCAAATGCCTGGTTGATAGAGGCGTCCCGTTCCAAATAGGTAAGCATGCCTTGAAGTATGAAGAACCTCCCAGCCTCCAAATCAATCGGCTTAAATGGTGTTATATGTCGTTTGCCTTCAGATATTTCTTCGGAAACGGCGTCAAACAGCGAACGATATTTTGAGTCAAATTCAACACATTGAGTTCTTCGGGCAATATAGTCGGGATCAAGTCTTCCTGTACTTGTTACATGGCGGAGGGTGGTGATGGCTTCGACATCCTCATTGGCAGCTAAAAGGCCGGAAGGGTCATCGATTCCAAGCACTTCATCTTTGTGATTAATAAGCAAGCCTGGGGAATCAACTTGTTGCAGTTTGATCGATGCCTCGGGGTTTTTCCTTAATGCCTCCAGCCTAAATGCTAATTTCTTTTCGAGCAGGCCGCCCGTTTTGGAAGGCAACCTGCCATTTTGATTATAAAAAGACAATATTGGCTCAAAGTCCTGTTCGAGTGCTGTTCGCTTTTTCTGAACAGCTTTCTTCTGGGGCTTGGATAACAAACCAAATTCGTCACTCTGAAGAATTTCTTCAAATTTCTCTCTTTTACTTTTCATTCTGTCGTATCCTCCGCTGCTTCCCTACGCATACGTCTGAGATACGCTAAGGCTTCTCCGAGTCGACGTTCGTCGCTGTTCATCGAGTCGATGTTTGGTTCGTGCCCCATTGCTCTATAAAAACTATTGATATCTGGCCACAGTGCATAGGCCTCGTCGGCAGTCATATCAATGCTGAAGGAATCGATAACCTCTTTTATGGCTTTCAACATCTTGGCATCGAAACTCTTCGACAGTATCTCGTAAGCATCCAGAAATGGATTTATGCTGTCAATAAGGTCCATGTCGATATGGTCAACGCGGACGGGGATGCGGAATGCCTCGCGACTATTTTGCACCGTGGTAGTTCCGTCTTCGTCGACGCCAAGCCTGGAACCTCTTAAAACGAGGCGAGTAACGACTTGCTGTCTGATTTCCTCGACTTCGTCCTCTGTAAGATTAGGATACTTCTCAATGATAACTTTTGGCGTCAGAGCACGGTTGATTGTATGGGCTCCAACCACGCCATTTACAGCCTTTTGTACATCTGGATCTTGCAAGATGGCTGCCAGTAAATCGTCCATATCGTTTTCAACGATATCTTTTGCTTTCTTTGTAGAAGGGTCACGCATGCCGCTTACTTCTACTGTAGAGGCAGGATCATCTACAGATGTTCTTCTGCTCCTGAATGTAAGCCTTGGTTCCAGGACATCTTCCATGAGCAGAGAAGCAACAATCGCTTTGTCTAAATTATTGACGGTTGTAATAGTATCTTCCCTGGAAGCATCAGGAGCAGCAACAAGATTCAGATACTCCGCATGTTTCTTTCCGGGATAGTCTCTTGTACAACGCCCAACGACCTGAACGACTTCTGTCAAAGAATTGCGTGAACCAATAACCACTGTTGATTCACAGGCCGGCCAGTCAAAGCCTTCTTTTGCCATGCCGAGAGCGATTATGATGTCAACATCGTTTCCTGTGTCTTCCATCTGATCAAGATAAGTTACGACTTTTTCGCGCTCCCTTGGATTATCGTTTACAAGATCGGCTACGCGCAGCATCTGCTCCGCAAGCCGATTTTCATTAAAGCTGATAATGTCGACTTGTTGACGGATGTAATCAATGGCACTTCAAGGTATAGACTCCCTGTTGTGTATATCTCCAAAACATACTACGGTGAAGATCCGGTGGATATTTGGAAATTATCTGGAAGGTTGAAAGGTGTTGCCCATGTGCTTGTTGAAGAAGGTACATGGCTGAACGGAAGAATCCGTCGGCAGTGTGATAACAAAAATGAATTCAACGGCGCTATCGGTGTATACTTCCCCAATAGTGCATATGGTCATAAGAAGTATCTATATCGTGCATACGATGGAATTGATGCTGTTCTGTCTGAAAAGGTTATTCGTAGTGTAATTCAGTACTGCAACGCTCAAATGATGGATAAGCTGTATACTTGGCAAGGCGTAAATAATGCACTTCTTAGAGATCGATTGAGTATGAGAGGTGCAGAATTGCTGGCGGCTGAATCTGAGAAAAACCGCGTGGCAGCAGAAGCGGATGAACTGATTGAATCTGCAGACGAGGATATTCAAAAGCTGAAAAAACAGGTTGAAGAATTGACCCATGCAAATGAAATCCTTACTTACGAGAATCAGGGTCTCCGCTCAAAAATGGGTAGCACGGACAATATGCCGATATTATATTTGGGCGAAGAAGAGGAGTTTTTCCAAGATGAAATCAAAGCTATGCTCCTCGATGCCCTTGAGCAGGCTCTTCCTAATTATGCTTCCGGTACACGCAGAAGAGCAGTTCTCGAAGATATAATCAAGAGCAATAATTGTAAACGCAGAGCCAATGACCGTTCTGAACAATTAAAGAACTCGTTGAGAGGCTATAAGACCATGTCCGGCTCAATGAAACGTACATTGCAAGACATGGGATTTGTGATTACCGAGGAGGGTAAGCACTATAAATTCATTTACTATGGTGACGGACGTTACATGGCAACGTTGGCTAAGACTCCAAGTGACAACCGCTCCGGTATGAATATAGCGTTAGAAATCATAAAAGATATGTTCTAACAGATTTAGAAGGAAATGATTTATTTCCGAGAACTATTAATATCAGCTGGGACGAGGACTGACAGTCGATTTGTTTCCGAGAACGAACAGGGGCAATCAGACATCAATACTGTTTCCTCGTCCCATGTGGAGTGCGTGGTGAAGTTGGAACGTATGTAATGCCACAATACAAATGTGTGAGGTGACACCCAAAATGCCTGATGTTCCTGAAAAGCAACTTGCCATGATGCAGGTGCTCTATGCTGAGGATGTGTTAGAAAATCCGCGTGCCAAACTAGGTCTGGCAGATGTCGAAAGCGTTTCTTTTGATAAGCTTGCAAGCTGGGGCGTTGCTTTTGATCCGATTGTTTCGATAGCACAAAAAATCACAGGTACTGGTACAGGCAAAAGCGGTATCTACTATGTAAACACACACGGTCTGGAAATGTTCCAATCGAAAACAGGCAATGCTTATGTTGCTTCCTTAAAAGGCAAAAATGGTGCGGTTGGCGGTGGACAGGCTTTAATTTCTTCGCTGCCATGTAACCCAACCATGTTATGTATGGCCGCCTCTCTTGCTGCCATAGAAAAGAAGCTGGATAAAATTCAAGAACAGCAAACAGAAATATTCGATTTTCTGCAAGCAAAAGAGGAATCCGAAGTTTTCGGAGATTTTCAAACCCTTGCTGATGTGCTGGAGAATTACAAGTACAATTCTAATAACCAAACCTATAAGGCAAATAAGCATATTTTGGTACAGGATATCCGAAAAGATTCCGAGCGAAAAATTGCTTTTTATCAAAGTCTGGTTCAAAAAGATCTTGAAAAAAAGACGATTTCCCGCAGTGATCAGGAATTGAAAAAAGCCGCGAAGCGACTCCAGAAAAACCTGCAAAACTACCAGTTGGCATTGTACCTATGGGCGTATTCCGCCTTTTTGGAAGCGCTTCTCTTGGAAAACTTCAATCAAGAGTACCTGAATCACATTTCATCACAGATACGAGATGAAGATTTCAAGTACCGCAATCTTTATACTTTCTGCTATGATAAAGTAGCTGGCACTTCCGAAAACACCCTGCAAACAAGGGTAACAAACGCGCTGTCTGCCGCGAGCATCGGTGTGGGAACTGCCCTGTCAAAGAATCCAATTCTACGAAAAACTCCTGTCGATGAGGGCCTCTTGCACATAGGGCAGAAAATGAGAAATGCGTCTGAGAACAAAACTGCTCAGCTGGTGCATAGTTTAATCGGCAGTTCTGATAGCGGGACATCTGTTTTTGCAGAAAACATCGACCGCCTTAATATTATATGGAATAGTCCTCAGGAAGTTCTGTTTGATAAGCGTGGCATCTACTTTGTTCCACATGCAGGCTAAATAGTCGCCGTTCCCCCTTTTGTTCAAACTCTTTTCCCCTCTTGTTCACGATTTGCCAATATTTGTGTGGGATAATAGCCTATAGACTATACAAAAGGTGGTTTTTTCATGAGAAGCTGGTTTCAGCGGTTTATGTCCGGGCGGTATGGGTTTGACCAGTTGGGCGGGTTCCTTTGCATTGCTTCGTTTATCTTGGTCATCGTGGGGGCCTGGGTCAGCCCGGTGCTGTACTGGCTGGGGCTGATTTTGCTGATCTACAGCTATTTCCGGGTGTTCAGCCGCAACCGTTCTAAGCGATACAGTGAGAATTTAAAATACCTCTCCGTCCAGAACAAAGTCGTGGACTGGGCCAACCGGTACATCCTGCGCTTTAAGCAGCGCAAGCAGTACCGCTACTTCCGCTGCCCACAGTGCGGGCAGCAGCTGCGGGTGCCCCGCGGGCGCGGCAAAATTTCCATCACCTGCCCCAAGTGTCACAACCAGTTCATTAAAAAGAGTTGACGCACCATGTTCGGGTATGTTACCATCTACCACAAAGGGTTGGAAAAGCCGGAGCTGGACCGCTACCAGGCTTACTACTGCGGCCTTTGCCGCACGCTGGGCCAAAAGTACGGCCTGCCCGGCCAGCTGACGTTAAGTTACGATCTGGCATTTATCGCCATTTTGCACTCGGCGCTGTATGAGCCGCAGACGCAGTTTTCCGCTGGGCGGTGCGCGCCGCACCCCATCAAGGCCCGTCCCCGCGCGGCCAACGAATTTCTGGACTACGCCGCTGATATGACCATCGCGCTGGCGTACTACAATTTTTTAGACAACTGGCAGGATGACCACAGCCGTGCCAGCCTGCGGCAAGCCAAAAAGCTGGAGCCGTACCTGCCCGCTATCCGGGCGCGCTGGCCCCGCCAGACGGCGGCCATCACGGCACAACTGGAGGCGCTGAACGCGCTGGAAAAAGCAGGCTCCCATGATCTGGACGCTTTATGCCGCGCCTTTGGCGACCTGCTGGGCGCGGTGTTCACCTGCCGGGAGGACATCTGGTCCCCCACCCTGCAGGCCATGGGCCGGGGGTTGGGCGGATTCATTTATTTAATGGACGCCTACGACGACCTGCCCAAGGACGCCCGCAAGGGGCAGTTCAACGCGCTGCAAGAGCTGCACGACACCCTGCCCCCCACTGAATTTGAGGACCGCTGCCACGAGCTTTTGACCCAGCAGATGGGGCTGTGCGCCCAGCAGTTTGAACTTTTGCCCATATTAAAAGAGACCCCGGAGGGGAAACTATTGTACAATACCATTTATTCCGGCGTGTGGAGCAAGTATGCGCCGATCCGTAAGCACAGAGAGGGGAAGCAGAAATGACCGATCCGTACAGCGTTTTGGGCATCACCCCCGGTGCCGACGACGAGACCATCAAAAAAGCCTACCGCCAGAAATGCAAGCAGTACCATCCAGACCTGCACCCCAACGACCCAACCGCCGAGGAGCATTTTAAAGAAGTACAGGCCGCCTACAGCGAGATCATGCGGATGAAGCAGGGCGGCGGCCAGAACTATGGCAGCTATGGCAATCCCCAGGGCAGCTACAGCCAGCAGGGATACGGCCAGCAAAGCGGCTACAACCAGCAGTACGGCAACCCCTTTGGCGGCGGAACCGGCGGGTTTGGCTTTGGGCCGTTCGGGTTTGGGTATTACAGCACCTCTGGCGGGGCGCGCCAGACCTACACCACTGGCCAGGAAAGCCCCGAACTGCGCGCCGCAGCCAACTACATCCGCAGCGGATTTTATGAGGAAGCCCTGAACACCCTGAACGGTATCGCCCAGAACGAGCGCACCGCCCAGTGGCACTACTACGCCGCGCTGGCCAACCAGGGCCTGGGCAACAACATCCGCGCCCGGGACGAAGCCCGCACCGCCGTGAACATGGAGCCCAACAACTACGCCTACCAAAACCTGCTGGATCAGCTGCAAAACCCCGGCCAGAGCTACGCTGGGTCTCAGCAGCCCTACGCCCAGCCCAGCGGCAATCCGGGCCGGTTCTGCCTGTCCTTCTGGCTGTATATGATGTTCTGCCAGCTGCTAAGCTGCTGCTGCACCGGGCGGCCGGGCGGATTTTTCTTCTGCTGATTGGCTCGAACCCTATCTGTAGGGGTCGATGCAAGCATCCACCCCTACACCTCTATTTTCGTTCAATGTTCATCTAAGGCAACACCGCACAATTCCCGCCTAACGGCTTAAGCACCGCTCCGGCGGCTGCGGCACGGCACCTGCGTTGCCAAAATGCTCGATAATACACAAAGTATTATCTGCGCTTTTGGCTTAGCATCTGCCGCACCTCGCTCGCCGTATCGGCACTTAGAATTATGCGGTATTGCCCTAAACAAAAAGCCCGAACCTTTTTATAAGGTCCGGGTATTTTTTATGCCAGCAGCTTCTCCAAAAGCGGCTGCAAAATCTCCATATTCTGTTGGAACTGCGGGTAAAAATCGTCCCCCAGTTCGTAGTCATAATACAGCGCCCGCTCCACACGCTTTACGGCAGCGGCAAAATGCGGGTGGTCAGCGGCAGCCTGCAGCTGCTCGGACAAGCGGGTACACACCACGGCCCAGCGGGCGTCGATGCCCGCACGGTCCAAAATAGCGGCATCGGTCAGGTAGTCGTTCAGTACACGGCCACCGTCTGTCCGCGCCCCGCAAAGCGGCGTCTGCACGTAATATTCGATCTTCGCCGTCACAGGGTCGATGCTCTGCCCCAGCGGGTACAGCGCACAGGCCAGCGGCCGCGCCGCATGGATGGCGCAGGCGCTGCCCTCAAAAAAGCGGCAGTTTCCGGTCCTAGGGTCGGGGGTCAGACGCAGGGCGGGCAGCAGCGTTTGCGGGGCCAGATAGCTTTTGCAGAA
>ULSE01010487.1_pt1 | contig 11001 bp, 6 predicted proteins | sample 1956061 | NCBI WGS metagenome assembly ULSE01 (sample SAMEA4835700, study PRJEB28245) | human gut metagenome | biome: gut microbiome; material: fecal sample | place: Denmark | collected 2008 | reverse complement strand
GACCTTACCGCCGATCTCGGAGAGGGTCGCCATCTTCTTGGGACGGCGCGCCTCAAACAGTTCCTCGACTCGCGGAAGACCCTGGGTGATATCGCCGCCCGCAACGCCGCCGGTGTGGAAGGTTCGCATCGTCAGCTGCGTACCGGGCTCGCCGATGGACTGGGCCGCGATGATACCGACCGCCTCGCCGGGGCCGACGGGCTTGCTCGTGGCAAGGTTCATGCCGTAGCACTTCGCGCAAACGCCGCTGTGGGCCTTGCACGTAAGCACCGTGCGGATCTCGACGGAGTGGATGTCGAACTTCTCCATGAGGTCGGCATCCTCGGGGGTCATCATGTGATCCTTGGAAATGAGGACCTCGTCCGTGCCGGGCTTCATCACGTCGTGGACCGGATAGCGGCCGTTGACGCGCTCGGAGAACTTTTCGATGACCTGGCCGTTCTCGCTGATCTCGCTGATCGTGATGCCGCGGGTCGCGCCGCAGTCGTCGGAGCGGATGATGACATCCTGGCAGACGTCGACCATTCGGCGGGTCAGGTAACCGGAGTCTGCCGTACGAAGAGCCGTATCGGCAAGGCCCTTACGGGCGCCTCGGGAGGAGGTGAAGTATTCAAGGACGGACAGACCTTCGCGGAAGTTTGCCTTGACCGGGATCTCGATCGTCTTACCGGCGGTGTTGGCCATCAGGCCGCGCATACCGGTCAGCTGACGGATCTGCTTCATCGAACCACGGGCGCCGGAGTCCGCCATCATGAAGATGGGGTTGTAGCGGTCCATGTTCTTCTGCAGGGCGTCGGTGACGTCCGCGGTGGTCTTTTCCCACTCCTTGACGACGGCGCGGTAGCGCTCGTCCTCGGTCATGAAGCCCATCTTGAACTGGTCTTCAATGTCGACGACGCGCTGCTCGGTCTCGGCAATGAGGGTGTACTTTGCCGGCGGAATGGTCATATCCGCAACGGAGATACTGATGGCCGCACGGGTGGAGAACTTGTAGCCCGTGGCCTTGATGTTATCGAGCACTTCGGCCGCGATGGTGAAGTTGTGCAGCTTGATCGTGCGGTCGACGATCTTGCCGAGCAGCTTCTTGCCGCAGACCTCGGTGATCTCGTAGTCGAAGTAGTTTTCGGTCGGCTCGCCGTTTTCATCCACGCGCTTGACAAAGCCAAGGTCCTGCGGGATGTTGCGGTTGAAGATGATGCGGCCGATGGTAACGCGCACGACCTTGCTGCCCATGGTGCCGTCCGGCATCTGCTTGACCGTGCGGACAAGGATGGGCTGGTGGATACCGATGAGGTGGTCGTTGTAGGCGAGCATGGCCTCGTCCTCGTCGCGGTAAACGTGCAGATTCACGCTGGCCTTCTCTTCGTCGGTCAGCTCGTCGTAGCGCTTGCCGGCAAGGGCAAAGTCGACGTCCTGCGGCCAGAACTCGTCGTTATCCATCTGGGAAACGCCGTTTTCAAAGCGCTCGAACGTGAGGTAGTAGGAACCCAGAACCATATCCTGCGTCGGCACCGTGACAGGGCCGCCGTCCTGAGGACGCAGCAGGTTGTTGGCAGAGAGCATCAGGATACGGGCCTCGGCCTGCGCCTCGGCAGACAGGGGCACGTGAATAGCCATCTGGTCGCCGTCGAAGTCCGCGTTGAATGCCGTGCAGTTCAGCGGGTGGAGCTTGAGGGCGCGGCCCTCGACCAGCACCGGCTCAAACGCCTGAATACCGAGGCGGTGGAGCGTCGGCGCGCGGTTGAGCATGACGGGGTGATCCTTGATGACGACGTCGAGCGCGTCCCAGACCTCCGTGCGGCCCTTATCGACCATCTTCTTGGCGGACTTGATGTTGTTGGCGGCGCCGTCCTCGACGAGCTTCTTCATGATGAAGGGGCGGAACAGCTCGAGTGCCATTTCCTTCGGCACACCGCACTGGTAGATCTTCAGCTCAGGGCCGACGCAGATAACGCTACGGCCGGAGTAGTCGACTCGCTTGCCGAGCAGGTTCTGACGGAAGCGGCCCTGCTTACCCTTGAGCATGTCGGAAAGGGACTTGAGTGCGCGGTTGTTCGCACCGGTGACGGCGCGGCCGCGGCGGCCGTTGTCGATCAGCGCGTCGACCGCTTCCTGCAGCATGCGCTTCTCGTTGCGCACGATGATGTCGGGCGCGTTGAGCTGAATGAGGCGCTTCAAGCGGTTGTTGCGGTTGATGACGCGGCGGTAGAGGTCGTTTAAGTCGGAGGTCGCGAAGCGGCCGCCGTCGAGCTGGACCATCGGGCGAATCTCGGGCGGGATGACGGGCAGCACGTCGATGATCATCCACTCGGGCTTGTTGCCGGAGATGCGGAACGCATCCACGACCTCAAGGCGCTTGACGATACGGGCCTTCTTCTGGCCGCTCGCGCTCTTGAGTTCGGCGTGGAGCTGCTCGGACAAGGATTCGAGGTCGATCTGCTGGAGAAGCTTCTTGACGGCCTCGGCGCCCATACCGGCGTCAAAATCGTCCTCATACTTCTCGCGCATATCGCGGTATTCCTTCTCAGAAAGGATCTGGTTGCGCATCAGCGGGGTCTCGCCGGGATCGGTGACGATATAAGCGGCGAAATACAGCACCTTTTCAAGGATGCGGGGGCTGATGTCGAGCAGCAGGCCCATGCGGGACGGAATGCCCTTGAAATACCAGATGTGGGAAACGGGCGTGGCGAGCTCGATGTGGCCCATGCGCTCGCGGCGGACCTTGGCGCGCGTGACTTCCACGCCGCAGCGGTCGCAGATCTTGCCCTTGTAGCGGATCTTCTTATACTTGCCGCAGTGGCACTCCCAGTCCTTCGTGGGGCCAAAGATGCGCTCGCAGAACAGGCCGTCGCGCTCGGGCTTGAGGGTGCGGTAGTTGATGGTCTCGGGCTTTTTGACCTCGCCGTAAGACCATTCACGGATCATCTCCGGAGAAGCGATGCCGATTTTGATCGCGTCAAACGTTGCGTAACTCATTTTCTATATGCTCCTCCTTTTCTCAGTCTTCCTGATCGTCGCCGGCAAAGTCGGCGTTGACTTCATCATCAGCGACATATTCAAAGCCTGCGTCCTCGAGCTCAGCTTCATCGGCGAAGGGGTTGCTGCGGTGGCGCTCATCCTCGGCGTCCATGCGGGCGAGGTTGAACGTATCCATCGCGTCTTCGTCCTCCTTGAGCTCGATCTGGTTGCCGTCGCGGTCGAGGACCTGAACATCGAGGCAGAGCGCCTGGAGTTCCTTGACGAGAACCTTGAACGACTCGGGCACGCCGGGCTGCGGGATGTTGTGGCCCTTGACGATGGACTCGTAGGTGCGCACACGGCCGGTCACGTCGTCGGACTTGACCGTCAGGATCTCCTGCAGGGTATAAGCTGCGCCATAAGCCTCGAGGGCCCAAACTTCCATTTCGCCGAAGCGCTGGCCGCCGAACTGCGCCTTGCCGCCGAGCGGCTGCTGCGTGACAAGGGAGTACGGGCCGGTGGAACGGGCGTGGATCTTATCGTCGACCAGGTGGTGCAGCTTGAGGAAGTACACATAACCGACGGTGACCTTGTTGTCGAAGCGCTCGCCGGTGCGGCCGTCGTACAGCCAGCTCTTGCCCTCGGGATCGAGGCCAGCCTTGATGAGCTCCTCGCGGATATCCTCATAGCTCGCACCGTCGAAGATCGGCGTTGCGACCTTGTAGCCAAGGGTCTTGGCCGCATAGCCCAGATGGACTTCGAGCACCTGACCGATATTCATACGAGACGGAACGCCCAGCGGGTTCAGCACGATATCAAGCGGCGTACCGTCGGGCATGAAAGGCATATCCTCCTGCGGCAGGATGCGGGAGACAACGCCCTTGTTGCCGTGACGACCGGCCATCTTGTCGCCCGGCTGGATCTTGCGGCGCTGCGCGATGTAAACGCGCACGACCATGTTCACGCCGGGACCGAGCTCGTCGCCCGCCTCGCGGGAGAAGACCTTGGCGTCGACGACGATACCGCTCTCGCCGTGGGGCACCTTAAGGGAGGTGTCGCGCACTTCGCGCGCCTTTTCGCCGAAGATGGCGCGCAGCAGGCGCTCTTCCGCAGTCAGGTCGGTCTCGCCCTTGGGCGTGACCTTACCGACGAGGATATCGCCGGCGTGGACCTCCGCGCCGATGCGGATAATGCCGCGCTCGTCAAGGTCCTTGAGTGCGTCTTCGCCGACGTTGGGGATATCGCGGGTGATCTCTTCGGGGCCGAGCTTGGTGTCGCGTGCGTCAAGCTCATACTCCTCGAGGTGGATGGAGGTGTAATAGTCCTCGCGGACAAGGCGCTCGTTCAGAAGAACGGCGTCTTCGTAGTTGTAGCCTTCCCAGGTCATGAAGCCGACGAGGATGTTACGGCCCAGGGCGATCTCGCCCTGATCGGTCGCGGGGCCGTCGGCGAGGACGGTGGGATCCTCCCACACGCCGTTCTCGTTCAGGCGGCGGCCATGCACGCGCTCGCCGACGTCGACGATCGGGTGCTGGTTGATGCACGTGCCGTGGTTGGAGCGCAGGAACTTCGTGAGCTTGTATTCCTTCGTCTCACCGTTGTCGTAGGCGACAGTGATGGCGCGCGCGTCCATCTTGGTGACGATGCCGTCGCCCTCGGCGAGGATGACGACCTCGGAGTCCATGCAGATCTTGTGCTCCATACCGGTGCCGACGATGGGCGCCTCGGGGCGGAGCAGAGGAACGGCCTGGCGCTGCATGTTCGCGCCCATCAGGGCGCGGTTCGCGTCGTCGTTCGGCAGGAACGGGATCATCGCCGTCGCGATGGAGACCATCATACGCGGGGAGATATCGATATAGTCGACGCGGTCGCGGTCGACCTCGACGATCTCGTCGCGGTGGCGGCAGGTGATACGCTGGTTGACGAGGCAGCCGTTTTCATCGACAGGCTCGGCAGCCTGACCGACGATGTACTGGTCCTCGACGTCTGCGGTCATGTATTCGATCTCGTCGGTCACGCGGCAGGTCTCGTGGTCGACCTTGCGGAACGGCGCTTCGATAAAGCCGTACTCATTGATGCGGGCGTAGGTCGCGAGGTAGGAGATCAGGCCGATGTTCGGACCTTCCGGCGTCTCGATCGGGCACATACGGCCATAGTGGCTGTAGTGCACGTCTCGCACTTCCATGTTCGCGCGCTCGCGGGAAAGGCCGCCGGGGCCCAGAGCGGACAGACGGCGCTTGTGCGTCAGCTCGGCGAGCGGGTTCGTCTGGTCCATGAACTGGGACAGAGGGCTCGATCCGAAGAACTCCTTGATCGCCGCGGTGACGGGGCGGATGTTGATGAGGCTCTGCGGGGTGACGATGTCGAGATCCTGGATCGTCATGCGCTCGCGAATGACGCGCTCCATACGGGAAAAACCGATGCGGAACTGATTCTGCAGCAGCTCGCCCACGCAGCGCAGACGGCGGTTGCCGAGGTGGTCGATATCGTCCTTATAGACGATGCCGTGCGCCAGCGCGTTCATGTAGTTGATGGAGGCGAGGATATCGTCGACCAGAATGTGCTTGGGGACGAGGCGGTCGGCGTTGTCGCGGATAGCTTCCTTGAGCTCCTCGCCGCTGTACTGCTCGAGCAGCTCCTTGAGCACGCTCTCGCGCACGCGCTCTTTGATGCCGCACTCGGCCACGGGGTCAAAGTCGACAAAGCGGTCAAGATCGACCATGTGGTTGGAGAACACGCGCATCGTACGGCCATCGACCTCGATGGTCACATCGTTGACGCCGATGGCATCCATCTCGCGCGCTTCCTCGTCGGTGACGATGTGGCCGGCGTCAAACATGATCTCGCCTGTGCGCGGGTCGGCGACGGGATAGACGAGCTTCTGCCCGCGGATACGCGCCCACAGGGAGAGCTTCTTGTTGTACTTGTAGCGGCCGACCATGGACAGGTCATAGCGGCGCGGGTCGAAGAAGAGGTTGTTGATGAGGGTCTCGCAGGCCTCGACCGTGGGCGGCTCGCCCGGGCGCAGCTTGCGGTAGATCTCGAGCATCGCCTCTTCATAGGTCTTGCAGGCGTCTTTTTCGAGCGTGACGGCCACGCGGTCGTCGTCGCCGAACAGCTCGAGGATCTCGGCGTCGGTCTTGAAGCCGATGGCGCGCACCAGCTCGGTGATGGGGATCTTGCGGTTTTTGTCGATGCGCACCCAGAACATCTCGTTGGCGTCGGTCTCGTATTCGAGCCATGCGCCGCGGTACGGGATGACGGTGGACGTCAGCAGCGGGAGGTCGGTCTTGAGGTCGATCTCCTTGCCGTAGTAAATGCCGGGGGAACGGACGAGCTGGGAAACCACCACGCGCTCGGCGCCGTTGATGACGAACGTGCCGGACTCGGTCATAAGCGGGAAGTCGCCCATGAAGATCTCCTGCTCCTTGATCTCGCCGGTCTCCTTGTTGTAGAGGCGCACACTCACCTTCAGGGGGGCGGCATACGTCGCGTCGCGCGCCTTGCACTCGAGCACGTCGTACTTGGGCGCTTCGTCCATCTTGTAGTCGATGAAGCTCAGCTCCAGGTTGCCCGCGTAGTTCGAGATCGAGGCGACGTCGGAAAAGACTTCGCGCAGACCCGTATCGAGGAACCACTGGTAGGACTTCTTCTGAAGCGCCAACAGGTTCGGCATCTCCACGATCTCCTCGTGTCGGGCGAAATTCTTGCGAAGGGTTTTGCCATACATCTTGTCTTTGGCCATTTTGCTCTTCACGCCTTTCTTTTCTTCAAGCCCTGTCCGCTTGAAGGAATGTATTGCGGCGGCTCTATTCAGTTCGACACGCCCGGCTTTGTTGTAAAACAAAGCGAACTGCATCTTGCTTTTTTTGCCGCGGTATGCTATTCTCTCGGTAATGGGTGGGGAATTTCCCTCGCCCTTTCCCGTTTATAAGCGCTTTATTTTACCAAATGGGTACAGAAAAGTCAAGGCATTTTTTGTGAACATCTGCGGTTTCCGCAGATGTTTTTTTGTGCGCTTCGACGGATTTTGCCGCGGATTGCAATATATTTGTCGCTGTGGTATGATGTTTGCGTGATTTTGCGCCGCTCTGCGCGCAGACGATGAAAGGAGTTTTCCCATGAAGCCCATCGCCATTGACGATTTCTGCGCCGTCCGCTCACTTGCGAACGTGACGTTCTCCCCCGAGGGGACAAGCGCCTGCTTCACCGTGAGTCAGGCGAAAAAAGAAAAAAATTGCTACGAATCCCGCCTCTATCTTTTAAAAGGCGGCCGCGTCCGCGCGCTGACCGGCGGCGGCAAGGAATCCTCGTTCTGCTACTTGGATGAAAACACGGTTCTTTTCGCGGGCGACCGTGAGGGGGAAAAGGAGCCATCGCTCACGAGCCGCTTCTACAAGATCGCGCTCGACGGCGGCGAGGCCGATCTTGCCTACACGTTTCCCATCCCCGTCTCGCAGGTCTTCCCTCTCAAAAATGGCGACCTGCTTGTCGTCGGCTCGACCTTTCCCGGCTTTGAGGACCTCTATAAAGGCGACAAGAAGTTCGTGAAAGCCTACTTTGACGACAAAAAGGAAAACGAGGATTACGAGGTCATCTCTCAGCTACCCTGGTGGTGGAACGGCGGCACATACACGCGCGGCGCGTATGAAAGTCTCTTCTACTACGATGCGAAGAAAAAGTCCCTCACCCGCCTGACGGATGCGGGCTTCAACGTCTCCGATGTTCAGCTCGCGGAGGATCAGAAGACCGTCTATTTCAGTCTTCTCGACGTCTCCGTCCCCCGCCCCGCGCACTTCGGCGGTCAGGACCTTTACCGCATCGACCTTGCCTCGCGCCGTCAAGAGCTCGTCGTCAAGAGTCGCCCCGACTTCGTCATCGCGACATACGCGCTCGGCAAGTCCTTCCTGCTCGTCATGGCCGCGGACGGCAAGTTCGGCATGAACACGGACTGCGACTTTTACAAGCTCGACTACGAGACGCTTGCCGTCACGCCCTACGTCGACTACGGCGAGGCCATCGGTTCTTCCGTCGGCTGCGACGTCCGCCACGGCGGCGGTCAGGCGTTCAAGATGGACGGCAACGTGCTGTACTTCATCTCGACGCGCTTCGACGGCGCGGGGCTCTACAAGCTCGAAGACGGTGCCGTCTCCCCCGTCCTCGTGCGCGACGGCAGCGTCGACTGCTTTGACCGCAAAAACGGCAAAATGCTCCTCTGCGCGCTCTGGGATATGAAGCCGCAGGAGCTCTACGACGAGACGGGCCGCCGCGTCACGCACTTCAACGACGCAATGCTGCGCGGCAAATACGTTGCCCAACCTGACCCCCTCAACCTCACCGCGGGCGACCACGAGGTGCACGGCTTTATCCTAAAGCCGATGGGCTTCGAAGCGGGCAAAAAGTACCCCGTCATCTTCGATATTCACGGCGGTCCCAAGACCGTCTACGGTCCCGTGTTCTATCACGAGATGCAGTACTGGGCGAGCCGTGGCTATTTCGTCATCTTCTGCAATCCCACCGGCTCCGACGGCCGCGGCGCGTTCATGGATATCCGCGGCAAGTACGGCACGGTCGACTTCGATGATCTGATGGCGTTCTGCGACGCGGCGCTCAAGAAGTATCCCGAGATGGACGCAGATAACCTCTTCGAAACCGGCGGCTCCTACGGCGGCTTTATGACCAACTGGATCATCGGCCACACCGACCGCTTCCGCGCCTGCGCCAGCCAGCGCTCGATCTCGAACTGGACGAGCTTCTACGGCGTGTCCGACATCGGCCCCGACTTCTCCGAAGACCAGTGCGGCTCGACCATCTGGCCGGATGTCGAAAAATTCTGGTGGCACAGCCCCATGAAGTACGCCGACAAGGTCAAAACACCGACGCTCTTTCTCCACTCGCTTGAGGACTACCGCTGCCCCGTCGATCAGGGCTATCAGATGTACTCCGTGCTGATCGCGCACGGCGTCGAGAGCCGCCTTGTGCTCTTCCGCGGCGAGAACCACGAGCTCTCCCGCAGCGGCAAGCCCAAGCACCGCATTCGCCGCTTAAACGAGATCACCGGCTGGTTCGAGCAGCACAAGGGCTAAAATGGAAATTCGCAAAACCACCCTGCAGGACGTCGACACGGTGCTGGACGTCTTCGCCGCCGCAAAGCGCTACATGCGCGCAAACGGCAATGCCTCGCAATGGGGCGACGAGTACCCAGACCGCAGCATCGTCACCTATGATATCGCATGCGGCAGCAGCTATGTGATGCTTGAAAATGGCGAGATCGTCGGCACATTCGCCCTCTTTCTCGGCGAGGGCGAGAGCTACCGCGTCATCGAAGACGGCGCGTGGCATCTCGATCAACCCTACGGCACGATCCACCGTCTCGCCTCCAACGGGAAAGCGTGTGGCGTGTCGAAGGCCTGCTTTGACTTCTGCACCGCGCAGATCGGCTATCTGCGCGCCGACACGCACGCGGATAACCGACCGATGCAGCGGCTTTTGGAAGCGTATGGCTTCCGGCGCTGCGGCGTCATTCACGGTGCCTTCGACGGCGGAGAGCGCATCGCGTACGACTGCATCGCGCACATCTGAGCCCGTTTCCGCCGAAAGTCATCATGTAAGAGAGGTCTGTCATGGAACGCAGAATTGTCGACGGCGAGATCACGCTCGTCCCGTATTATCCCAACTACAAAGCGTCGCTTCCGTGGTATCAGGATGCGGATGTGTGCAAGCAAAGCAGGTCGACAACCGCGACAGTGTGTACGACCTGAAGCTGCTCAAGGCGATGTACCGCTATCTCAACGCGCGCGGCAGTCTTTTTTACATCAAGTACCGCGGCCGCCTGTGCGGCGACGTCTGCCTGCATCCGGACGGCGAGATCAACATCGTCGTGGCGAAGAGCTTCCAGAACAAGCACATCGGCAGGCGCGTCATCGGCGAAATTCAAAAGCTCGCGAGGGAACAGCACATCCCCAAACTGCACGCGGAGATCTACTCGTTCAATGTGCAGTCGCAGCGGATGTTCGAGCGCGCCGGATTCCACAAGGCCGGCGACGAGCTGTACGAAATGGAATTATAACTTTCAAATAGGAAAAGCGCCCGCTCGATGAGCGGGCGCTTTTTTCATTTTTCAGAACTCGGGGCCGTCATAGTGGTAGTAGTCGTTGCCGTCGATGAAACGGTCGTCGCACGAGAGCTTTTTGATCATGCGGTACGCCGCGGCGAAGAGCAGCACAACGAACACAACGAAGATCCATGCATAGCCGTCGTACTCATACGTTGCGATGAAATCGTACGTGCCGTGCAGCAGCACCGGCACGAGCACGGCAAAGCGGCGGCAGCGGCGGCTGCGGTACTCGTCGCCAAAGTTGTCGTAGCGCTTGGCAAGGCCGTAGAAAGCGCCCATGAACACGCCGAAGCACGCGTGTCCAGGCACAGCCGTGACGGCGCGGACAGCCGCCGTGCCGAGGCCATACATCAGCACATAGCTGATATTCTCCCACAGGGCAAAGCCGAGCGAGACGAACACGGCGTACACAATGCCGTCGAACTGGCAGTTGAATTCGCCCGAATACCACGTGCGCTTTTTGAGCAGCAGATACTTAAAGCCCTCCTCTGACAGCGCGACCACAACGAAGTAGAGCAGCGCGTTGTAGGCGGTTGAATCCTGCGGCAGGAGAATGCCCAAGATCGCCTCGCCGATCTGCTCGGTCACAATGGCGGCAAATGTCGATAGAATGCCGAAAATCACGAGCGAGAGCAGCAGCCCCGGCGACTCTTTGTCGAGCCGGTCCTCCTTGTAGACAAAGCGCAGCAGGACAATGGCCGGAATGACTGCCGCAGCGATCAATATCGGGTTTACATAAAAGAGAAACATGACAGCTTTCCTCTCTTTTTTCTGATGATATCACAGCATATCAGCCACGAGAATATTTGTCAACGCGGTGTTTTTTCTTTTTCCCACTTGACCGGAAGGAAATGCGCGCGTATGATAAATGCATTCACTTTATTCAAAGAGATGAGCAAAACAGGCAGAAGGAGCAGCCCGCAAAC
>ULSE01015834.1_pt1 | contig 11011 bp, 10 predicted proteins | sample 1956061 | NCBI WGS metagenome assembly ULSE01 (sample SAMEA4835700, study PRJEB28245) | human gut metagenome | biome: gut microbiome; material: fecal sample | place: Denmark | collected 2008 | reverse complement strand
GAAAAATCGGTTCCTACGGATTCCCTGAGACTAATTTAGATATTTCAGGCCGGGGCGGGAACCCAAAGCGCCTTCCCCGCTAGTACCACCAGCGGACAGGGGGCGATTTCTCAAGTTCCCGAAGATCCCCGCAGATCCAGAGTCCGTCATTATGGCGCGGTCCCGCCTCTAAGGCGACATCTTCAATCCGGTAAGTGGGAATCAGAGGAAAAAGCGGGTTAAGCGCCACAGCATCCATGACGGCTTCCGGAGAAAACCCCAGATCTCCTGCCACTGCGGTCTCACTGAAGGGAATCCGGGAGACTGCGCGGAGCACTTCCTGAACGGCATCGGGAAGCGAAAGAATCACGGGTTCAGAAAGCCATTTTTCGGGCGCCAGCGTCTCAGGCTCGTCCAGGTAGATCCGAAGAGCTTCCGCTGCCTCTGCCCCCCGGCTTCCCCGCGGCGGAAGAGCGCTCTCAATGTCATCAGCCGCTTCCCTTCGGAGAGCGCTGATTGAAAGGAGACCGCCCGCCGCGTCGGACCGGATCACAAACACCGCGCGGTGCCATAGGATTTTCTCCTGATACCCCGCTTCCCTCATTCGGTGCGGCCCTTCGCGGCGAGCGCCGCGTCTACATCCTTCTGCCAGAGCCCCTTCGGGAGCGGGAACGCCATATTTTCCTTGACGCCTTCAAGCGGCACAATTTCCGTTTCGGCGAGTCCCTTCAGCCGTTCAACGAGTTCCGCGACGAGCGGCTCCGGGGCCGACGCTCCGGCTGTCACGCCGACGCGGTGACGGCCGCTGAGCCAGGCCGGATCCACGTCTTCCGCTGTATCAACGAGGTACGCCGGCACGTGATAGCGTTCCGCCACTTCTCGGAGTCGGTTTGAGTTGGAACTCGTGGAGCTTCCGATCACAAGCACGATATCCACGTGCTGCGCGAGCTCTTTCACGGCATCCTGGCGGTTCTGCGTGGCGTAGCAGATATCCGCTTTCTTCGGCTGGACGATGTGCGGGAAGCGCTTCTTCAGCGTCTCCGCAAGATGCTGAGAGTCATCAAGCGAAAGCGTGGTCTGGGTCACGTAGGCCACTTTTTCAGGATCCGGCACCTGAAGCGCCTCAACGTCCGCCTCATCTTCCACAACGAGAATGCCATCCTCAACCTGCCCCACGGTCCCTTCAACTTCAGGGTGACCCTTATGCCCGATCATCACGACCGTATAGCCGGCATCCCGCATCCGAGCGACCTCTCGATGCACCTTGGTGACAAGGGGACACGTGGCATCGAACACACGGAAACCGCGTCTCGCGGCCTCCTCTTCCACCGATTTCGGGACACCGTGCGCCGAGAAGACAAGCGTCGCCCCGTCCGGCACCTCAGAGAGATCATCAATAAAGATCGCTCCGCGGCTCCTCAGGTTTTCCACCACGGTCCGGTTATGGACAATCTCATGACGCACATAGATCGGGCGGCCGTAAACGAGCAGCGCCCGCTCAACAATCGCGATGGCCCGATCGACGCCCGCGCAGAACCCGCGGGGCTGGGCGAGATAGATTTTCAGAGGGGTTCTCTTGGTATTCGGTTCGGACAAGCTGGCCTCCAGGCGGTATCAGAAAAAAAGCGGGACGGTTTCCTACACAGATTTCCGCGACTTACGTATAATGCACGACTGCGCCAAAAATTTTCGCCTTTTTGGGAAACACTGCAAGCCTTCATTTTCAGGTGAAGAGCGAGAAGTATTTGTAATTTTTTCCTTTTGATTGGCGAAAACTAAATTTTTGACGTAGAATAATTGTTTTCACAGCGCCAGTGCGTGCGAGATGCCCTGTTACGTCAGCACTCGGCGTTTTTTGATAATTTTAACTGGAGATAGCGATGGCACGAGTGTGTCAAGTCACCGGCAAGGCGCCGATGGTCGGCCATACCGTCTCGCACGCGAACAACAAAACTAAGCGTCGCTTCATGCCCAACCTGCAGTACCGCCGTTTTTGGGTCGAGAGCGAGAACCGTTGGGTCCGCCTGCGTTTGACGACAGCAGGTCTGCGTATGGTTGACAAGGTTGGTATTGATGCGGTTTTAGCGGATCTCCGCGCCCGCGGTGAAATTTAATTAGGAGGTTCACCATGGCAAAGGGAGCTCGCGAAAAGATCAAGCTGGAGTCGACTGCTGGTACGGGTCACTTCTACACGACCACCAAGAACAAGCGCACGACGACTGGCAAACTGGAATTCAACAAGTATGATCCGGTAGCCCGTAAGCATGTGGTTTACAAGGAAACGAAGCTCAAGTAATTGAGGTTCATTCCTTTATGAAGCTGAATCTTCGGATTCAGCTTTTTTATTGCCTGAAAGACTTAAAAGAAGAGCCGGCAGGAATTTCCTGCCGGCTCTTCTTTTTTATCAGTGGAAGGTAAGCGCCCCAGGAGCGCTCTCCCTCCCTCCGATTTATTCGGCTTTCGGTTCTTCAGATGACGGCGCGGCCGTTTCTGTCACCTCAGCCTTCACGCTTTCCGTTTCTTCGGACGGCGCTTCGGCTTCCGGCGCGGGTTTTCTGCGGCGGGGAGCATCAGGATCGCGCTCAAGCACAGCGCCGAAGAATCCATCCGTTCCCGTCACCTGGGGCAGCATCACAAACCATGGGCCAAAGCGGTCCTTCACTTCAGCGGGAACCTTGACACCCTGTCCCTCAAGCACCTCAGAGGCGTTCAGCAGGTGGAACTCGGGGTGCGCGGCAAGGAACGCCTCCACCACAGCCTGATTCTCTTCCTTCAGCACGGAGCACGTCGCGTAAACGAGACGGCCGCCGGCCTTCACAAGGCGGGATGCGGATTCAAGCACCGACTTCTGAATCTCGTTGATCCGGTGCAGCTCATCCTCGGAAAGACGCCAGCGAAGATCCGGATTCCGGCGAAGCGTCCCCGTGCCGGTGCAGGGAGCGTCAATCAGCACGCGGTCAAACTTCCGGAGAAGACGGCCGAGACGCTTATCGTGCTCATCGCGGATCGCGATCGGATGCACATTCGTGAGCCCCGAGCGGCGGAGACGGGGCACCATGCCCTGGAGCCGCTTTTCATTCACGTCAAAAGCGTAGAGGCTGCCGCCGGAACGCATGAGAGCGCCGATCGCAAGCGTCTTGCCGCCGGCACCGGCGCAGAAATCGCACACCATCTCACGGCGCTTCGGCGCGACGAGCCGCGCGATCAGCTGGCTGCCTTCGTCCTGAACATCAATCACGCCGTCCTGATAGAGCGGCCAGTGCGTGACGCCGGGTTTATCAAGGAAGCGGATGCCATCAGGAGAAATCGGTGTCGCCACGACTTTCTTCCCTTCATCCTTCAGCTGCTCAAGTACCTCATCACGCTTCCCCTTCAGGAGGTTCACGCGGATATCAAGCGGAGCGCCGGTCGCGATTTCCTTGAAAAAGAGGTCGTGATCCGGATACTGACTGCGGACGCGTTCATAAAGCCACCCGGGGAGTTCGGCGCGGGTCGCGGGATCCGCGTCAGAGTCCTTCTTATCGAGAATCGCTTCAAGCGCCTTGCGGTCGTTTCCGACATCGCGGCTGTCGAGCGCTTCCATCCCGTAGAGCGACGCGAGCGTCACAAGAGCCGCGAGCCTCGGAGACCGCTCAGGCACCGCAGGCGCCATTCTCCAGCGGATGCCAGCGAGATGACGGAGCGCGGCGTACACCGCTTCGGCGACAAAGCCGCGGTCCCGGGAACCGAGCTCGTGGTTACGCTTGAAGTAGACAGAGAGCAGGACATCCGCCGGACCGTCCAGCTTCAGCACCATGCGCAGCGCCTGCGCGAGGTGATTCACGAGATAGGAAGGGATCGTGTTCGGATCCTGTTCGCGGACCCGTCTTTCAGACTGCCGCTGCGGGCGGCGGGGAGAGGAGGAAGCGGGACGGCTGAAGCGCTTCCGCTGTTCTTTTTTCGGCATAGTAAATAAAGACCCGCTTTCACGGGGCCTTCATCTGGACGCGGGGCAGCACAACGGCTCCTGCGCGTCCGAAGAGTAATCAAGAGTTAGAGCTCGTTTGAGAAAACAGCGAGCGACCGGGCGGTTTCGTCATCCATCACAGCCTTTCCGTCCACCAGCTTCACGCGATCCTCAAGGACTGCGCGGCAGACCTTCGGGTAGATCACGTGCTCAAGCTTCAGACCGCGCGCGGCAAGAGTATCAGGCGTATCACTCGGCAACACGGGCACCACGGCCTGGCCGATGATCGCGCCGCCATCAAGCGCCGCTGACACAAAGTGAACGGTGGAACCATGCACCCGGACCCCCGCTTCAAGCGCACGTTCATGGGTGTTCAGTCCCTTGAAAAGCGGCAGAAGCGCGGGATGAATATTGAGAATCCGGCCTTCGCGCGGCTTCACGAACTTTTCCGTGAGAATGCGCATGAAGCCCGCCAGCACGATGAGGTCGGGGTTATAGCGGTCAACGACCCGCCCCAGTTCCTCTTCGAAGGACTCGCGGTCGGGGTAGAGCGTGTGATCCACAGCAATCGCGTCGATTCCCTCGCGTCGGGCCGTTTCAAGACCTTTCGCGAGCGGACGGTTAGAGATCACGGCGGCGATCCGGGCAGGAACCGCGCTCTCCCACTGTTCGGCGCGGGAGGCTTCGAGAATAGCCTCGAAGTTCGAGCCGCGTCCGGAAATCAGGATGACGATATTTTTCATAATCCCGCTATTTTACAGAACAAGAGGCCTGAAAAGTCACGACTCCCCCTATGGTAAGTCCCGCCATCCCCCAACTGAGCATCCTTATTCTTATAATGGATTTTCTCTGTTACCCCGATTTTCTTAATTCACTCTCATGCAGGTCTACCGCGGCATCCCTTATCTGCCTGGTGAAGTCCGTGCCGCTGTCGCGATCGGAAATTTCGACGGCGTCCACCTCGGACACCAGGCGCTTCTCAGAAGCCTCTGCAGCCACGCTGCTTCCCACGGCGAAATCCCCTGTGCGCTCACCTTTGAACCGCACTCGAAGGAGTTCTTCGCGCCTGAGAAAGCCCCGTGCCGTATTTCCACGCTGAGGGACAAGGCGGACGCCATCGCATCCTGCGGTATCGAGAAACTTTTCTTCGCCCACTTCTCAGGCCGCATGGCAAGTCTCAGCGCCGAGCAGTTTGTGAAAGAAATTCTCGTTGACCGGCTTCACGCCTCCTTTGTCACGGTTGGGAGTAATTTCACCTTCGGTCAGGACGGAAAAGCGGGCCCTGATGACCTTGTGCGCATCGGCGCGAAGTATGGCATTGAAGTTTCCGCCAAAGATCTGATCGTGAAGGATAACGAGAATATCTCGTCCACCCGGCTGCGCGCCGCGCTCGCTGCTGGCGACCTGAAAGAAGCCGAGCGGCTGCTCGGCCGCCCGTACTGCATGTCAGGCCGCGTTGTGCACGGTGAGCATCTCGGTCACACGCTGGGATTTCCGACACTCAACCTCCGCCCGGTGCCTCCGGGATGCCACGCTCAGCCCGCTCTCACCGGCGTCTTTGCCGTGATGGTTTCCGGCATCGTCCCCGGAAAAGAGCTGCCCGGTGTCACGAGCCTCGGCAACCGCCCTTCAATCGGCGGCAACCTGCAGTTCACCTGTGAAACGAACCTTCTCGACTGGACAGGCGACGCCTATGGGAAGCTGATCCGCGTGCGGTTCGTTGAAAAACTTCGGGACAACAAACGCTTTTCCGACCTTGATGAACTCATTGCCGCGATCCATAACGACGCGATCCGCGCGCGCCGCATCTTCGGGCTTTCTATTGAAGCCGGGGGAGTCCCTGTCGCTTAAAGGTTGAAGCGACCGCGAAATTCTTAATACAACCAAAACTTAATCCATCCGAAGAGCCCGAGGGGGCCGGAGATTAAAGCAATATGGCCAAAACAACTGAAGACACCAAGAAGTATCCTCTCAACCTTCCAGACACGCCGTTCCCGATGCGCGGCGGCCTCGCCAAGCGTGAGCCGGCCTGGATCGACGAGTGGGAGAGGAAGGACATTTACCACGTCGTGCGCCGTGCCCGTCAGGGCGCGAAGAAGTTCCTGCTGCATGACGGCCCCCCGTATGCGAACGGGGACATTCACCTTGGCCACGCGGTGAACAAGATCCTGAAGGACATCATCAACAAGACGAAGCTGATCGAAGGCTACGACGTGCCGTACGTTCCGGGCTGGGACTGCCACGGCATGCCGATCGAAATTCAGATCGAGAAGCAGTACGGCAAGAACCTGCCGCCTGAAGAACGTCAGGCCAAGTGCCGCGCCTACGCGCACGAGCAGGTGAAGCGTCAGATGAAGGACTTCAAGCGCCTCGGCGTTCTCGCCGACTGGGGCAATCCTTATCTCACGCTCCGTCACGACACGGAAGCGAGCGAAATCCGCGCTCTCGCGGAAATCATGAAGAAGGGCTACGTGTACCGCGGCCTGAAGCCCGTGAACTGGTGCTTCGACTGCCAGAGCGCGCTCGCTGAGGCTGAAGTGGAATATAAGGACATCAAGGGGCCGACTCTTGACGTTGCCTTCCCGCTTTCTGATGAGGACCACGCCAAAGCTGAGAAGGCTTTCGGTGTCGCCATCACGAAGCCCTGCGCGATCGTGATCTGGACCACGACCCCGTGGACCATTCCCGCGAACCAGGCCCTGAACGTTCACCCCGAACTCAGCTATCAGCTGATCGATACCGGCAGCCGCCTCCTGATTCTTGGCGAGACGCTTGCCGCCTCCGCTCTGGAGCGTTACGGCATGACGGGCACGCCGCTCGCCACGGTGAAGGGCTCGGCGCTCGAAGGCATCCGTTTCCGCCATCCGCTTGCTGAGATGGATAAGGGCTACAGCCGCTTCTCTTCCGTGCTCCTCGCGGACTATGTTGACGCCTCTGCCGGTACCGGCATCGTTCACTCCGCCCCGGCTTACGGTGTCGACGACTTTAACTCCTGCAAGCGCTACGGGATGACGAATGACGAAATCCTGAACCCGGTGCAGGGCGACGGCACGTACGCTGAGAGCCTCCCGCTCTTCGGCGGCATGAATATCTGGAAGGCGAACCGCAAGATTCTCGACACGCTGCGTCTCGCCGGCAACCTTCTGAACGAAAGCTCCATCACCCACAGCTACATGCACTGCTGGCGCCACAAGACGCCGCTGATCTACCGCGCGACCACCCAGTGGTTTGTGCGCATGGATAAAGCGAACAGCGACACGCGCGGCGTGCTGCAGCCTGAAGGCGCCGCGGAACCCGAACCGCTCCGCGATGTCGCGCTCCGCGGCGTTGACGCAACGACCTTCTATCCGCCCTGGGGCTACAACCGGCTCCACGCGATGATTGCTAACCGCCCCGACTGGTGCCTCTCGCGTCAGCGCATCTGGGGTGTTCCGATGCCCTTCTTCCTGAAGAAGGACACCGGTGAACTGCATCCGCGCACTCTTGAAATCATGGAAGAAGTCGCGAAGAAAGTTGAGAAGGGCGGCATCGAAGTCTGGACCACCGCCAAGGCGTCTGACTTTATGCCTGAAGAAGAGGCCAAGCTTTACGAGAAGACGAACAACACACTCGACGTGTGGTTTGACTCCGGCACCACGCACTACACCGTGATGCGCGGCAGCCATAAAGATGATCTCGGCTTCCCGGCTGACCTCTACCTCGAAGGCTCCGATCAGCACCGCGGCTGGTTCCACAGCTCGCTGCTCACCGCTTCGATGATTGACGGCCGTCCGCCGTATAACGCCCTCCTCACGCACGGCTTCACCGTGGATGAGAACGGCGAAAAAATGTCGAAATCGAAGGGCAACATCGTCCGCCCGCAGGAAATCTCCGACAAGTACGGTGCCGAAATCCTCCGTCTCTGGGTGGCTTCGACCGACTACACGGGTGAAATGCGCCTCGGTCAGACCATTCTGAAGGGTGTTGTTGACTCTTACCGCCGTATCCGCAACACACTCCGCTTCCTGCTCGCGAATACGAGCGACTTCTCGATTGAGAAGGATGCCGTTGACGTGAAAGACATGCTGGATATCGACCGCTGGGCCATTGCCCGCACGGCTGAGCTCCAGGCTGAAGTGATCAAGCTCGGTGACAAGTATGACTTCCATACGCTCGTCTCGCAGCTGCACGCTTTCGCCTCCGAGGATCTCGGCAGCTTCTACCTCGACATCCTGAAGGACCGTCTGTACACGACGAAGGCTGACAGCCTGCCGCGCCGTTCGGCCCAGACCGCGCTCTGGCACATCACGGCGACCTATCTCCGCCTGATGGCCCCGGTTCTGACCTTCACGGCCGAAGAAGCCTTTGCGGTCTTCAGCCCGAATAAGGACGGCACGATCTTCACGGAAACGCATCACAAGCTCCCCGAGATCGACGGCGCCGAGGATCTCCTCAAGCGCTGGGCTCTGATCCGCGAAGCCCGCAGCATCGCTCAGAAGGCGGTGGAAGACATCCGCTCTCAGGGAGAAGTCGGTTCTTCGCTCCAGGCTGAAGTCGAAATCCGCGCCTCCGGCGACACGTACGACGCGCTTGCCTCTCTGGGTGATGAGCTGAAGTTTGTCACCGTGACGAGCGCCGCCACCCTCGTGAAGGGCGCTGACGGCGAAGCCACTGTCTGCACCGCCCACAAGACCGCCGGTGAGAAGTGCGCCCGCTGCTGGCACTACGAGTCTGATGTCGGCTCCGTTGAAGGCTACGCTGACCTCTGCCCGCGCTGTGTCTCGAATCTCTTCGGGAACGGCGAACTGCGGGCGAAGGCCTGAGGATCCGGGATGGCATCTGTGTCCCGCTCCAGGACAGGCGCGATCCTCTGGTTCGCGCTTGCCCTCCTCGTGATCCTCGCGGACCAGGCCTCCAAGGCCTGGGCAAACGATGTTCTTGCCGCTTCCTGGATTCAGGTGACGGGGTTCTTTAACCTCGTCCTCCTGAGGAACACAGGCTCCGCCTTCTCGTTCCTCGCGGATGCAGGCGGCTGGCAGAAGCTGCTCTTCTCAGCCGTGGCAATCGGTGTCTCGGCCGCGATGGCTGCGGTCATCTGGAAGCATTCGGCTGAAAAGCTCGCTCCGGCCGCCGCGGCGCTCGTGCTCGGCGGCGCGATCGGCAATCTGATCGACCGCCTGATGCTCGGTTCTGTCACGGACTTCATCGACCTTCATATCGGTGATATCCACTGGCCGGCCTTTAACATCGCGGACTCAGCCATCGTGCTGGGCGTCATCTTTTTCATCCTGATTGAGCTGAGAAAGAAGTAGGTCTCAGGCGCTTTTTACAGCCAGGCATTCACAGCCCTCCGGAGCTTCACGGTTCCGGAGGTTTTTTCATGCGTCAGAGCGCCGAAAATTCTTTCTGACTCCGTATAATGAGTTGCATCATGCTGAAGAACCTCATCGCCAAGGCCGGCGTAAAGGCCGCCATGAACCCCATTGCCGACGATATGAAACGCGTGGACGCCATGATCCACACGTCACTCGGCAGCGGCATCCACCGTGTTGCCGAAGTGGCTGACTACATTACGAGCTCCGGCGGCAAGCGGATGCGCCCGGCGCTCGTGCTGCTCATTTCGAAAGCGCTCGGTTACAAGGGCGATCAGGACGTGTTCCTCGGCGCCGTTATTGAAATCCTCCACACCGCCACGCTGATGCATGACGACGTGGTGGATGATTCCCCGATGCGCCGCGGCCGTCCGACGGCAAATGAGAAGTGGGATAACCCCACCGCGGTTCTGGTCGGCGACTTCCTTTACACGCGCGCCTTCCAGATGATGGTGAGCACAGGGAATCTGCGTGCCATGGCTGAAATCGCTGCGGCCGCGAACCGTCTTTCTGAAGGCGAAGTGCTTCAGATGGATAACGCGCATGATCCTTCGCTCTCGAAGGAGCGCTACTACGAAGTGATCGAACGGAAGACCGCCTGCCTCTTCAAGTGCGCGGCTCAGATCGCCTGCTCGATCGCGAATCCGCCCGAAGAACAGGAAAAGGCGCTCTGCGACTACGCGCTGCGTCTCGGCTATGCCTTCCAGATTGTGGATGACATCCTTGACTATGCGGGCGACGCCGCTACAACCGGCAAGAACCTCGGCGCGGACCTCGAGGAAGGCAAGGTCACGCTCCCGCTGATCTACGCGATGCAGCGTGCCTCTGACTCGGACCGGGCCCTGATCGAAGAAGCTATCCGCAAGGGACACGGTGACTTTGACCGCATCAGCGCGATCGTACGCGACACCGGAGCGCTTGAAGCGGCCCGTGAGACAACCCGTGAGGAAGCGGCCCGCGGCATTGAAGCGCTGAAGGCCATTCCGGCAAGCCGCTACCGCGACGCGCTTGAACTCATCATCAACTACACCGTTGAACGCAACAAGTGACGCGGCAAGCCGCGTCCGCAAGGGGGAAAAGGATTGCAGCAGGAACTGACCCTCAAGGGTAAAACCATTCTCCTCGCCGCGACGGGCGGCATCGCGGTCTATAAGAGCTGCGAACTCGTGCGGCTCCTCATGAAGCGGGGAGCCGACGTCCGTGTCGTCATGACGGAAAACGCGGCGAAATTTGTGACGCCGCTCACCTTTGAAGCGCTGTCCGGGCATCCTGTCGTCACCAGCGAATGGGATACCCGCTCAGGCGTTATGCCTCATATCCGTCTTTCTGACGGCGCTGACCTCATTATTGTCGCCCCCGCCACAGCAAATACGATCGCGAAGGCCGCATGCGGCATCGCGGATAACGCTGTCTCGACACTCATCTGCGCACGCCGCGCTCCGATTGCCTTTGCCCCCGCGATGAACACCCGCATGTGGGAGAATCCGGCGAATACCCGGAATATCGAAACGCTGAAGCAGGATGGGATCGAAGTCTGGGGGCCGGCCGCCGGAAGCCTTGCCTGCGGTGACACGGGTACCGGCCGGATGCTGGAGCCTGAGGAGATCGCGTCGCGGACCGAACTCTTTCTTCACAGGAAACCGCTTGCGGGACGCCGCATTCTGATTACCGCGGGTCCCACCTACGAGGCTATTGACCCGGTGCGGGGCATCACAAACCGATCCAGCGGCCGCCA
>ULSE01012726.1_pt1 | contig 11653 bp, 12 predicted proteins | sample 1956061 | NCBI WGS metagenome assembly ULSE01 (sample SAMEA4835700, study PRJEB28245) | human gut metagenome | biome: gut microbiome; material: fecal sample | place: Denmark | collected 2008 | reverse complement strand
CTGACCATTGCCCGTGCGCTCGTGCGCGACCCCGAAATTCTCATCCTGGACGACAGCGCCTCCGCGCTGGACTATGCCACGGACGCGCGCCTGCGCAAGGCCATCCGCGCCCACGATGCGAACGTCACCGTATTTCTGGTGTCGCAGCGCGCGGCCTCCATCCAGTATGCCGATCAGATCCTTGTGCTGGATGACGGCGCGCTCGTCGGGCAGGGCACACATGCCGAGCTGCTCGAATCGTGCCCGGTCTATCAGGAGATCTACTATTCCCAGTTCCCGAAGGAGGCGCAGAACGCATGAAAAAGAAAAATACCATGCGCAAGCTGCTGCGCTATCTGAAAAAATACTGGCTGCTGCTGATCCTGTCTCTGCTGTTTGCCGCGCTGACCGTGGCCATGACACTGTATCTGCCGATCCTCATCGGGCAGGCCGTCGACCTCATCGTCGCGCCGGGGCAGGTGGAGTTTTCCACCATCGCCCGTCTGCTGCTCAAAATGGGCATCCTCATCGGCGCAACGGCGCTGTCGCAGTGGATCATGAACGCCTGCAACAACCGCATCACCTACCGCACCGTGCGCGATATCCGCAGCGATGCCTTTGCGCGGCTGGAGATCCTTCCCCTGCGCTACATCGATGCGCACAGCTACGGCGAGATCGTCAGCCGCATGATCGCGGATGTCGACCAGTTCGCAGACGGCCTGCTCATGGGCTTCACGCAGTTCTTTACGGGCGTGCTCACCATCGTCGGCACGCTGCTGTTCATGCTGTGGATGAATCCGCTCATCACGCTCGTCGTCGTGGTTATCACGCCGGTGTCGCTGTTCGTTGCGAGCTTTATCGCCCGCAAGACCTACGCCATGTTCAAGGAGCAGTCCGCCGCCCGCGGCGAGCAGACCGGCATCATCGACGAGATGGTCGGCAATCAGAAGGTCGTGCAGGCCTTCGGCTATCAGGAACGCGCACAGGGCCGCTTTGACGAGGTCAACGAGCGGCTGCGCAAGTGCTCGCTGCGCGCCATTTTCTTCTCGTCCATCACGAATCCGTCCACGCGCTTTGTCAACTCGCTCGTCTATGCGGGCGTCTGCGTGGCGGGCGCGCTCAGCGCCGTGCACGGCGGCATCTCTGTCGGCCAGCTGACAAGCTTCCTCAGCTATGCCAACCAGTATACGAAGCCCTTCAACGAAATTTCCGGCGTGGTAACGGAGCTGCAGAATGCGCTGGCCTGCGCCGACCGCATCTTCGAGCTCATCGAGGAAACGCCGCAGACCCCGGAGCCCGCCGATGCGAAGACGCTCACGGACCCCGACGGCAGCGTCGCGCTGGAGGACGTCTCGTTCTCCTATGTCCCGGAGCAGCACCTGATCGAGCATTTTGATCTTGCCGCGAAGCCCGGCCAGCGTATTGCCATCGTCGGCCCGACCGGCTGCGGCAAGACGACGATCATCAATCTGCTCATGCGCTTCTACGATGTGGACAGCGGCTGCATCCGCGTGAGCGGCGAGGATATCCGCGATTTGACGCGCGGCAGCCTGCGCACGTCCTACGGCATGGTGCTGCAGGACACCTGGCTCAAGACCGGTACCATCCGCGAGAATATCGTCATGGGCAAGCCGGACGCAACGGACGAGGAGGTCATCGCCGCGGCAAAGGCCTCGCATGCGCACGGCTTCATTCGCCGCCTGCCGCAGGGCTATGACACGCCGATCACCGAGGATGGCGGCGGCCTGTCCCAGGGGCAGAAGCAGCTGCTGTGCATTACGCGCGTCATGCTCTGCCTGCCTCCGATGCTCATCCTCGACGAGGCGACGTCCTCCATCGACACGCGCACGGAGATCAAGATCCAGGAGGCCTTCAACCGTCTGATGCAGGGCCGCACGAGCTTCATCGTCGCCCATCGCCTCTCGACCATCCGCGAGGCAGATGTCATTCTGGTGATGAAAGACGGCCACATCATCGAGCAGGGCAACCACAGGACCCTGCTGGAGAAAAACGGCTTTTATGCCGAGCTGTACCGCAGCCAGTTCGATATTTGAAAAAACCCTGCCCGGCGGGAGCGGATGCTCCCGCCGGGCAATTTTTATGCCTCGATCGCCGGATTGTAGAGATATACGTTCCTGCGGTCGAGGTGCTCGCGCAGCTTCTCGATCGCCTCGCCGAAGCGCTGGAAATGCACGACCTCCCGCGCGCGGAGGAAGCGGATGACGTCGTTCACATCCGGATCGTCCGACAGGCGCAGAATGTTGTCATAGGTTGAGCGGGCCTTCTGCTCGGCCGCAAGGTTCTCGCACAGATCGCTGATGGGGTCGCCCATGACCTGCATCGTTGCGGCTGACCAGGGCGTGCCGGAGGCCGCCTGCGGATAGACGCCAGCTGTGTGATCGACGAAATACGGCGCAAAGGAGCTCTCCTGCTGCTGCTCTTCCGTCAGGTTCCGCGTGAGCTGGTGGACGATCGTGCCGACCATCTCCAGATGCCCGAGCTCCTCCGTGCCCAGAGAAGCATCGGAAATGTTCCAATGTATCAAATACGAGGACAAGCGTGAGGTCTTCGGCTTAAAGATACATAGCTTTTCGACACTCGACAGAATTAAAAAATACGACGACTCTGACAACGAGAAAAATGCCGAAAAGCCTTATTCTATCAAGGTTGGCGAAACAAAGAGGACGATAAATCTGTACGCCATCGCTACTACGAAATTTCAAATTGCGGTCTAAATCAATGCTAAACCGTGTGCGCCCTTTGTGGACAAGCAAGTGCCTGTAACCACACCATTTTATAATTTGAATGGTGTGGTTTGCTACACATTTGACTTGGCAATACGAGCTAAATATAATGAGCTAAAACAACCTAACGAGATGTTTTTACGGCACAATTTGGTGCAGAGGTAAGAGTATGGTTTCAATAAAAGACAGGAAAATTCTTAGGCAGATGTTCTCGCATTATGATTATGTAATGACCACGGCTCAGTTGAGCAAAGAAAAGCTATATTACAGGGATATTCAAAGAATGTTGAAAGCTGGCTTGATAGAAAAAGTCAAGCGTGGCTATTATCATTGGACTATGGTGTCTGGCAAAGGCGATGTGGTGATAATCAGCCGTTTATTCCCCGATGGTATTCTATATATGGAAACGGCTTTATTCTATTATGGGTACAGCGATAGAAATCCTGCCGAATGGAACATCGCTATTGACAAAAACGCCTCCAGACAGCGCACAAGAATAGATTATCCATCTATAAAGGCTTATCGGTTAGAGCCAGCCCTGCTCTCTATCGGAGTAACCAGAGGAGAAATAAATTTTACCGATGTTCGCATTTATGACCGTGACCGTACCATCTGCGATGTTCTGCGTAATATGAACAAGATGGACAAGGAAATCTTCAACAAAGCAATTCAAGGCTATGTAAACGACCCTCAAAAGAATGTTCCCAACCTTATAGAATATGCGAAAACAATGAGAGTATGGAACAAAGTAAAGAACTTAATCGGAGTATGGCTGTAATGCCGAATATCGCTGCTCCACTCTGACAAACACAAACCTACAGTACAATATAAACGCAAGGAGGTCGAGCGTATATTATCGTGCCTGTTTATATAGCTTTGGGAATATACAGCATCTTTGAGCTGCAAAAGCGTGGAACTTACACAGATGCCATATAGTTTAGGAAGCTACAAATCTATTCTTTGCCTAACTTATAATACATATTGTTGACAGCAATATACTCGGCAAAAATCCGAAACCTAATGGCGTTTTTGGTGGCTGCAACCGTCGGTTGACATATTGAATGGTCTGGATTGGTGGTTTGCAACTTCGCAAAGTGCTAAAATATGAGCACAACAATCAAAACAATAGGAGGACAAATATGATTTTTGCCGATAAGCTTATACTGCTGCGAAAAAAGCAGGTTGGTCGCAAGAGGAACTGGCTGACCAAATGAATGTAACACGACGGTCTGTTTCAAAATGGGAAGGAGCGCAATCTGTTCCAGACCTCGAAAAAATGCTACGCCTTTCCGAACTGTTCGGAGTAAGCACCGATTATTTACTGAAAGACGAAATTGAAGAAGCTGAGCATATAGACTCGTCCGATGATACGCCGTCATTAAGGCGTGTATCTATGGAGGAAGCAAACGCTTTTCTTTCCGTAAAGCTGCGGACAGCTAAAACAATAGCGTATGCCGCCTTTTTGTGTATTGTATCTCCGATTGCCCTTTTGATATTGGGTGCAATCAGCGAGAGTACGGTGGGTGTCTTGAACGAAAATATAGCGGGCGGAATCGGAATGATTGTTCTTATTATTCTTGTGGCAATCGCCGCTGTGATGTTTATATCAAGCGGCAGCAAAACCGCCCCATTTGCCTACTTGGAAAAAGAAAAGTTTGAAACCGAGTATGGCGTGAGCGGAATGGTGAAAGAGCGCAAGGCACAATACAAGGATTTGCACACGAAACATAATATTGCGGGAGCTTGTTTGTGCGTTACTGCCCTAATTCCTCTTTTTGTCGGAGCAATAATTGATGCTGATAACGACCTGTTTCTAACGATTATGCTTTCACTTTCATTTCTCATTGCGGGAGTAGGCGTGATTTGCTTTATCAAGACGGGCATTATATGGGCAAGCTATGAAAAGCTGTTGCAAGAGGGCGAATATTCTAAAGAGAACAAGGAAAAGCCGTCCCTTTCATCTGCTATTTATACAGCGTATTGGGTAATTGCAGCGGCAGTTTATTTAGGATACAGCCTGTCATCAAATAATTGGGGACAGAGTTGGATAATTTGGGTCGTTGCAGGCGTAATATTTCCCGCTGTCATTGCAATTACTAATGCCTTTGAGAAAAAATCAAAATGAAATTTTAAAATAAAAATGTGTTTCGCTGCTTGTGGGCAACACATTCGCTGTTTGTGGGGAAGAGTTTTTGCGAAAGCCGTGCTATACTTTTCTTCGGAGGTACACAAAAATGGATCAAATAAAGATTGGAAAATTTATTGCCGCCCTGCGGAAAGAGAAAGGTTTGACGCAGGAGCAGCTCGGAGAAAAGCTTGGCGTGACCAACAAAACCGTTTCCCGATGGGAGAACGGAAACTATATGCCCGATGTTGAAATGCTGTCGCTGCTTTCAAAGGAATTCGGTGTAAGCATTAATGAGCTTATAAGCGGCGAACGGCTTTTGGCGGAGGACTTCAAGAAAGCCGCCGACGATAATCTCGTTACGGCGCTGAACAACAGCACCTTTACGCTGAAAGAAAAGATAGTATTTTTTAAGAAGAAATGGCTGCACGAACATATTTCAACTATCGTCCTGTGCGTTGTAGCGTGGATAGGTATTATAATATGGACTGCGCTGAAATTACGAGGCAGCGACTCTTATGCGCTTTTGGGTGCAATAGGCAGTATGCTTGCTATACTTTTCTATGTGGTACTGTATAACCGTATGATGGTATATGTGGAGAACCACGCATATCGGGCAACGCCAGACAAGGAAACCGAAACGAAAAACTAACCTTGATAAATCCAAAGTAGTTGAATGCTGTCAGAGTAGTGGCAGCAACGAGTTTGTGAACTTTTTGTTTTCCTCTTGACAAAACGGGTCTACAAGTGCTAGACTATAAGCAAAGGTCTAATGCTTGTAGACCCGCAAGGAGGATTATAATGAAAAATTACAAACTTGGAGATATGGAACTGGAGTTTGCCAACTTAATTTGGGAGAATGAGCCTATTTCCTCTGGAGGCTTGGTTCAGCTTTGTGAGCAGAAATTCTCTTGGAAGAAATCCACCACATATACGATGCTGAAGCGTCTTTGTGATAAGGGCATTTTTCAAAACAATTCGGGCAATGTCGTTTCTGTCCTTTCAAAGCAGGAGTGGTTTACGAAGCAAAGTGAGGGCTTCGTGGAAGAAACATTCGACGGTTCTCTGCCACAATTCTTAGTGGCGTTTACCCGCCGCAAAAAGCTCTCAAAGCAGGAAATCGCTGAGATACAGAAAATCATCGACCAAAATGCAGAGGAATGACTATGAGCGACAAAGTATTTCTCGATATTGTAAATATGAGTATTACGGGCAGCTTCGCCATCTTAATTATTATACTGGCACGGCTGCTGTTGAAAAAAACTCCAAAGGTTTTCTCCTACGCATTGTGGTTTGTTGCCTTTTTCCGCCTGCTTGTCCCCGTTTCCTTTGAAAGCGTTTTGAGTATATTGCCGTTCAACACAACGCCGCTGTCTACGGATATGCTTTACATTGAAACCCCTTATGTGGAAACGGGTATAAAAGCAATAGACAGCGTAATCAACCCTGTTGTAGCAACTGAGGTTTTCGGCTCTAACGCAAATGTATATCAGATATTTACCTTTTGGGGGAAGATTATATGGTTCATCGGCGTTTTTGCGTTTTGTCTGTATAGCATACGCTCATATTCCAAACTCAAAAAGAAATTACAGAGTGCCGTCCTTCTTCGGGATAATATTTATATTTCACAAGTAATCAGCACGCCCTTTGCGCTTGGATTGCGAAATCCAAAAATATACTTGCCGAGCAATTTGACTGACGCACAGGAATATGTAATTACCCACGAACAGACGCATCTCGCTCGGCGTGATAACCTTGCGAAGATATTAGGATATGTGGTTCTTATCCTGCATTGGTTTAACCCTCTTGTGTGGCTTGCGTTCAAGCTGTTCGTTACCGATATGGAAATGTCCTGCGATGAAAGCGTAATCAGAAATTCAAAGGAGGATATTCGCAAAGAATACAGTCAGTCGCTTTTAGAGCTTTCTATTGAAAAAAGCACACTTGGCGTACCGATGGCGTTTGCCGAGGGAAATCCCAAAGAAAGGATAAAGAATGTTATGAAATCAAACACGAAAAAAATCATTGGCTTTGCAGGCATAGGGGCGGTAATCTTAATTGCGGTCATTGCAATATGCCTTATTCCTAACCGTCCGCAGTATGCGACGGCAAAGGATGCTATTACAGGCATTCCCGCAATAGCTACGCAGTCCGCAACTTATGCCGCAATAAAGACTGCCGATGGAAATACGACAATTACAGACAGTGAAGGCTTCAATCAACTGCTGAATTTCATAGAAGGCATTGAGGTCAACACGAAAGAAGTCAAGAGAGGCTCTTGGAATGACAGCGAGGGAAATAACAAGATTACATTTTACCGAGCAGACAATTCTATGGACTCCGTAATCAGCTTCACTTCTGATTATTCTAAGATTTGGATTGAAACAAACGCAACACTTTCTTTCACATATAGTGTCAAAGACCCGGCAGAAGTGCAAAAGGGACTTGCGGCTTTCCTTGGCAACAATAGCTAAGGCAATCTTGCGTTTATGAGTCGGAGGAAATATGCCTAATGCAAAAAGAAAAGTTTATACTATGCCCCGTCTGCGGCAACAAAACAAGGGGTGCAGATACGGGAGGATACAGAGCTAAAGAACTTCCCGCTATTCTGCCCTAAATGCCACAAGCAGACCTTGATAAATGCAAAGCAACTGAATATCACAAAAGCAGAAGTGCCAGACGCTAAGACGCAGAGCCGATGAACTTGTGAGATACCTCACAGCTCGTCGGCTCTTTTGTTATCAATATATATTTGGCAGCACAGCCCACCAAATAAAAAAAACGGTGCTTTGGTGGGCTGCTCTGTCACGCCCAAACAAAATTAGTGCAGCCCTCCAAGCCCGTTTAAGGTTTGGAGGGATTTTTTATGTGTTGGTCTAATATGACCGCAACGCTGCTCATCAGAAGCAGCGGATACATATAGAGTGTCACGCAGGAACGAGGATAGTCTGTTAAAAAAATCCTCGCCTGCTCGTGGCACTCTTATGGTTTTCAAATAGAGATTTCATTTCTATGCCATAGGTATAGTTATGCTTATTGCCGCAGAGGTCTTTATACCTTTGCGGCTTTTTGTTTGTCTTGCTTCTCTTTGATACAGGACAAGCCCGTATCTGGCGTTGGCTGCCGCAGTCCGCCTGCCAATCTGAGTTTTCAAAAAATTCAGATTGGAGGAAACAGTATGGCGTACAACAAAGCCAGAGAAGAAAAGAAATGGCGGCTATGGAAAGAAGCCGAAGAAAAACAGTTGCGGAGTTTGGGTGTCAGCGAGAAAGACATAGAAAAGCTCCGTGTTCACGATTGGGCGATTTTCAATTCCGACAGGCGTTACTATCAGCGTATGCAAGAAACAGGTACATACCTTGAAGAAGTCGCAGCGGATATGACACAGCCCGAAATAAAAACAGTCGAGGATTTTCTGGACAACATCGAAAATCAGCAGCTCTATCAAGTGCTGATTAAGGTGGACAGGCTTACCTTGCAGGCGATTTTATTGCAAATACAGGGTTATTCCATTGCCGAAATCGCTGCCATTCTCGGTATGAAAGAAGATACCGTCTATAAGCGGTTAGGCAGGCTAAAACAAAAAATCAAAAAACTTTTGGGATAGTGTCCAAAAAAGCACTTTCCCACGGGCTACAGGGTGAGAGGACAAAACCTCTTGCCCTGTTTTCCTTTGTGTGGCGAAAACGGGATTGCCCTTTGAAAACCGAATACCCATTCGCCAAATACCTTCTCTTTGTGATTGTGATGAGCATAAGCGTGTCGAGAGGTACGCCATAACCTGCCATAAGGCAGAGAGCGATAACTACCTACTCAAAATATCGGGCAGCTCCCGATTTCGCCATAACCCACAAAGAGGACAATGATACTCCCGTCCAGTCACAGTCCGAGCGTGATAAAACCGTCGCAGGCAATGAGGGCGGCTCTGTCAGAACGACAGTTGGGGTGAAACTCCCGTGGCGTCAGTTCGCTGCTGACCGTTTGGCGACTTCCCAATAGCATTTCGGGGTGTCGAGGACAAATTGAAATGCTTTCTCATAGCAGCCAGACGCAAGGCGGTCAAAAGAACAGAGAGATTGTTTATGTTCTCCCGCCCTTAAATACTTCCTTGTGTTTGACTTCCTACATAGGCAGAAAACCTCTGTCTAAATCATATTGGGAGGTCAAACACAATGGAATTGACTATCAAGCGTGGCGACATTTATTATGCGGAGCTAAATCCCGTTATCGGCTCTGAACAGGGCGGCACAAGACCTGTACTTATCATTTCCAACGATATAGGCAACAAGCATAGCCCTACGGTCATTATCGCCCCTATCACAAGTCGGGTACACACAAAAGCAAAATTACCTACGCACACCTTAATTAAAGACTTCGACGGTCTGGATAAGAACTCAATTATATTGTTTGAACAAATCCGCACCATAGACAAGCAACGCCTGCGAGAGTACTTAGGAACTCTTGACAGGCGTTTTATTCATTGCGCAGACAAAGCTCTCGCTATCAGCATCGGGCTTGCAAAAAAGGATTAGCTCTCTCGTTATACGGTACAAGCGGTAGCTCATATATTTTAGAAACGAGGGAGGTGTTGCGGCTGTTGCATAGAGAATTTGTTTATGTTGGCGACCCTGTTCCAGAATTAAACGAGCAGGAGCACGCTGCGTTCCTTATGAATATCCAAAAGTCGATACTCCTTTCTTTGGAGAAAAGAAAGCTGCTGACACATTCTCAGCGGGAACGCTGTTTGGTCGAGCTTGAAAAGCAATATAGCAGGGAGCCAAAAAGCAGACGCCGAGCATAACGCTTGGCGTTTTTACATAGCCGAGTGAAAAAACAAATTTGCACATTCGACACCGCACTCTCTTTTTTCTATAATTAAATACAGTAATAAATACAGTAACAAAGTTTACTGAGAAAGGAGCTTCGCTATGATAAATAGATATGAACGCCTAAACCAAGAGCTGAAGATGGTTGAAACGAAAAGAAAGGTAGCTGCCTACTGCCGTGTTTCAACGGACAATGAAGACCAAGCCAATTCGTTTGAAAGCCAGCAGCGGTATTTCAGACAGTATATTGAGCGCAATCCCGATTGGGAGCTTTATGAGATTTTTGCCGATGAGGGCATTTCTGGCACGAATACAAAGAAGCGTAAAGAGTTTAACCGTATGATAGCGTGCGCAAAGAACGGCGACTTTGATTTGATTATCACCAAGGAGATTTCCCGTTTTGCGAGAAACACCCTTGATAGTATATATTACACCCGTGAATTGAAAAAGCACGGCGTCGGTGTTATATTTATGAATGACAATATCAACACCTTAGACGGCGATGCAGAGCTTCGTCTGGCGATTATGTCCTCTATTGCACAGGAAGAAAGCCGCAAGACTTCCGAGCGTGTGAAGTGGGGACAAAAACGCCAGATGGAACAAGGCGTTGTGTTCGGCAGAAGTATGTTGGGCTACGATGTCGATGGCGGCAAAATGACTATCAACGAGGAAGGCGCAAAGGTTGTACGCCTTATCTTCCATAAGTTTGTCAATGAGGGCAAAGGAACGCACGTCATCGCCCGTGAGCTTCGTGAGGAAGGTATCAGCCCTATGCGGGTCAAGGAATGGAGCAACACGGTCATTCTGCGAGTGATACGCAATGAGAAATACTGCGGAGATTTGGTGCAGAAAAAGACCTATACGCCCGACTTCCTATCTCACGAAAAGAAGTACAACCGTGGGCAAGAGGAATTTGTTATCATTAAAGACCATCACGAGCCGATTATCTCCCGTGAGTTATTCGATGAAGCAAACCGCATTTTAGATGCAAAGTCACTTTCGCAGGAGGGCAAGGCAAAGCACTCTAACCGCTATCCGTTCTCTGGCAAAATCAAATGCGGCTGCTGCGGCTCAAGCTATGTGGCAAGGTATAAAACCAGAAAAGACGGCAGCCGATATAAGGCGTGGCGCTGTAATGAAGCCGCAAAGCACGGAAGCCCCCATATCGACAAGGCAGGAAACCAAGTCGGCTGTACGGGCTTGTCTATCCGTAATGAGGATGCGACCCATATTATGTATCTCGTAACCAAGAGCCTTAAATACAACAGAGATAAAATCATAAACAACCTAACTGCCGTTATTCAATCCATCATTGCTATGGATACGACAGGTACGGATGTTCTAAAGCTGCAAGAGCAGATAAAAAAGATTGAGGGCAAACGAGCTAATCTGATTGACCTGTATATGTCCAATCTGATTAACAAGGACGAATTTACCGCCACCCGTGCAAGCTGCGATGCAGAAATTGAGGAGCTTCAATCCATCATCGAAAGCGTTGATAAGCAGCGTGAAATGATTGAGCAGCAACAGCAGCTTCTAAAAGAAATTGAGGACGCAATCAAAGAGATTGTCAGCGGCGTGGAGTACGAAGATGAGTTCTATAAGCACATTTTAGACAAGATGGTAGTTCAAGATAAGGATAACATAGATGTATATCTGAATTTACTTCCTATGAAGTGGAGCTATACGGTTGCAAAAGCATCAAAAAAAGCCGTAGCCTCTGAATGGAACATTTCAGAGGCTTCTCTACCGATATCCGTCAGCAGGCCGCGCTGCTCGTCAAACGGCATGGAATAGCGCTGGGACAGATACCGAAGCGCCGCGCCGAGCTCGCCGTTCGGGCCGCCGTACTGCGAGATGATGATGCTCGCGAGCTTCGGGTTCGTGTTTTTGATCCGCACCGGATACTGCAGCTTCTTTTCATAGACAAACATCGTCAGCCCTCCCCGTCGTTTGCAGCGTACTGCCACGGCCACGGG
>ULSE01019924.1_pt1 | contig 11800 bp, 10 predicted proteins | sample 1956061 | NCBI WGS metagenome assembly ULSE01 (sample SAMEA4835700, study PRJEB28245) | human gut metagenome | biome: gut microbiome; material: fecal sample | place: Denmark | collected 2008 | reverse complement strand
GGAATCTGAAGGAAGCTGGATGTGAGGAAAATACTAACTCATGGGCAAATCTCTGGTCTGACGGACAGAAATCTTATATGAGGTTATGCATGAGGGTAAGGTTGCACACCAAATCGAAGCCCAATAACTACACGGAATCATGCATGATAAATGAGGCAGATGGATGGAGAGGAAGAAACGTGTGGTACCTAGGGAGGTCTGTGCGGTACGCTTTGAAAGAGGTAACCATTGCATAAAGCAATGCTGAACGCACAGAAGTCAGCAGAGGTCATAGTAGCCAAACGGAACAAGATCCGTTCGAGGTGAAGGACCGAATCAATAGGAGTCTTAAGTATGACCCGGAAAGGAGGAATGGGCAGATGGATGCAGAAAACAAGGAAAGCTGCTTGCAGAGAGACAGCGCGGAACGTAAAGGGTATGTAAGAGCGCATCGCTCATTCAACCGGATATGGAAAGAAAGAGACAGTGCAGAGCCGAGACATTTTAGGTAAGATACTGAGTAAGGACAATCTGAACAGAGCTTACAAAAGAGTGAAGGCAAACAAGGGAGCGCCGGGAGTAGATGGAATGACTATCGAAGAGGCGTTTCCGTGGTTGAAGGAACATAGCCATGAACTGACAGAGAGGATACGGAAAGGGCACTATACCCCGTCCCCGGTCAGAAGAGTGGAAATCCCGAAGCCGGACGGCGGAGTACGAAAGCTTGGTATTCCCACCGTCACAGACCGCATTATCCAGCAGGCGATATCACAACAGCTGATACCGATTTATGAGCCGAAGTTCGCAGAAGGAAGTTTCGGATACCGACCGGAACGGAGTGCAAAAGATGCAGTTCAGAGGATAAAGGAGTATGCAGAACAGGGATATACAAGGGCGGTCGTCCTTGACCTGTCCAAGTATTTCGATACGCTGAACCATGAATTCCTTGTAAATATCCTGCGCAGAGATGTAAAGGATGAAAGAGTGATTCAGATGATAAAGAGGTATCTGAAAAGCGGAGTGATGGAAAACGGTGTAGTGGTCAAGACGGAAGAAGGTTCGCCGCAGGGAGGAAATCTCTCCCCGCTGTTAGCCAATGTCTATCTTAATGAGTTTGACCAGGAATTCAACAAAAGAGGGGTACCGTGCATCCGCTATGCAGATGATATCGTACTGTTAGCGAAGAGTGAACGGGCATCTGAGAGGTTGTTGGAGAGCAGTACGAAATATCTGGAAGGGACGCTGAAACTGAAGGTGAACCGGGAGAAAAGCCGTACGGTCAGTGTGTTTGCAATACGAAATTTTAAATACCTTGGTTTTTGTTATGGGAAGAACGGAAAAGGAATCTATATCCGTGTGCATGAAAAGTCATGGAAGAAAGCCAAGGAAAACCTGCGCAGGCTCACTTCCCGGAGCAGATGCAGAAGTATAGTGAAAGCCATGAAGCGAGTAGAAATCTATATGAGGGGATGGCTGAACTACTATAGTATAGCAGACATGAAAAGAAACATCGAAGACCTGAATGGATGGCTGTACCGAAGGATACGGATGTGTATCTGGAAGCAGTGGAAACTACCCAGAACGAGAATGAGAAAACTAATCGGACTGGGAGTAGCCAGTCATTATGCGGCAACAATCGCCAATGACCGCAAAGGATACTGGTTTAATGCCGGGAACAAAGCGGTAAACTGGGCGTTGAATAAAGAAAGACTGATAAGCTGGGGCTACTATGATTTAGCGACAGCGTACCAGTCCATGCACGTCAACTATTGAAACCGCCGTGTACCGAACGGTACGCACGGTGGTGTGAGAGGACGGCGGTTAATCACCGCCTCCTACTCGATTGCATTTCATGTTGCCTCAACCAAACATCCAGAACGATCTTCAGGGAAGGCTATCTCTTTTGACTGTAATATACCCAAATCTGCTGAAAAAGTCAACAAAACTCAGTATAATTCACGGGTCGGATGAAGAAAAATGTGGTATAATTTCCAAAGAGTTTTACAAGGGAGGAATTGACAAGCTATGAAAATGAAACACAACAGATCTCAGAAACGTTTGATAACACAATTGTCATTATGGCTGGCACTGCTATTGACATTTACCGGCTGTGCGGAAAGCACCGTCACGCCGCAGGATAATACCTATACGATAGAGCAGCCGGCGACGATCCCCTACGAATTGCTGGAGGCATCGGAGACTGCAGCATCGGAACCTGAATCCGGACAGCCACAGGAAAACGCTTCGGATACACAAGAATCGCAGCAGGTCACATCTGCAACAGATGCTTCGACAGGAGAGGGCACGTCAGCATTTTCCCTCCGGGAGATTCCGGCATACTCCGGCACACCTTATACAGAAGTCAATGGCAACAAACCTTATTTCACAGAAGCAGATCTGACTACACAGTCCTTCGAGACATACAGCGAGCTGGATAGCCTGGGGCGCTGTGGCGTGGCATATGCCAACGTGGGACAGGATCTGATGCCGACAGAACCGAGAGGGGAGATCGGAGCTGTGAAGCCTACCGGCTGGCATCTGGTGAAATACGATAACGTGGACGGAAAATACCTATACAATCGCTGCCACCTGATCGCTTACATGCTGGCAGCGGAAAACGCCAACCCGCAGAACCTGATCACCGGAACCAGATATCTGAATACACAGGGAATGCTTCCCTTTGAGACGAAAGTCTGCGATTATATCAAAAATACAGGGAATCATGTCCTGTACCGTGTCACTCCCATATTTGACGGGGATAACCTGCTGGCAGACGGTGTCCTCATGGAAGCCTATTCTGTGGAAGATGTCGGAGAGGGAATCCAATTCTGTGTATATGCCTACAATGTGCAGCCGGGGATCGGTATTGATTATGCTACCGGGGATAACTGGGCAGAGAGCAACGCGGCATCCCAGGAAGCGGCAGCACCCATTGTGATAGAAACACCGACACAACAACCCCAGACAGACACTACGGTGCAGATCACACCGGAACCGTCAGTGCCACAGGAATCACAGGAAACTACCTATGTGCTGAATACCAACACCATGAAATTCCACTATCCGTCCTGCTCCAGCGTGGATCAGATGAAGGAGAAAAACAAAGAGATATATACCGGCAACAGAGAAGATATCATCAATATGGGATATATGCCCTGTAAGCGGTGTAATCCTTAATCGGCAAGTGAATTAGATATAGCAGAAAAGGACCTTCGAGATACTGATAACAGCCTCGAAGCTCCTTATTATTTGCTTAGTAAAGATAAGAATATGGTTTGCTGCGATAGATATTAACTTTCCCGGATCGGACTAACCAGGGTTGCTGTACAGTAGTACTCTTTTTGGGTCTTTATGTTATCGCAATGGCATATTTGCGTCAACAGTTTTCGTATACTTGCAAACATTCTGCAAATGCTATAGACTAAGACTAGTTTCTATATCTATTTGAATCAGAATAAAGGAGTATATGTTATGTGTACAGCGGCAACTTATAGATCACAGGATTTTTATTTCGGCAGAACTTTTGATTATGAATTTAACTATGGGGAAGAGGTAACGGTAACACCACGCAATTATCCTTTTCCGCTACGGCATCAGAATGCCCTGACGGAGCATTATGCCATGATCGGCATTGCTCATATGGCAGGGGATTATCCTTTGTACTATGATGCAGTGAATGAGAAAGGACTCGGCATGGCGGGACTGAATTTCCCGGGAAATGCAGTATACAGCAAAGTGCAGACAGGTAAGGACAACATCGCCCAGTTTGAGTTCATCCCCTGGATTCTGGGGCAGTGTGCCAATGTGCAGGAAGCCAGAGTATTGTTATCCCATATCAATCTGGTGGATACGCCCTTTAATGAAAAATATCCGGTTTCTCCACTGCACTGGATTCTGGCAGACAAGGAAGAGGCCATTACAATCGAGTCTGTGCAGGAGGGACTGAAGATCTATGACAACCTGGTGGGAGTATTGACGAACAATCCCCCGTTTCCAATCCAGATGTTTCGTTTGAACGATTATATGTCCCTGTCTTCCGAATCACCGACAAACCGTTTTTCCGCAGATCTGAAGCTGAAGCCGTACAGCAGAGGCATGGGAGCCATGGGACTGCCCGGGGATCTGTCTTCTGCATCCCGTTTTGTACGGGTGGCATTCACGAAGATGAATTCCCTGTCCGGATTGTCTGAGTCGGAGAGCGTCAGCCAGTTTTTCCATATTCTGGGGAGCGTGGATCAGACCAGAGGATGCTGTCAGCTGGACAAAGGGGAGTATGAGATCACTATCTACACTTCCTGCTGCAATGCAGACAGAGGAATTTACTATTATACGACCTATGAAAATCATCAGATTACTGCAGTAGATATGTACCGGGAGAATCTGGACAGTGATAGTCCTGTCCATTACCCGCTGGTACAGGGAGAACATATTTTATTGCAGAATGCTGCAGCAGGAAGCGCGGAGGAAAACCAGTAATGGATGTACAGAAAGAACAGGAGCAGCAAAACCGGACGGATCATGTAGTGTCCGGATTTGCATTCTATTCAGAGAAAGATGCCAGACTGGCAGAGCAGGAGAGACAGAAGATTGCTTATCTGGATAAGCGGATCGATCGGACAAATCTGGAGTCCGTACTGGTTATTTATAAAAAAGCATTGGATGACAGGGTGTTCCGCACTCCGGTAGGTTTGGAATACCTCAGGGAATTGCAGGGAGAACTGAAAGCAGAGCAGGATCTGTTGGGAGAAGAGATTCCGCCGATCCCTCTGTGGACGAACTTTGCGGACACCAGGGAAAAAACGTCTCCTGCCAGAAGAAGAATCAAACCGGCACCGGAAGAAAATAAAAATACGACGTTCCGGCTGTCTCTTATTATGAATATTGTGATGGTCATTGCAATTATTGCAATGTTTATCATCACGCTGAATTCCGATCAGCCCAATGTCCTGAATTATGAAAGAAATCTGCAGAACAAATATGCCACCTGGGAGCAGGAACTGACCCAGAGGGAGCAGACGGTACGGGAAAAGGAAAGAGAATTACATATAGAGACCGAAGTTTCACAAAATTGACATATTTACACGCTATAGTGTAAGTATTCAGGAAAGCCTCGAAGAGGCGATTTTGCGAATGGGGCTGAATAGTTACTATCTCAAGATAGGAGGGTGAGGGTGTATGGACAGACTGAAAGTACTGGTAGTAGATGATGAGAGCAGAATGCGTAAGCTGGTCCGGGATTTCCTGGTAAAGAGCAATTTTGATGTGCTGCAAGCCGGTGACGGTGAGGAGGCACTGGATATTTTTTATAAAGAAAAAGATATTGCACTGATCATTCTGGATGTGATGATGCCGAAGATGGACGGCTGGCAGGTGTGCCGGGAGATCCGGGTGAACTCCAAAGTACCGATCATCATGCTGACAGCCCGCGGAGATGAGAGAGACGAACTGCAGGGATTTCAGCTGGGAGTGGACGAGTATATTTCCAAGCCCTTCAGTCCCAAGATTCTGGTGGCCCGAGTGGAAGCAATCCTGCGCAGAACAAATCAGCTGGGACAGGAAGAGGCTCTGACCTGCGGCGGCATTACCGTGGATAAGGCGGCACACCGCGTGATCATTGATGGAAAAGATGTGGATCTAAGTTACAAGGAATTTGAACTCCTGACCTATTTTATGGAAAATAAAGGCATTGCCTTGTCCAGAGAAAAGATCCTGAACAATGTGTGGAACTATGATTATTTTGGGGATGCCCGTACCATAGACACACATGTGAAAAAACTGCGCAGCAAACTGGGCGAGGAAGGCAATCTCATAAAGACCATATGGGGCATGGGGTACAAGATGGATGAAACAGCGGAATAAACAACAAAAGAGAAAAGTACATTCTATCAGGGGACAGTTTGCCTGGATCTTTATCGGCCTGATGATCGGTACGATCCTGCTGTGCCTGATGATCAACTATTTATTTCTGGGAAAAGTCTATATGCAGAGCAAACTGGATGTTATTCATGATGCTTACGGAACCATCAAGCAGGCAGCGGAGAGCGACAGCTATGACACGGAAGAATTTGCCAGAGAACTGGATGATGTGTGCAGAAGCTACAACATGACGGTATGCGTTATGGATGTGAATTCCAATATGAAATATGTGTCCATCAACGGCGGTGAGAGACTGGAAAACCGCCTGATCGGTTATGTATTTGGACTCAGCATACCTTTCAATGACCAGAGGGTGATCGAGAACGGCGATGACTATGTGATCCAGAGAACCGGACAGGAGGACAAGGAATATCTGGAAATCTACGGAAGACTGAATACCGGCATTTCTTTTATTATGCAGACACCTCTTTCCAGTATTCAGGAGAGTGCAAAGATCGCCAACCGCTTCTATGCCCTTGCAGGATGTCTGGGAGCAATGGCGGGTGGTATTATTATCTGGTTCGTCTCCCGAAGTGTGACCAAGCCGATCCTGGAACTGAATAATATTTCGGAACGGATGGTACAGCTGGATTTTGAGGCAAAATATCAGGGGAAGGCACATAATGAGATCGATCTGTTGGGAGAGAATATCAATAAGTTGTCCGATTCCCTGGAGAAAACCATTTCGGAACTGAAGACAGCGAACAATGAATTGCAACGGGATGTGGAGAAAAAAGAAGCCATTGACGAAATGCGCAAGGAATTTCTGGCCAATGTATCCCACGAACTCAAGACCCCCATTGCGCTGATTCAGGGTTATGCGGAAGGGCTGCAGGAGGAGATCAATGACGATCCCGAGAGCAGGCAGTTCTATTGTGATGTCATCGTGGACGAAGCGGCGAAGATGAACAACATGGTGAAAAAGCTTCTGACCCTGAACCAGCTGGAATTTGGTAATGATGTGGTGGCCATGGAGCGGTTCGACCTTACGGCGCTGGTGAAAAATTATATCCAGTCAGCGGCAATTCTGACAAAACAGCATGAGATCACTGTGCGGATGGAAGAGTATCCGCCGATCTATGCATGGGCGGATGAATTTAAAATAGAAGAAGTGTTCATGAACTTTTTCTCCAATGCGGTCAATCATTGTGAAGATGATAAGATCATCGAAGTGAAAATGGAACAAAAGGACGGCAAAGTACGGGTATCTGTATTCAATACAGGCAAACCAATCCCGGAGGACTCTATCCACCATATCTGGGAGAAGTTCTACAAGGTGGATAAGGCCAGAACCAGAGAATACGGAGGCAGCGGTGTGGGATTGTCTATCGTGAAGGCCATCATGGAATCCATGAACCAGCAATTCGGTGTGAACAATTACAACAACGGCGTGGAATTCTGGTTTGAGTTAGAGACAAAATAGTAAATATAAAGGATATATTTTTATATGAGGGAAGAACAGATACAGGAGGCACCGGTAAAGGTACTGTTAGTCGGTGTGGATGTCGGTGAAGAACCGGATTTTGAGCGTTCCATGGAGGAACTGGCAAGTCTGGCGGAAGCTGCGGAAAAAGAAGTGGCCGGTCAGATTGTACAACGGCTGGATCATGTCAATAAAGCGTTATATATCGGCACCGGAAAAGTGACAGAGGTGCGCAGGCTGGCAGAAGAATGCGGGGCACAGGAGATTGTGTTTGATAATTCTCTGACACCTTCGCAGGTAAGAAATCTGGGAAATGAACTGGAACTGCCGATCATCGACCGGACGAATCTGATCCTGGATATATTTGCCATCCGGGCCCAGACAAGAGAGGCAAAATTACAAGTGGAGACAGCCAGACTGCAATATATGTTGCCGAGACTGGTAGGAATGTATGATGCACTGAGCAGACAGGGCGGTGCCAGTGGCAGCATGAGTAATAAAGGCACCGGTGAGAAAAAGCTGGAACTGGACAGGCGTAAGATCGAGCATCGTATCACAGAACTGAAAAAGGAACTGGAAGATGTGGGACGTACCAGAGAGGTGCAGCGGAAAAAGAGGCAGCAGTCCCGTATCCCGCAGGTGGCTCTGGTAGGATATACCAATGCGGGAAAGTCTACAATTCTGAACCGTATGGTAGAGCAGTTCGGCGAATTGCCGGATAAAACGGTCATGGAAAAGGATATGCTGTTTGCTACACTGGAGACCAGTGTCCGCAGTGTGGATACCGGACATAATAAGCCCTTTTTCCTGACGGATACGGTTGGATTTATCAACAAGCTGCCCCACGGACTGGTAAAAGCCTTCCGCTCTACACTGGAAGAGGTGAAGTATGCGGATCTGCTGATCCAGGTGGTGGATTTCAGCGATGAAAATTACAGACAGCAGATGCAGGTAACTGCTGATACCTTAAAAGAACTGGGAGCAGGTGACATTCCGCAGATCATAGTGTATAATAAGGTAGACAAATGTGGGATGGAACCACTGCCGCAAAAGAGACAGGACAACTGGTATCTGGCGGCAGGACAGAATATCGGTATCCGTGAACTGGCAGAGGCTGTTGAACAGAAAGTCTATGCGGATAATGCAGAGTGCGTATTTCTGATCCCGTACAGTGCAGGAAATGTGGCTTCCTATCTGATGGAACAGGCGCAGATACTTTCCAGAGAGTATAGGGAGGACGGTATTCTGATCCATGCGGACTGCCATAGACAGGATATGGACAGATACAGAGAGTATATAGTGTTATAAGATCACAGAAATTACAATGAGGGAAGGATAAAAGATGGAGACCAATACACAACAGGAACGAGCAAAGAGACTGGAACAACAGGCAAGAGAATACCTGATGCAGTCCAATGATCCGATATTTACCAGGTATTTACAGCAATTACTTCCAAGAATACAGAGACAGCCGGAATATGTAGAACAGCTACAGGCAGAACTGGATAAAAGCGTGGAATTCTGGTACCAGAGACAGCAGATTAATGCAAACAGAGGCGGAGAAACCGGAGCGGAGTCATCTGTGCCGCAGCAGAGTGTACCACAGGAGGCAGCCGCCGGAGAACAGCAGACAGCCGGGCAATCACAGACACAGCCAGTGGGGCAGTTTACCATGCAACAGGTGCAGGCACCGGTGACGCAGGCTCCGGCACAGAAGAAGCAGAATGCGGAATATCTGGTCGCAACCATTGCATTGTCGGTGGTTGGCGGAATCTTTATTCTGACCGCACTGGTATTGCTTGGTATGTATTTTATGAACGGCTGGATCAAAGGTATTTCTTTATATGCAGTTTCCCTGGGAGTGGTATTGATCGCAGAATTACTGATCCACAGAAAGCTTCCGAAACTGGCCCGGATCTTTTCGGCTATCGGCATAGCGGCGTTATATCTGTCGACCATGATCAATACGATTTCCCTACATAATTTCGGTATGCTTCCTGCAGCGGCGATCATTGCAGTGATCACAGTGGGCACGGTTTTACTGAGCAGAAAAAGGGATTCCCTGATACACAGAATGCTGGGAATCGCAGCATGCTGGCTTTGTGCGTATCCGCTTTTCGGTTCTTCATTGCTTTCGGAGCCGGAAGGCCTGCTGGTGCTGGCATTGATTCTGTTACTGAGTGTACTGAGCATCTGTGTGCCGGTAAGAAGATATCATACGGCTTCGCAGTTGATACAACTTGTCAGCACTACGATCCTTTTCCCGGTAACGGTATCCTGTGTGATCAGTACACAGGGAATGCCGGTCTGGGTGACAGCAGCTGCATTTGGAACCTTTTTCCTGATCGCACATCTGATCCTGGTAGTGCAGAGCAATTACATACTAAAAGAAAAACAGGCGGGCCATGCAGTGAATGAAAACGGCTTGCTGGCAATCTATATAGCATTTCTTCTGGTAGCCGGAATTACAACCGGTACGGCGATGAACAATTATTGGGGAAGAGCGGAGAACGACGCGTATATCGGAATCATCGCCCTGACGGGAATGGCGTTTGTAGTCGCGGTTCTTGCGGGAATTGCCATACGTGGAACGTGGAAAAAATGGCTGCCCTGTTACTTTTTCAGTTTTGTTGCGGTATGTGCCTTTTCTGTAATAGAAAGTAACTGGCCGATACTCATATGCCTGACAGCGTTGCTTTTACTGACGAAGATACTGACCCGTTTTGCGGAAGGCGGACTGAGGGCACTGGATGTGATCGTTACATCACTGTACTGTATTGAACTTCTGGCAAACGGAAAGGAAATACCGTATGCATACCTGCTCCTTGCGGGAACCATCCTCAGTATGTTCCTGGTCTATGGATGGACAACGATACAGGAGCTCCTGCTTACTTTTTCCCTGGCATTTTTTGCAGCGGCCAATTTGATGCCGATGCTAAAGCTGCCGGCTTTTGCGGGGATCCTGTTTGTAAGTATATTGCTGTTTAATAATGTGAAATATATGCGCGGGAAAAACATCCTGGTATTTAATGTATCTGTAATGGTGGGGCAGATCGGAGCGTTGATCGCTCTGGCAAATCCGGTGTACCGGAACTCTTATCTTACTTATCTGTGCATGTTTGTGTTTGTACTGGCTTATCTGGTACTGACATTGCAGGAGAGATACTATAAGAAGTTTAAACACAGAGAACTGATCATTGTGATCTTTCTGACCTATATGGCACTGATCGTTAAGACCAATGTTCCCGTGATCAATAGTGTTCTGATTATGCTGATTGCGCTGGTAAGTGTAACACTGGGCTTTTTGAAAAAAGATAAGCCGGTAAGAATATATGGACTAGTGCTTTCTTTGTGCACTTGTGGTAAAATAGCATTATATGATTACTGGGGAGCACCGGTATTGCAGAAAACGGTCCTTTTCTTTGCAGTGGGTGTGATCGCACTGGCGATTGCCGGGATTTATATCGTACTTGAGAAAAATACAGGAAACAATGGAAAAACAGACAGGGAAGGATAGAAGAATGACAGAAAACAAAAAGAGGATTGTATGCGGAGCGTTATTGTGTGTAATGGCGCTTGGCATGACAGCCTGCGGAAATGAAATTCCGGATCTGACAGAAGCGGAATCACAAAGAGTCGGAGAATATGCGGCGGTAACGCTCTTAAAATATGATGCGAATCACCGGAGCCGTCTCGTGGACCCGGAAATCGTCATTGCAAAACTGGAAAAAGACGCGGCCAAGGAAACCGGAAGACAGGAGAATGCACAGACGGAAGAGAAGCCTGCGGAATCGACTGCTTCAGAAGCCAAGGCACCTACCGCACAGGAGGATATTACCACCAGTCTGGAGGATTTCTTCGGACTTGCGGAGGGAGTGACCTTGACATACAGAGATTACCAGATAGCAGACTCTTATCCGGAGGACGGATCTGCAGAGGATTATTTTGCGTTGGATGCATCCACCGGGAAAAAGCTTCTGATATTGAACTTTGAACTGACCAACGGAACAGACCAGGAGGAAAATGTTGATTTTCTGAGTACCGCATCCAGATACATCATTACTGTAAATGACGGCACACGTGGAAATGCATTGACCACAATGCTGCCCAATGACATGTCTACGTATGTGGAAACCATGGCTCCCGGTGAGACACAGGGATTGGTCCTGCTACTGGAAGTAAATGAAGATATGGCAAATGGGATACAAAACATTTCTCTTCGTCTCAAAAATACATCAAATGAATATACAATTCAACTTTTATAGGCATATATACTGTAAATTATGAGAAAAAGAGAAAAGACAATAAGATCCAAAATGACAAAAAAGCCCATGATTATGGGCTTTTTTACTGCTTTTGCAAAATTGTTTGAAAAATATGCAAAATAATGTTGACAAGTGGGGCACAGGGTGATATACTCAGATTCGTTGTTGAGGCAGCGCCGAGACAACACAACAGCTCGAAAGAAACTTGAAAAGATTT
>ULSE01033493.1_pt1 | contig 12100 bp, 9 predicted proteins | sample 1956061 | NCBI WGS metagenome assembly ULSE01 (sample SAMEA4835700, study PRJEB28245) | human gut metagenome | biome: gut microbiome; material: fecal sample | place: Denmark | collected 2008 | reverse complement strand
ACTGCTTGCGAAATAGCGGCATTGCTGCGCTCGCCGCATTGAGGAGTGCTCTGGTAGACGATGATTACTGCGCACTTCTACAAGATAGGCAGAGCGGCACCCGCAAGGGGTGTGCCGCATCCGTAAGGCAGCAGAGCCGTCAACGGCTGCGCAACAGCGGATAGTAGGAGCAGAGGCAAATCGTATAGCAACTCTAAACGCGGCATCGCCGCGCGTAGGCATTTCCATTCCGGAGGGAAAAAGGTCATTCGAGATTGAGACTGCCAATCTAAAACCTTTCTCTTGGGGGATTGAAAGGGGGCTATTCTCTTTCACAAAAGAGAATAGCCCCCTTTGACTCGTGCCGCGCTTATGAAGCGCGACTATTTACATCGAGATCCAGCCGAACGCGCTGGCGATCGAGCTGATCAAAATGATCGCCGCGAAGAACGGGCACAGGAAGCGGATCATGGCGTTGAAGACCTTTCTTCTGCGGAAGGGCGCGCCGTTCAGCGTGACCTCGTCCGCGATGCGGTCGACGCCGATGACGCGGGAAACGAGGATGCAGCTTGCGATGGCCGCGATGGGCATCATCACGGAGTTGGTCAGGAAATCGAAGAAGTCCAAAAACTGCATGCCGATCACGGTGACATTTGCCAGCGGGCCATAGCCCAGGCTGGAGAGGCTTCCGAGGAGAACCATAGAGACGCCCATAATGCTCGTGGCCTTCTTACGGCTCCAGTGCAGCTCATCCTGTAAGGTGGAGACAGCGCTTTCCGTCAGCGCGATGGAGCTCGTCAGCGCGGCGAACAGGACCAGCAGAAAGAACGCGATGCCGATCACCGTGCCGAAGCCCATGGAATCGAAGACCTTCGGGATGGTGATGAACATCAGCGAGGGGCCGGCCTTCAGCGCGCCGGGATCGCCGCCGGAGAAGGCGAACACCGCGGGGATGATCATCAGGCCCGCCATGATGGCGATGGCCGTGTCGAAGACTTCGACATTGCGGGTGGAGCTTTCAATCGGGACGTCCTTTTTCATGTAGGAGCCGAACGTGATGAGAATGCCCATGGCGATGGACAGGGAATAAAACATCTGCCCCATGGCGGAGACGACCGTCATCCAGGAGAAGTTGTCAAGATTGGGCACAAGGAAGTACTTGACGCCCTCCAGCGCACCGGGGCGGGTCACGGAATACACGGCGATGATCAGCGACAGCACCACGAGAATGGGCATCATGATCTTGGAGACGCGCTCGATGCCGTTTTCCACGCCCGCGAAGATGATCGCCAGCGTCATGGCCGTGAAGACGAGGAAGCAAAGCTCCGAGGACACGCCGTTGGAGATGAAGGACGAGAAATAGCCGTCCTCCGCGACGAGGTGCGCCTTGCCCATCAGGTATTCCGCCAGATATTTGATGACCCAGCCGCCGATGACGGAGTAGTAGGGGACGATCAGAATCGGAATGATGGCGTTGATCCAGCCGCCCACGCGCAGCGCAGGCTTATCGCTGAAGGACTTGTAAGCGCCGACAGGGCTCTTGCCGGTCATGCGGCCGATCGAAGTCTCCGCAATGATCATCGTGTAGCCGAAGGTCATCGCCAGAATGATGTATACCAGCAGGAAAATAGCGCCGCCGTATTTGGCGGCCAGATAAGGAAAGCGCCAGATGTTTCCGAGGCCGACGGACGCGCCCGCAGCCGAAAGGACAAAGCCAATCTTGCCGGAAAAGGAACCTCTTTTATGATCCATGAAGAATCTCCTCTCTTTTTTACGACATACAATTCACTTAGTATATCATAGAATAAAGATGAAAACAATCTGAAATCCGAAGAAAAGAGAGCTATTTGTCGTTGCCGTGCAGAAAAATAAAAAAGGAAGACTCGAAAGAGTCTTCCTTTTTCCATATTTAAGACCAGAGCAGCTGCATCGCGACGATCAGCGCCGCGGCGGCGAGGATATACACGCCCGCGATCAGTAGTCCCGCCTTGAGCGCGCCGCGGATGGCGGCATTGCGCTCCTCGCGCGTCAGCTCACCGGCAGCGCTTTCCCACGGGCGGTCATTCGCACGGGGCGCGTCGGGCGCGGAAAAGTCGCTGCGCTTGCGGTGAAAGTGTGGGAGAAAGGTCGGCAGGCGTTCGATGCCGCTCATGTCGGCGATCGTGCGGCCGTCGTCCTCCTCGTAGAAGTCGTCCTTCTTCATCACTTATCGTACAGGTGGCAGCACACGAAGTGGCCCGGCTCGATCTCGCGCTGGACGGGTGCTTCCTCCTTGCAGCAGGCCATGCAGTTGGCGCAGCGGGTGTGGAATTTGCAGCCCTTGGGCGGATTAGCAGGGGAGGGGATGGAGCCCTCGAGCACGATGCGGTTCATCTTCACCTTCGGGTCGGGGATGGGGATGGCGGAGAAGAGCGCCTTCGTGTAGGGGTGGAGCGGGTTGCGGAAGATATCTTCCTTCGCGCCGTACTCCACAAGGTTGCCGAGGTACATGACGCCGACGGTGTCGGAGATGTGCTCGACAACGGAGAGGTCGTGGCTGATGAAGAGGTACGTCAGCTTGTATTTATCCTGCAATTCGTTCAGCAGGTTGATGATCTGCGCCTGGATGGACACGTCGAGTGCGGAGACCGGCTCGTCGCAGACGATGAACTCGGGGTTGAGCGCGAGCGCACGCGCGATGCAGATACGCTGGCGCTGGCCGCCGGAGAACTCGTGCGGGTAGCGGTCCTTGTGGAACGGCTGTAAGCCGCAGTTGTCCATGACCTGATCGATATAATCGTCGAATTCCGCCTTCGGGACAAGGTTGTGCTCGCGCACGGCCTCGCCGATGATCTCGCCGACCGGCATACGCGGGGAGAGCGAAGAGAACGGGTCCTGGAAAATGATCTGCATCTTCGTGCGCAGTGCGCGTAGCTCCTTGTGGGAGAGGTCATAGACCTCCTGTCCGTTGAAGAGCACCTGACCGCCGGATTTGGAGTCATACAGGCGCAGGATCGTGCGGCCCGTGGTCGTCTTGCCGCAGCCGGACTCACCGACAAGGCCCATCGTCGTGCCGCGCTTTAGGTTGAACGTGACGCCGTCGACGGCCTTGACATAGCCGACCGTCTTCGACACCATACCGCCCTTGATCGGGAAGTATTTCTTGAGGTGATTGACCTGCAGAATGTACTGCGGGTCATATTCCACGGGGGTGAAATTGTTGTCGATGATGAGTGAGGACTTCTGCGCCTCATCGGCGTGCTCCTGCTTTTTGACAAATTCATCGGCATTCTGCTTCTGCGTTTCCTTCAGTTCATCGAGGACCTGATCGTCGTTCTTACCGGCTTTCCAAAACGGCATCTTATTCACCCTCCTTTCCGTTTTCCTTGCCCTCGGCCAGCTCTTCCTCCACGACCTCCTCAAGGTCGGGACGCTTGCCATCGTAGTAGCGGTAGCAGCTCACCTTGTGCGTCGGCGAGATGCTGACCTCGTGCGGGTAGTCGCCCTCGCAGCCGTTCACGCACATTTCGCAGCGATCCTTGAAATAGCAGTAGTTCGGCATGTTGATGGGGTTCGGCACCTTGCCGGGGATGGAGTAGAGCTTGTCGACCTGACGGCCCACGACCGGCTTGGAGGCCATGAGGCCGATGGTGTAGGGGTGCGCGGGATGGGCGAAGATCTCCTCCGCCGTGCCCTGCTCGACGATGCGGCCGGCGTACATGACGACCACATAGTCCGCCATTTCGGCGATGACGCCGAGGTCGTGCGTGATGAACATGATCGAGGAATTGATCTGATCCTTCAGATTGCGCAGAAGGTCGAGTATCTGCGCCTGGATCGTCACGTCGAGCGCCGTGGTGGGCTCGTCGGCGATGATGAGCTTCGGGCTGCACGCAAGCGCCATGGCGATCATGACGCGCTGGCGCATACCGCCGGAGAGCTCGTGCGGGAACATCTTGTAAACGCCCTCGCTGTTGGCAATGCCGACCATTTCAAGGAGCTCAATGGTGCGCGCCTTGATCTGCGCTTCGTCGTGGCCCTTTTCGTTGTGCAGGGCCAGCACCTCGTCGACCTGGTCGCCGATGCGGAACACGGGGTTCAGCGCGGTCATCGGCTCCTGAAAGATCATGGAGATATAGTTGCCGCGTAAGTGCTGCATGACGCTGTCAGGCGCCTTCGTCACGTCGTAGGCCTTGCTGCCGAGGTTCAGGCGAATTTCGCCCTCCACGACCTGGCCCTGTGGGCGCTGCAAAAGCTGCATGAGCGACAAACTCGTGACCGATTTGCCGCAGCCGGACTCGCCGACGACGCCGACAGTCTTGCCGATGGGCACGGAGAACGTGACGCCGTCGACCGACTTGACAACGCCCGTGTCGGTGAAAAAGTAGGTGTGCAGGTTGTCGAATTCGACCGCGTTGTTGGGGTCGTGCATCTCGGTCAGATACTCGGATTCGGGAACGTTCTTGCGCTTGCGCTTCTTTTCGAGCGCATTTGTGATCTTGCGGTTTTCTTTGGAAATGCGGCGGGATTCCTTTGCGGAAAGATAGCCGTCATTATGCTTCTTAGCCATTCAAATTCCCTCCTTTCTCAGCGCTTCATCTTCGGGTCGAACGCGTCGCGCAGACCGTCGCCGACGAAGTTGAAGCCGAGGACCGTCAGCATCAGGCAGATGCCGGCGGGGATCCAGATGAACCAGTAGCTCGTGAGGACGTAAGAGTTGGAAACGTCGTTCATGATGTTGCCCCAGGAGGCGAACGGGAACTTGACGCCGAGGCCGAGGAAGCTGAGCGTTGCCTCAGTGATGATGGTGGAGCCGAGGCTCATCGTGCAGTTGACGATGAGCTGCGGGATGACGTTGGGGATCAGGTGGCGGAAGATGCGGCGCGAAACGCTGATGCCGCAGGCCTCCGTCGCGGTCATGAACTCCTGCTCGCGCAGAGAGAGGATCTGGCCGCGGACGAGACGGGCGATACCCGGCCAGCCGAGGAAGCCCAAGATCAACATTAAGTAGAGCATTCGGATCTGCGGGTCGACGCGCATGCCGTCCATCGCTGCGCCCAGAATGATGATGAGCGGGGTGGAGGGGATGCAGTAGAAGATATCGACGATACGCATGATGAGGTTATCGACCCAGCCGCCGAAGTAGCCGGAGACGCCGCCGAGCACCACGCCGAGCGCCGCGGAGATGATGACGACGATGAAGCCGATCATCAGCGACACGCGGCCGCCGTACATCAGGCGGGTGAGCATATCCATACCGTTTTTATCCGTACCGAGCCAGTGCGCGGAGTCGGGGAAGGAATAGGCGTCGAACACGCGGGTGGACGTGCCCTCCTTGATCGACCACTGGTACTTGGCGGGATTGTATTCAAGCTTGATCTCGCGCTCCTGACCGGCGTCGTTCACATAGGTGTACTCGGTCTCACCGTTTTCGACGGCCTGCTGCACGCGCTCTTTGAAGTCCTTGCTGATGACCGTGCCGCTGACCTTGGACTGGATGACAAAGCGGCTGATGTAGGCGATCTCCTCGCCATTCAGCATGACGCTGTCTTCATCAAGCGTATAGGTTTTGCCGTTGGCCGTAAACTCCGCTTCGCCGTTGGCGTGCGCCTTGAGGGAGCTGAAGCTGAAGTTGAAGCCGAACTTCTGGCTGGGGTCGTTCGAGCTGATGATGTCCTTATAGGCGATGGCAAGGAGCCTGCCGCCGCTCGAGACGGAGTAGAGCGAGTCGCCCTCCTCGGTCACGTCGTAGGTGACGCCCTTGTAGGAGAAGCTGTCGTCCTTGCCCATGTGCAGCGTGAGCTGCGCCTGGAGGATCGTGCCGAACTCCTGGCCGTCGGCCACGAGATAGCGGTACTCGGTGTTCTCGCTCATGGCGGCGTATTCCTTGAGCTGGATATCGTCGCGGTAGAAGACCTCGTCCTGCCCGTAGGGGCTGATGAGGCCACCGATGAAGGAGAAAATGAACATCACGGCGAGGATCGTCAGACCCACGACCGCGAGGCGGTTGCGGAAAAAGCGCTTGGCGACCAGCGTGCCCGGGGAAAGGACCTTGACGCGGCGGTCGTCGTTGAGGGAAAGCTGCTCAGGGGAGCCGCTCTCCTGCTGATCGTTGATCTTCTTTTCTTCAGACATGGATTAGCGCCTCCTTTCTTACGCGATGCGCACGCGGGGGTCGACCACCGCGTACAGGATGTCGGAGATCAGGTTGCCCAGCAGGGTCAGGATCGCCAGGAACGTCATGTAGAACATGGAGAAGGGGATATCGCCCGCGACCATCGCATTGTACGAGATGAAGCCGATGCCGGGGATGGCGAACAGCGTCTCTGTGATGAGCGCGCCGGCAAAAAGGCCGGGCAGCGAGCCGCCGATGAACGTCACGAGCGGGATGAGCGTGTTGCGGAAGGCATGGTGATAGATGACCTTATGCTCGGAAAGACCCTTGGCGCGGGCGGTGCGGATGTAGTCGGCGTTGAGCACCTCGAGCATGTTCGTGCGCACATAGCGCATCCACGGGCCGATGGAAATGAACACCAGCGTCACGATGGGCAGCACCAGATGCTTTGCCATATCGAGGATCTGACCAAACTGGCTGAGGGAGTTGAAGTCACGTCCCGTGAGGCCGACAAGGTCGAACCAGCGGAGCTTGATGCAGAAGATGAGCTTTAAGAGCGTCGCAAAGAAGAACGTCGGCAGCGACATACCGAGCAGAGCGACCGTCGTGACGGTGTAGTCGGTCACGCTGTACTGCTTGGTGGCGGCCACGATGCCGAGCGGCACCGCGATGAGAAGCTCGAACACGAGCGAGATGGCGCCCATGATGAACGAGACCCAGATGACCTCGTTGAACTTCTGGATGACGGGCACGGTATACTTCCAGCTGTCGCCGAAGTTGCCGGTGCACAGGTTCTTGAGCTGGACGAAAAAGCCGGGGATGAGGCCCAGGTCCAGACCGTATTGTGCGTTGAGCTGTGCCAGCCACTCCTCATAGGGCTTGGAGCCGGGAGCCTGCGAGAGCTGCCGCGCCATATTCTCCACGTAGGAGCTGGGCATGCAGCGCATAAGCAGGTAGATGATGAATGTCACAAAAAAGAGGATCACCACCGACAGCAGCAGGCGTTTTACCAGATATTTGCGCATAGAATCCCTCCGTTTTTTGATAACGGCCGCCCCGCGCCCGGGGTCTTGTCGCCGTTTCGGGTTTGATATGTCTCTCTCTGCATATCAGCCAAATGCTCCGATGCACCGGGGCATTTGGATCATAAGCAGATGTGCCTGGGGCAGGCTACCCCGCGGCCGTGGGGCCGCAGGGTAGCCATGCGCCTAAGTAACGTTTTTGTGCAGCGACGGAGCTTACTGCAGGTCGAGCAGCTCAATGTCGTTGTACCAGGCCCAGTAGGTGGTGATATCAGGCGTCACGGTGTCGAGGTTGACACGCTTGGCGGAGAAGATCACGCAGTTCTGGCGCTGATAGATGGGGATCTCGACCGCCCAGTCGGCCACGATGTCAAGGCACTGCTTATACAGGGTCTTGCGGTAGGTCTGGTCGGTGGACTGACGAGCCATCATGATGAGCTCATCGAGGTCGGCATCCTTGATCCAGTAGGACTTCTCGTTGGAGCCGCCCTGGCTGTGATAGATCTGGAACATATCCGGGTCGGGCGTGGCCTGCCATGCCATGGCGAACATGTCGGCAGTACCGGCGTTGATCGCGTTGGTCATCTCGGCGAAGTTGGACATATCGGAGACGATCAGGTTGAAGCCGATCTCCTTGAGAGCGTCGGACGCGAGGGTCAGAGCCATGAAGGAGGGGTGGTCGCCCTTGCCGCTGCCGCCAACCATGACTTCAGCGTCCATGCGGCCGCCGGCGGGAGCAGCGGTGATCTTGCCGTCAGCGACGGTGTAGCCGGCAGCCTCGAAGTAGCCGAGAGCGGCCTGCTTGGCGGCGGCGTACTTGTCGTCGGCGCTCATGCCTTCGGTGTAGATGTCGTTGCCGTTGACGTCAACGGAGAAGGCGACCTTGTAGCCCTCATCGGTAACGCGCGGAGCGGCCCAGGAGGTGTCGGAGATGGGGTAGTTGATGACGTTGGCGAACTCGCCGTAGTAGGAGTCGACCGCGACATCGCGGTAAACGGCGATAACCGTGGCGATGGCCTTACGCAGATCCTTGGAGGCCTCATCACCGCCGTTGCCGTCGCCGACCTTCACGCGGTTGGCGTTGAAGCCGACATAGCCGTAGCCGAGGTTTGCGACGAGGTCGGTCTGGATGGTATCGCCGGAGATCTCGCCGTTAGAGTTGGCTTCTTTGATCTGCTCGGCAGCTTCCTTGGAGTAGGAGGGGTCAGTTACGTCGATCGTGCCGGAGACAACGCCGGGGATCTTATCTTCGTCCTGCATCTCGCGCCAGATGACGGTGTCGATCTTGGGCTCGCCCTTCCAGTAGGTCGGGTTCTTCTGCAGGGTGACAGCGCCGTTGGACCAGCCCTCGAGGGTGTACGGGCCGGAGCCGACAGGCGTGGAGGTCACGGACTTGACGTGGGACAGATCGCCCTTGACAAAGCCGAACATGTTGTTGTCGTAGTCATACTTGTCAGTCTCGCCATAGTAGTGCATGGGGCACACGGTGACGGGGAGCTGATAGATGGCGGTGGCGTTGACCTCGGTGAGGGTGACGGTCATGGAGTAGTCACCGGTCTTGACGATACCGGCAACGTTGGGAGCGGACTCACCGGTCTGGACGGCGACGGTATAGTCGTTGTAGGCGTCGCCCAGCTCGGCCTCGAGGAAGGAGGAGATGCTGGTGCCGGCGGTCTCGGCGTTGATACCGTCATCGGAGATGTCGTAGCCGTACTTAGCAACGATGGCAGCCCAGAAGTCTTCGACAGTCGCGTCATCGGCGAGATCGAAGCCCCAGTTGCCAGCCTGCGCGGCGACGGAGTCGTCAGCGGTGGCGTAACCGGCGGCGACCACGTAGTCAAGGATCTCCTGGGCGAACTTCACGCCGGCGGCGTTGAAGGCGGTCCAGTAAGCATTGTACTGCTCTTCGGTGTAGAAGTCGTTGGCGGCGTAGGCGTCAGGACCGGCGGCGAGGATCAGGTTCTGCACAGTGTCCATACCGCTGCGATAGGCTTCCAGACCCTTGATGGGCAGGGAGTACAGCGTGGAAACGCCGTCATAAGCGGGGTCAAGCAGGACATAGTAAGAGAAGATGACATCGTCGATGGTCATTTCCTCACCGTCGGAGAACTTGACGCCCTCTTTCAGCGTGATGTTGTAGTCGACCGTGCCGTCGCTGTTTTCAACGATGTCGCAGTCGGCAATGCCCTTGTAAGTATAGTCGGTGCCGTTGTAGGGACGGACGTCGCCCTCGATGCCCTTGAGGACGACAGAGCCCTCGCGGTCGACGAGAAACAGACCGTCGAAGACCATATCCATGACCTGTTTTTCATAGTCATTGGTATAGAAGAAGGGGGAGAACTTACCGTCGAAGTTCTGCGTGCCGACAACAAGCGTCTTGCCGTCGGTCTGGCCGTCGTCCGTCTTCTTGTCGCCGCAGCCGGCCAGAAGACCAAGACACATGACCAGAGAAAGGATCAGTGCAAGTGTTCTTTTCATTGAATCTACTCCTTTATAAATTTTTGCCAAACGGGTCGCCCCGTGCAGCACAAAGTAAGGTGCCCGCGCGGATACACGCGCGGAAAGGGGCGTGCGCCCCTTATGGACATCTGTGCGCCGAAAAACAGCGCATAGAATTTTTTTAATTATAGCATGAAAAGATGAAGATTGTACAGAGTAAAATCTTAGAAGTTATCTTTTTTAGGCAATTTGTCCCATTCTGCCTGCATAATTTCGGCGCGCAGAACAAGGGCGCTCAGCAGCGCTGTCAGCTTCAGCAGGACATAAAGCAGCGCGAAAAAAGTCTGTCCTGCGTGGTCATTGACGAAAAAGAAGATCAATTCGCACACGATGCCAAGGCCCGAAAAGACCGCCGTGACCGCCGTTCGCACAGGCAGAACGGCCACGCTTTTTTTGTAGTTGTACTCGCGCACCGTGCCCCAATCCATGCCAAGCTTTGCAAGCGCCCAGATGACGCTTCCCGCGCCCAGAAACTCGCCGAGGTAGGGGAGCAGAACGTAAAAACAGTTCTGCATCCCCGGCGCGGGAATGCACCCGCCCGCGAGGACCGCGACGATCAAAATGGCCGCCATTCCCAACACGGCGCGCTTGATTCTGCGCTGCTTTGCATCATCGCTTTGGCAGGCGTAGAGCGCCCCGTCGTAAACATATTCGCCCGCGACATTCAGATGAAAGTCGTTCAGGTGTTCGCGGCGGCTGTGCTTTTTGTGCTGTTCGCCCATTATTCGATGCCCGTGAGGTCGAAGTCCGCGAGCGCCTTCTCCGCCTCGGCGCACACGCCGCGAAGACACGCTTCGTCAAACGGACTCTCAAGGCCGGCGTTTTTGAGAAGGTCGGTGAACGTCCGGCTGCCGCCCTGCACGGTGTAGGCCATGTAGTGCTGCCAGGCATTCCCCACGTCCTTACGGATCATCGCCCAGAATTCGAGCGCCACGGTCTGGGCAAGGCAGTAGTCAATGTAATAGAAGGGGCTCGAATAGATGTGGTGCTGGCGCTGCCAGCCCATGCCCTCGGAGTAGAACGGGATCTCGCCGTCAAGCTTCATCCACGGCATGTAGACGCCGAGCAGCTCCTTCCAAACGGCGTGGCGCTCGGCGGGCGTCATCTCGGGCTTTTCATACACGACGTGCTGGAAGTGGTCGACCATCGTGCCGTAGGGAATGAACGTCAGCGCGCCGGAGAGGTGGCTGTAGAGGAACTTTTTCGCATCCTTGCCGAAAAAGCCGTCCGCCCACGGCTCGGCGAAAAACTCCATGGACATCGAGTGGACCTCGCAGGCCTCCATGCTCGGCCAGATGTAGTCGATGGGGATGCGCTTGCGGTTCGTCCAGGCCTCGAAAGCGTGACCGGCCTCGTGCGTCACGACCTCAACGTCGTGCTGCGTGCCGTTGAAGTTTGCGAAGATGAACGGCACCTGATAGTCCATGATGCTCGTGCAGTAGCCGCCCGCCTGCTTGCCCTCGGTCGAGAGCACGTCGAGCAGCTCGTCGCGCAGCATCGTTTCGAAGAACTCCTTCGTCTCGGGCGAAAGTTCGCTGTAGAACTTCATGCCTTGGGCGAGGATGTCGTCCGGCGTGCCCGCGGGGCGGGGATTGCCGGAACGGAATTCGAGCGCGTTGTCGGCAAAGCTCATCGGATACTGCTTGCCAAGGCGCTTGGCCTGCTCGCGATACACCTTGTCCGCCACGGGAACGAGATACTTGACGACCGCTTCGCGGAACTTCTCGACATCGTCCTTCGTATAGCAGTTGCGGCCCATGCGGTAGTAGCCGAGCGTGGTATAGCCCTCGTAGCCGAGCTTTTTGCCCATCGCGTCGCGCAGATGCACGAGCTTGTCGTAGAGCTCGTCGAATTTTGCCTGATTGTCCTTGTACCACTGGCCCTCGGCCTTCCACGCGGCAAGGCGCTTTTCATCGTCAGCGCAGGTCTTGAACGGGGAGAGCTGCGAGAGGGTGTAGACCTTGCCCTCGAACGGGATCTGCGCCGAGGCAAGCAGCTTTTCATACTCCTGCGTCAGGTCGTTTTCCTGCTGCAATTCAGGGATGATGGCGGGAGAGAAGGTCTTGAGCGCGATCTCGGCATTGACGAACATCAGATCGCCGTATTCCTTTTCAAAGTCCGCGCGGAACGGGTTTTCGAGCATCGCTGCCGTCCACGCCTGACTGTATTCCTCAAGCTCGGGATTGAAGTTGTTCCAGAATTTCTCCTCGCCGTCGTAGAATTTGTCTCGCGTGTCGATCGAGTGGCGGATGCTCGCGAGCGTCGCGGCGGTGGAGATGTGGCTCATCAGCTCCTGCTGCGAAAGGAAGACCTTGCGCGCTTCCTCGTAGCTCTTGGCGGCCTTGAGCTCCGCCGTCAGCGCGGAAAGGCGCTGCTTGCTCGCCGCGGGATCGGGGCGGGTGTAGGTCATTTCGGAAAATTTCATGTTGTTTCCTCCATCAAATTTTTATTGTTACATTTCTTATTCTTGCCGGTTATAGATCGCGGACACGTCCCTGCGTCCGCC
>ULSE01025590.1_pt1 | contig 12248 bp, 7 predicted proteins | sample 1956061 | NCBI WGS metagenome assembly ULSE01 (sample SAMEA4835700, study PRJEB28245) | human gut metagenome | biome: gut microbiome; material: fecal sample | place: Denmark | collected 2008 | reverse complement strand
CCTGCTGCCAAAGCCGCGGCACCCCGGCGCGGGCGGGTGGAGATCGTCCACCTGGGCACCGTCCGCTCGCTCGGGCGGGTGCTCTATATCCTGACCGTCGGGGAGAGGCAGTACGAACTGCTGCAGGGGGAAGCTGCCGGGGAGTTCGTGCTCACGGCCTGCGATCGGGATTCGCTCTATCTGTGTAAAGACGGGGTTACCTATGGCGTGAAATTATGCGACTGAAATGAAACCTCCTGGAACATACCTGCCGGGCAATGTCCTGCCTACGGTCGTCGTGGCTACGGTGCTGATGCTGGCCGGAATAGCGGGCCTGCTCGCGTTGTGGGAACACGAGACGCTGCTTTTCGCCCGCAGCTGCCGCCTGCGGCAGGCACGTGCCGATGCCGAATCGGCCTATGCGCTCTACCGGCTGTATCCTGCGTGCCCGGAACTTACCGGCCGTGACGGGTACCTGCTTTACGACTCCCTGCCTTTATCGCGCGTCTTTGTCGAAGTCCGCCCATGGGGGCTGTATGAAACGGTTACGGTGACCACCTCCGACTCGTTGCTGCGGGTCTGCCGCCTGTGCGGCGCCTGGCCCGACGCTGCGAAAACGCTGTTCTATGCCGACGGACGTTCGGCGGTGACGCTCGCCGGGAAGACCGAACTGCATGGAACGCTCGGCCTGCCGTGGAACGGGCTGGTGTACGGCAGGGTGGGTTCCGATTTCTTCTGCGGGACGGAGATTCCCCGTGCGGCGATCGGCCGGTCGGGGAGCGGACTCCCGGAACCGAATGCGGACGCCGTAACCCGCATCGCGGCGCTCTTCGCGGCACGGCCGCGCATCCCCCATGGAACCCTGCCCGACAGCCTGTGGCACTCGTTCCTGCGGGACTCGGCCGCCGTATTCAGGCTCGGGGACGCCGAAGTGGGCGATTGTTCGCTCCGGGGACGTATCGTGCTCTATGCCGACGAACTGCGCATCGACTCCGCCTGCCGCATGGGGCATCTGCTGGTCTGTGCACGCAAGGTCACCGTAGGCTGCGGAGCCCGCATTGCGGCGCAGTTGTTCGCCTGCGATACGGTCGTGGTCGAAGCACGCGCCGAGCTGGAATACCCTTCGGGCATCTATTCGGGGCGGTACGCCGAGGTCGGTGCCCACTCCCGGGTCGACGGGTATGTGATCGTCTGCGACACGGCGGGCCGCAAGAAAGTGACGGCTTCTTACCGCCAGTCGCGCACGGCCCGCGTACGGGGCCTGCTCTGGGTGGACGGCATCGCGCAGGTGCAGGGTGTCGTCTCGGGGCGTGCCCTCCTGCGGCAGGCGGTGTGGTTCTCGCCTCAGGGGTACTATAAAGATATGCTCTACGATTTCACGTTGCTCGAAAACCCCGTTACGGCGCAGCCGCTCTGGCTTGCATCCGTACGCAGAAAGGAGGCCGTATGCGTCGAGTAACCGGACGGCTTGCGCACGGCCTGTGCCGGAGGTTGCGTGCGGCTTCACTGTTGGAAGCCGTCGTGGCGGCGGTACTTTTCCTGACGGCCTTTGCCGCGGCCATGGAACTGGTGCCGCGTCTGACGGTGCGTGACGACGATGCGCTGCTCGTCGCCGAGGCGGAATACCGCGTGGGGCAGGTTTTCGGGAAATACGCCACCGGACTGTGGCCCTGCGGCGAATATGCCGAGCAGTACGGATGGGGCAGCGTCGAAATCCGCATCGCTTTTTACCGGGATTTCGCGGACATGCAGGTCGTCACGGTCACGGCGCAGGTCGGGGGCAGCAGGAAAAAGATCGTACATAAACAACTTGTCTCATGTGTGCAATGACGGGATACGGCCGGACTGGCCGGGAACTTTCGCAATCGGGGACTCCGTCGCGGGCGGGCCGGGGCGGAGTTCTGTGGCGCCCGGCGTTACTGCGTGTCCCGCTTCTGCGGGGTTCTACTCTCGTCGAAACATTGGTGATGATGCTCGTGGCGGGGATCGTTTTCCTGACCGTAATGGACGGAATGACGCTTTTCACCCGACTGCAGGCACGGCGGGCGGAGGCGTTGCTGGCAGCCGGACGCAGGGTGGACGGGTATTACCGCACGCTGTCGCTTATTACGGCTGCAGACAGCGTCTGCCCAGCGGCGCCGGAGTGGTTGACGTTGTATGGCGGTGGCCGGCAGGCAGAACTCATACTCCGGGATTCGGTGCTGGTATACCGTGCCGGGGCGTTCCTCGACACGTTGTCCGACGGAGTATGCCTGTTGCGTCTGGAGAAGTGCACTGCGGCACCCGATACCGTGCAGGTCGGTTTCGGGGCGGATTTCACGGCCGGGTTCCCCGTGCCGGCACCGGCGCGGTTGTACCGCATTGTATTGGACGAAATAGAGGAAGGTTATGGCTACGAAGAGTAAGATTACCGATGCCCGGCGCGAAGTCCTCTATGCCGAGCTGCATGCCTTGCTGACCGCGGGGCTGGATTTCTCGCACGCTTTCGCGCTCCTGACCGAGGGCGAACGGGACGTGCGGGTGAAAGGATTGCTCGAGCGGTTGTACAGCGGCGTGGTCGGTGGTGCCGCGTTGTGGCAGGCCATGGAACGCAGCGGTTCGTTCCGCCCGCTGGACTGCGGCGTAGTCCGCATCGGCGAACAGACCGGGCGCCTGCCCGAGACGCTCGATTTCCTGCGCGATTACTACCGTAAACGGGCAGCACAGGGCAAAATGCTCTCCTCGGCGGTGAGCTACCCGCTGGTGATCCTCTCTACGGCCGTTGTCGTCGTGGCCTTCATGCTGGCGGTGATCGTACCGATGTTCGAACAGGTCTACGCACGCATGGGCGGTGAGCTGCCCGCACTCACGCGGTGGATCATTGCCCTGTCGAAATCATTTCCGGCCTATGCCGGCATGATCATCGGATCGGGGGTTGCCGCATATATCGTCTTATATACCAATCGAAACCGAAAGGAGGTGCAACGATGGACTTCTGAATGCTTATTGCACCTGCCCGTTGCGGGTGCGATTATCCGTAAAAATTATCAGGCGCAGTTTTGCAAACTGCTTTACCTGCTCACCTCCTCGGGAGTGCCGCTGCTCACAGGCGTGGGGATGCTTGCCGACGTGATCGGGTTCTATCCCTACCGGGAGTCGTTCGGAGCCATCTGCCGGGGGCTGGAGCAAGGCGAACCTTTCTCGTCGGGCGTCGCGAAGTTCCCGGGGCTTTACGACCCAAAACTTGCCGCCCTCGTACGCGTGGGCGAGGAAACAAACCGGCTGCCCGAAATGCTCCGCCGCCAGGGCGAGGTGCTCACCGAAGAACTCGAACACCGGATCAAGCGCATGGGGGCGCTGCTCGAACCGGCGTTGATCCTGCTGGTCGGCCTTTTGGTCGCCGTAATCCTCATCTCGATGTATATGCCCATGTTCCGCCTCGGCGGGATAATGGGGTAATAGGGCGAATGCCTGGCAAATAACGAATTTCTTGTATCACCTGACCTGTTTTCTGTATGGATACTCCACCAGTTTGTTCGGAATGCGAGGTGCCTTGCGGCCTTGCCTGATCCTGCGGGAAAATCCCGCATGCAATGAATTATCAACTATTAACCTGAATGATTATGAGTTTATCGAATTATAAAAACTTAGGGCGAATCATACTATTGCCGCTTATACTCGGTATAGTTCCGATAAGCGGTTATTCCCAGTGGGTTGACCCGTCCAACGGTGCTGTCGTGGAACCGACGGCGACAATGAGCCAATTTATGCGGTATGGAAATACGCCTGTGTCGCTTTATACCGGTAGTGTAGATGTTTCGGTGCCGATTTATATATACGAAGATTATGAATTCAACATTCCAGTCGTATTGAAGTATGTTTTCAGCGGCCAGAAACCGAATGATCCTGCAGGTTCGTTCGGCTTGGGGTGGGTGATGAATGCCGGCGGTTGCATAACCCGCCAGGTGAATCACTATCCGGACGACTCCCAGAATTTGGAGTCGGGGCATGCTGACGAGGCTTATGGCTTTTATTATTTGCATAAGAATAATCTCGAGATTCCTTCCATATATTCATCGACATATCCGTCGGGAAACAATCTGGGAAACGAGTTGTATACCTATTTTTATCCGATCGGCGGCGCAAAATACGAGGCGGAACCCGATATTTTCAGTTTTAACTTTCTGGGACATTCCGGGAAATTCCTGTTTTGGGAGAAAAATAAAATTGTCGTATACGAAACCAGTGACCCGGTGGGAAACTATTCGGTCGAACCCGTTATGACCGGTTATAAATTTACCGGTTTTATAATCAAGACGAAAGACGGATATACCTATACTTTCGGTTGCAATAGCGACCTGTATCTGAACGACGACATGTATTGTTCCGACCAGACGCGCAATACGATGATAAAGAATACCAATGCGCCCCATGTCATGTGGCCGCTGGTTTCGGTTCAATCGCCGAGCGGCCGGGTAGTAAGGTTTGAATATGAAAAAAGTGCGGAACGTGTTGTGACACTGCGGCCGACAAGCTATATTGTGGAGTCGGATAGTTTTGTTGGGACTACGGGGCGTGAGATCGAGTGGCTTCATATGGCATGTATGAGTCAACAGGAGCAAAAGAACCTCTACCTTAAAAAGATATCGCTGAGTAATACCTTTTCGATAGACTTCACGTATTCGGGACTGCGGAAAGTAGAAAAGGGATATAATATGAACCGGGGATTATTTCCGATAACGACGGAAGGGTTGTTACAATCCGTTGTTGTCAAAGACCTCTCGAATGGTTCTACTGTCAAGACTGCCACATGTTCGTATTCCGCAGGGCGTCCGAATAACGTGCCGATCCTAAAGAGTGTATACCTTTCAGATACCGGGAGCTATGAATTCAATTATTGGTATGAAGACGACAGTAGTATGGCGAATTACTGGACGCCTTATAAAGGTACCTGTAGTATCGACCATTGGGGATACAGCAATGGTAAGGATAACGATAGCCAGAATAGTGGCGTAAGCTATTTTATTCCGACTTCTTCGTTAGACAACAATAATACAGAGACCATTACCTCGTCGCAACGCAATCCGGATTTCAAGTATGCATTGTGCGGTGCTCTGCGGCATATCTTTTATCCGACAAAAGGCAAGACGGAATTTATCTATGAGCCGAATGATTATTCCGTTGCTATTATCAAATCGGGCAAAAGCTCAGGAACACCGTATGCTGAATATTACGAAAACAATATGATCGCCGGTGGAATACGAATCAAGCAGATCGTCGATTATGACTATAATCCCCGGAGCGGGCTTTGGAATGATACAATGCGTGTCCGGACATATGATTATCATGTGGGTGGTAAAAGTACCGGAGTTCTGTTGCGGTCGCCCAGATATAAAACGAGCCACGTGAAAACTGGGGCGTCTTCAGCGAATAAGAATAGAAGGTATGTGGCCTCTTCCGATATACTCGATTGCATAGATACCGATCACCATATCGAATACAGCGTTGTTAAGGAGATAAACAAAGACGGATCATACTCTAAATATTCCTATTCGACTTATGTTACTCCTCCTGGTTCCGGAGGTATTTATAATCGGGAAGATGATATGGGTTTCCTGTATCAGACATCGTTCGGAATAATCGGTGATCCGTATACTTATTTGTATATGCGGCCCGGTTCATATAAAATGATGCGAGGGAAGATATGCTCCAAAGTGCAGTATCAGGCCAAACAGAACCCCGGAGATCCGGACATTCCGTCTTATGGTGAATATTATTACTATACGGGGCCTGGGAATCCTTTGTGGGCTATTCGCATGACCCGTTATTATTGGTATCGACAGATAATTTACGCGGGAAATTGCTATATGAACCACAGCATTAAGACGAATTATTTCGGAGGAAAACAGTTGGATGTTCATACTTATTACCAGTACGATTATGATACGGGATATCTCACACAGGTCGAGACATCGGAGCCGACAGGAAAAAGGATAAGGCAGGATGTGTATTATGCGAGCATGAATAAAGGCCCGTTTCCCGTGAGGACGCATTTCCAGGTTTGCATGCCCGGTGAAACGGAATATAAAACAACAGAGATAAACAAATATGAATATTGGGATATCCGGGTGACCCCGTCGTTTGTAATTCCCCGCATGGTCAAGCATTGGAAAACCCATCTCGACAAACCGAAGAAGTATACATCCGAGGTGGATCAGGATGCCGATCTCGCATTGGAGATGACAATGCAACCCGATGCCTCACGTGTGCGTGAATATGTGGATCGTGCCGGTAACGTAACGACTTATCTATATGGCGATAGCGGTTGTAATTTGCTTGCTGTCGTAAAAAATGTTTCTTACAATGATGTTTCTGCTGCATTACAAAGTCCTGCTCGCCTGGGGAAATATAACCTTACTTCCACCCAGGAGGCAGCCTTGAGGAATATACCCGGGGCAGTTGTCACGACTTATTCCTATACGCCGCTTACGGGGCTTGCTTCGGTTACCGACCCTTCGGGAAGTAAGCAAACATATGCTTACGATACTTTCAGACGGTTGGCAAAGATCTATACCGGAGGCAATCTGGAGCAGGAATTCAAATATCAGTTGTATAATTTAAGGTAGTAGCTATGAAAAAAATATTATTTATATTGATTACATTATTACTATGTAATCTGTCGTTCGATATGATCGCTAATACTTCGCAGGAACGTATAGACCATGAGATTAGTGTAAATGCTGTAATTTATGGTGATTTTTTCATAAGTTATGATGACGAATGTATATTTCGAGACGAAATTTTCTCTATTACAATAAATGAAACAACACCTGGTGATACCTATATTTTACAAAAAAATTATAAAACAGTCGCAACAAAAACAGCGACATCCGATAAGCTTGTTTTTACAGGAGCTTTTGGCGTTGGATCATTTGGTGTCCGAGATGATAAAGGACGAGTAGCATCGGTTAGTGTTATGATCCGTGAGTATTGGCCTTTGAATCAGCAGTTTAAATATGTAACTCAATCTCCGGCGGGTAGTATCGATAAAAATGGGGATGTGATTTTATTGGCCCTCGAAACGGCAGAAGAACATTCTACATACGAAATGCAACGATTATTCGATCGTTATAATGCAGGGGATTATCCTGGCTGGGATAGTTCTGCTATGTATATTGAATTAGCGCGTGGCTTTCCGATTAAATCCGGATATCTTTATTACGTCAATGTCTATTGTGCTCCTAATGTCGGGCCTTATTCTTTCAGTAACAATACAGGTTTACAAGATAGTAAAGGAAGTTATCACATCCTGCAAGATTCGTATGGAGAATTGACAAACTGGAAGGCAGAAATTCAAGAAGACGATCCTCCTTATAAAATTCGTTTAACGCATGTCCAACCTTTGGTGACATACCATTTGTATGAAAATAACAAACTAGTAAGCACAGTTCAACCGAAGGCCGATACAACTGTCGTATTTGAAAATATCGATCCCGGATTATACTCTATTCAGGCGACATATAAAAATGCGACAAAGCTTGATCCCGAGTTACTCAAAGTACGATTGGATGAGTATATTCAACAAGAACCATTAATTACAGTTAAAGAAAAATCTTTTTTATTGGATAAGAACGGTGGAGTGCGGAGTTTAATGTGTAACAAGGACATTCTTGTAGATAGTCAAAGTATTAATCGAGCCATCGAAAAATTTAATCAAGAAAATAAATTTCTTAAAATGACCTTGATGGACATAACGGATAAAACATGCACTATCCAATTATCATGGACTCCTAATTTCGCACAGAATGAAATCGTTGCGGATTCGAAGTTTATTTTTAATGGATCATCTCACATCCAGTTCATCTTATCTGGTGGGGGTGAAATAGTCGCTTACGATGTAACGTCCGGTACAACTCCTATCCCATATATTAGATTGTCAGGCTCCCAAATTGGAATCGAGTATGAAATGATAGATCGGGGTGTTCCTTCCGGGCTGAAAATATCCGGAACAGGAAAAAGTATCGAATTCAGCAATATTAGTGATAATGGCGTTTATACAATTCGCGGAACAGAACCGATTACGAAAACAATAAAAGATATGAATGGGGTAGCAATCTTCAGAGAACATCCCGAAGACCTGCTTACAAGTTCTACTAACGCGATTTCCACGAAGACCTATTATGACGGCACGCACTCCTATGCCGATATCACCTACTACGACGGGTTCGGAGCGCCTTACCAAACGGTGCTCAACAGGGCTGCGCCGGATGGCCGGAATCTGGTGGCACCGATCCTGTACGACGACATGTACCGTGACAACGCTACGGTATTATTGCCTTTCCCCGTCGATATGTATACCGGGGAGCGCGTGCTGAATGCGGAGCAGGAACAGCGACGCTATTATTCACAGCGAACCGACGGCGTGCGGGATAACTCGGCCTATTCGACCAACGTGTTCGATAAGTCAGGCCTTGATCGTATTCGTTATAGTTACCGGCCCGGAGATATATACAGACAGGAAAATAAATTTGCGGAGTATCTGTATGAAACCAACGATACTGCGGATAAGGTGCTCGATTTCAAGTATAATTATGAAGACGGATCGATTACCGTTGCCGGATATGCCAAGGCGGGGTTATACACCAAGAATACGGTCATTGACGAAGACGGAAATACATCCGCACGGTTCGCGGATGCGAATGGCAATACCGTTCTGGATCGCCGCTATTTTAGCCAAAGCTACTTTACGGATACATATTATGTCTACGATCCCTGTTTTAACCGCCTCGTCTGGGTGATCCCTCCCGAAGGCAGCGCCCGGATTATATCCGGCTTTGTGTTGAAATGGGACGACGACACTGCGAACCAGTATTGTTATCGTTACCTGTACGATGGCCGTGGCAATATGATCGAACGCAAATTGCCCGGTTGTGAGAAGGAATCGTTCGTTTACGATAAGGGCGACAGGCTCGTATTCTCCCGCGACGGCAACCTGCAGGCCCGTAAACAGTGGCTTTACCATGTTTACGACAACCATGGGAACCTCCTGCGGCAGAATCTGCTCGACTACGATATATCCCGCGAGCAACTGCAGTCCCGCTATGAGACCCTCGTCGACAACCTGTTGCCGGTTTTGGGCGGTACGACGGATATGGATATCCCGTATGATTCCGATGGCGGGGCAACATTGTCCCGGAAATTGGCCCATTATGTTTTCGGCAATGTGGAATATTCCGAAACCGCGACGGGTTTTGTTGAAACGGCATGGACAGCCCCCGTAGATATGGCATACCGGGGCGTCGGGTTCCCCGGCACGCCGCTTCAGGATCCGAAGGGGTTGAAAACCTATGAGAAACTCGCCGTGCTGGGTGACGATGCCGGGGAACCCCGGTATGTGGAGCGCACTTATTTCTACGATTATAAAAAGAGGCTCATGCAGGTCGTCGAACGTAATCCCGAAGGCGGGATTTCCCGTACGTCCTACGATTACGATCTTGTGGGAAATGTCGTGCGCTACAAAGAACTTCGCCAGCCTTATGCCGGTGCCGATGAAGATATGGTGACTGCCTCATATGTCTATGACAACCGCAGGCGCTTGATCCGTGAAGTCAGGGCTTTAAATTACGAGAATTCCGTGGCTGTGGATTATGAGTATGACGACCTTGGGAAATTGGTCGGCAAAACAACGCGTAACGGAGGTTTGAATACGACGATGGCATATAATCTTCAGGGGTGGCAGACGGATATGCAGGTCACGGACAGCGGCAGCCCGCTGTTCGATACGCATCTGCGCTATTATAATCCTCAGCATGGACAGACTACGCCCAGCTACGCGGGTAATATTTCGGAATGGACATGGCGGCAGGGTGGAGAGTCCGACGAAAACACGTATGCCTTCACCTATGATAGCCATTCCCGCCTGACGGATACCGATCAGTATATTAATGGGGAGTTTGATAATCAGTTTGTCGAAGATTACATGTCGTATGATTACAATGGTAATATTAAGTTTCTGAAACGCTATGAGCATGGAATTCTGAAAAATTATTACGTATATCGTTATAATGGGAACCAGTTGACGGCACTCGACGATTTATCGGCTTCGTCTCCTGCAACCTCTTCCTGGATAACACCTGCTTCCTCTGCCGCTCTTGGCGATCCCGATCCGACCCCCGATCCTGCCGTGCCTGTTATCCCTCGCGACACGATCTACAGCGGTGTAGGGTATGTCTACGATTCCGCGGGCAATGTGCTTTACGATTCCCATACGGGTTTGAACCTCCGCTATAACCAGCTGAACCTGATCGAAAAAGTAATGCGTGGCGATACGATTGTTGCAAAATATTCGTATCTTTCGGATGGTACCAAGCTCTCGGCGACGGACTCCGCGGGCAACGGTCTTTACTACTCGGGTTCTTTGATATATACCAAGCATGGCTCAGCCCTGACGATGGAGAGTTGCGCCTTCACGGGCGGTCGTTTTGTAGCGACAGCTACGGGTGTCGAAGCCCGTTATTTCGTGACCGACCATCTTGGCAGCGTACGTGCAGTAGTCAACGACGAGGGCGAGGTGCTGGAACGCAACGATTACTATCCCTTCGGCAGTCGTTGGGACGACGGCTTGCTGTCGGACAACCGCTACCGCTACAACGGCAAGGAGGCTCAGGCATTCCTGAACAATCCCTACCTGGACTACGGCGCCCGTCAGTACGATTCGGACGGTGCCGTATGGCTTGGCACAGATCAATTGTCGGAGCTGTATTATCATATCGGTTCCTATGCCTACTGTGCAAACAATCCCATAAATGCCATTGACGCGGACGGACGTTTAATCATCTTTGTCGGTGGATTTGAGCCCAATCGTTCTGTTACTTCGGCAATAATAGGGACAATGATGCTCAGTAATTCGCTCCCGTCACAAATGAAAGCTGCTATGATGGCCAGCGCCGCGCCGAATAGAGATTTCAGCAAAAAGGATTATTATGATTGGGGATCGGTCAATGAATTGTATATAGATACGTATAACGATCAGAATGCCTTATATACGCAGGGCCGCACAACTTTACCAGGTAGCAGTGCCTCAAAACGCTATAATATGGGACTTGAGGCCGGACGTAACCTCGTTCAACAAATACTTGCCGGGGAAGTTGAATTGACGGATGACGAAACGATAAAACTGGTCGGGCACAGTCAGGGTGCTGCATATGCGGCCGGTATTGCGCAGGCACTGATCGATGCGGGTTATCAGGATCGTATCGGTTTTGTGGATTATATTGCAGCGCACCAGCCTTCTGGTTTTTCACATCCCCAAGGTGTGGTGGGGCGTCAATTCGGGTCTACTCGTGATATTTTGAGCCGTAGGGGCAAAAAGAAAATAAATAATATAAAAGATGAGAATTATCATACAGATGGATTCGGATCTCCATTTGGTCATTCGATAACAGGAACGGAGTTATATGATTTTTTACAAAAATGTATTACAGCCGGCATACCTATCACCTCAAATTAACTATAAAATGAAAAAGTTGAATGACACAGCAATTGCCGTTCTTGCAATTGTAAGTACGATTCTTAGTTATCCATCATGGTTGCCAGTAGTATTAGTTGGGAATTTGTTTAGTAGTCCCGCTCCTGCAATAGACTATACTATTTTTCTTGTATTCTCTCTTGCTCTTTTTTTTGCGTGTAAGTCTTTATACCGATTTTATAACCGAACAGAAAGTGCGCGTGCTGCTTTGTGGGGACAAATCGGATTTATCTTTTTAGTTTCGTTCACAATAAAATTCATTTTTGACAATCTATTATTATTGCCTGGCAGCCTTTGGGGGGCAGGAGCAATATATGGTATCGATCTTATTGTAGTCGCTCCGATCAATGTATTTGTGAACTTGAAGATCGCACATCGAAAAGCGCGAAAATCCACTCCGGAAGCTAAAGATTGATAATATCCGAGGCTTTCGATATGCTGTGCCGGGGACAACCTCAAAAGGTTGTCCCCATTGTTTTATATTTTCCGGAATTATACGTATCTTTCAGATAAGTACCAAGCTTTCGGCGACGGATTCCGCGGGCAACGGTCTTTACTACTCGGGTTCTTTGATATATACCAAGCATGGCGCAGCCCTGACGATGGAGAGTTGCGCCTTCACGGGCGGTCGTTTTGTTGCGACAGCTACGGGTGTCGAAGCCCGTTAATTCGTGACCGACCATCTTGGCAGCGTACGTGCGGTAGTCAACGGCGATGGCGAAGTGCTGGAACGCAACGATTACTATCCCTTCGGCAGTCGTTG
>ULSE01023393.1_pt1 | contig 12255 bp, 11 predicted proteins | sample 1956061 | NCBI WGS metagenome assembly ULSE01 (sample SAMEA4835700, study PRJEB28245) | human gut metagenome | biome: gut microbiome; material: fecal sample | place: Denmark | collected 2008 | reverse complement strand
GCGCGAAGCAGAAACATGTCGCAAGCGACCGCGCTCGGCGCGAGAATGTGCCAAGGCACATTCTTTTTCATGCGGTAAAATTTATAATTCATCCGGTACTATGCAAAATATCCAATTCAGAAAATACAGTCTGCAAATCGGAACTATTTGTCATATATTTCCCAATTTTTTTCTCTGTCGCCTACTTTCTAATTCCCTGATTCTATTGTATAATAATTTTAATAGGGTGCCAGATCGCGAGCGGGCACGGTTGGGAGGTAGTAGCTATGAAGAATATTCTGTTTATTGCATCGGAGGCGGTTCCATTTATCAAAACAGGAGGTTTGGCAGACGTTGTCGGATCCCTTCCAAAATGTTTTGATAAGCAGTATTTTGATGTGCGTGTCATGATCCCGAAGTATCTGTGCATCAAAGAGTCATTCCGCAATGAAATGAAGTATGTGAACCATTTTTATATGGATTATCTGGGACAGAACCGGTATGTGGGCATCCTGGAATATGAATATGAGGGCGTGACCTTCTATTTTATTGATAATGAGAGTTATTTCTGGGGTGACCGCCCGTATGGGGACTGGTATTACGATCTGGAGAAGTTTTCCTTCTTCTGCAAGGCGGCTCTCTCATCCCTGCCGGTGATCGGCTTCAAGCCGGATGTCATCCACTGCCACGACTGGCAGACGGGACTTATCCCGGTGCATCTCAAGGACAAATTCCACGGCGGCGAGTTTTTCCGGGATATCAAGTCCGTCATGACGATCCACAACCTGAAATTCCAGGGTGTGTGGGATGTGAAGACAATCCAGCATTTCTCTGAGCTGCCGGACTACTATTTTACACCGGATAAGCTGGAAGCTTACAAAGACGGCAATATGTTAAAAGGCGGCATCGTATACGCGGATGCGATCACGACGGTCAGCAACACCTACGCGGAGGAGATCAAGACTCCGTTCTACGGCGAGGGACTGGACGGTCTGATGCGTGCGAGAAGCAACAGTCTGCGCGGTATCTTAAATGGTATCGATTACGATGAATTTAATCCGGAGACAGATAAACGGATCGTACAAAATTATAACGCAAAGACATTCCGCAAGGAGAAATCCAAGAATAAAAAGGCGCTGCAGGCGGAGCTGGGACTGGCGCAGGACGAGAAAAAGTTCATGATCGGTATCGTCTCCCGTCTGACCGACCAGAAGGGACTTGACCTGGTACAGTGTGTGATGGATGAGATCTGTACGGAAGATGTACAGCTGGTTGTGCTGGGAACCGGAGATGAACGGTATGAAAATATGTTCCGCCACTATGACTGGAAGTACAATGATCGTGTTTCCGCTAATATTTATTATTCGGAAGATATGTCGCATAAGGTATATGCAGCCTGTGACGCATTCCTGATGCCGTCGCTGTTTGAACCATGTGGGCTGAGCCAGCTCATGGCGCTTCGCTACGGAACCGTGCCGATCGTGCGTGAGACGGGTGGTCTCAAGGATACTGTATGGCCATACAATGAATACGATGGAACCGGAACAGGATTTTCATTTGCTAACTACAATGCACATGAGATGCTCGACTGCATCCGCTATGCAAAATACATCTATTATAATAAGAAGCGCGAGTGGAACAAGATCGTAGACCGCGGCATGGCGGCTGATTTTTCCTGGCAGACATCGGCTGGAAAATATCAGGAATTGTATGACTGGCTGATAGGATATTAATGACGGACCGAGTGATTTAGGACAGTGGCATATGTGTGGAAGAAAACAGAGGAATTAAGATAGTACAGGAGAGAAACATGACTTTTTTTCAGGAATTGACATCAAACCAGACGTTGATGACCGGCGTGACCGGGTGGGTGGTCGCCCAGGTGCTCAAGACGATTCTGGACATCGGGCTGAACCATTCGTTCAACCCGGAGCGTCTGGTTGGTTCCGGCGGTATGCCGAGTTCCCACTCATCCACTGTATGTTCGATGGCAACGGCGGCGGCGCTGCGGTACGGAGTGGGAAGCTTTGAATTTTCCATCAGCTTTATTCTGGCGATGATTGTTATGTATGACGCGATCGGTGTCCGGCAGGAGACAGGAAAGCAGGCAAGAGTTCTGAACCGCCTGCTTTTCGATGATTTCCTCAAGCTGGACGGCGTGGTGTTACAGGAAAAATTGAAGGAATACGTGGGGCATACGCCGATACAGGTAGCAGCAGGCGCGATTTTAGGCATTTTGATTGCATTTATTCTCGATCCGATGTTCATATAACGAACATCGGATCTTTTCATTTTGGCTGATAGATGGTATAAATATAGGGATAACGTGTATCTAAGCGTTAAATGAAACTGAGGAAATGAGAACAGAACAATGGAACAGAGAAGAGACATAGAAAATACCAAACCTGCCTGCCGGTTAATTCTGGCGAGTGCGTCTCCGCGCCGCAGGGAGCTTTTGGAGCGGATTGGGCTGAAACCGGAGATTCATCCGAGCACTTTGGAGGAAAATCCGCTCTGTACGGAACCGGCGCAGGTTGTGATGGAACTGGCGGGACAGAAGGCGCGCGATGTGATGGCGCAGGTGCGTGAGGAGGCACGGACGACGGGAATCCCATTTTCCGGGATTATCATTGGTTCCGATACCGTTGTCAGTGTGGATGACGAGATTTTAGGAAAACCGGCGGATCGGGATGAGGCGCTTGAGATGATCGGACGGATCCAGGGGCGCAGCCACCGTGTATACACGGGCGTGGCGATCCTGACTGAGGATCGGGAGAGCTGCTTTGCGGTTGAGACGCGGGTGGATGTATATCCGATGAGCGATGCGGAGATCGAGGCGTATGTAGACTGCGGCGAGTCGATGGACAAAGCGGGCGCATACGGCATTCAGGGAAGCTTTGCCGCGCATATCCGCGGAATCGACGGTTCTTACACGAATGTGATGGGGCTGCCGGTCGGAAGACTCTATCAGGAATTGAAGCGGATCTGCCCGGAGAAGATAGAAGATCTGCTCAAGCATACGGTCTGAGGTGGGAGTCTTCTCGACTGAGATAAATCAGCCGCTCAGAGAGAATATGTGACAGGAATTGCTAAAATATGCAGGAGAAAGGGAGTATCCATGCAGAAACAGAAAAGGAAGACAAACCATATCCACCGGGCGGCGTGTGCCCTGCTTGCGGGGCTGGCGCTCAGCCTGGGGCTTTTGACTGGATGCGGCTCGGACGGCAGCACGATCGTGGTGGGAAAGAAGAATGAAAAAGGTTATTCCCGCGCGGAAGTGATGGTGATCGCCATGACGGAGAAAAAACGCTATGAGGAGGTCTGTACGGATCAGATCTGGGGCGTTTCAGTTGGAGAAAAGGGCGATGATTTTGAAACGTATCTAAAAAAACAGATCCGTTCGTTTATGGATGAGCTGAAAATCATGAACCTGCTGGCAGCCGACCGGGGGATTTCCCTGACTTCAGAGGAGCGGGCGGCGATGGACCGGGCAGCAGCCGAGTATTTTGGGCGTCTGCCTCAGTCGGCGATTGACTCGATGGGCGTGACGGAGGCGGATGTCCAGCATATCTATGAGGATTATGGTCTGGCGGAGAAGCTGGCGGGACAGCTCACGGACAATGTGGCGCTGGAGGTCAGCGACAGTGAGGCAAAGGTGATCCATGTCAGTCAGATAAAGACATCGGATGAGAGCGAGGCAGACGCCTTCCAGCGGGCGGCATCGCAGGAAGATGCCGATTTCCAGTCCTGTGCCGATGAGGCGGGTCGGACGGTGAGTGACCGGGTGCTGGGGCGCGGCGATGAGTCGGATGCCTATGAGAAAGAGGCATTTTCCCTTGCCGAGGGCGCAGTCAGCCAGGTGATCCATGCGGACGACGCGTACTATGTGCTCAAATGTACGGACGATTACGACGAGGACGAGACGGCGGCGCGCAAGGAGCGCATCTACGAGGAGCGGAAAAAACGCGCCTTTCAGGAGATCTACGATCGGTTCAGCAATACGATCTCTGTTTCTTACAGCAGCGGGCTCTGGGACAGTCTGGATCTGACCTCGGAGTTCGAGAAAAATGACGCGGATTTCTTTGAGATTTACGCGGAATATGCGATCAAATAGGTAGTCTGTACCTGGGGCGGGCAAACAAAAAGTAAACTTATTTTTAAAAAAGGATAACAATTCGGAACAACCGCTTGACTACCGGGGAAAATTCTTCTACAATGAACGGTAATGTCCGGTCAGGCGGACATACTGTGGAGGAAAAATACATGAATATCATAAAAGCGGTCAATCTTGTATTTGATTATATAAGACGCGATGAAGAGGGGCAGGTAGAGGAAGTAAAGCGCGCCCTGGATCATGTGAATCTGGAGATTGAGAAAGGAAGCTTTGTGGCGATCCTGGGACACAATGGTTCCGGCAAGTCCACATTTGCCAAGCAGATCAATGGCATTTTGAGCCCGACCGACGGTACGCTTTTTGTATCGGAGATGGATACGAGGGACGAGGCGCATCTGTGGGATATCCGCAAAAATGCGGGCATGGTCTTTCAGAACCCGGATAACCAGATCATAGGAAATATAGTGGAAGAGGACGTCGGATTCGGTCCGGAAAATATCGGAGTTCCGACCGAGGAGATCTGGAAGCGAGTGGATGAGAGCTTAAAGGCAGTCGGGATGACGATGTACCGCAAGCAGTCCCCGAACCATCTGTCCGGCGGACAGAAGCAGCGTGTGGCGATCGCGGGCGTCATGGCGATGAAACCAGAATGTATCGTGCTCGATGAGCCGACGGCGATGCTCGATCCGAACGGACGCAAGGAGGTTATCCGCACCGTCCATGAGTTAAACCGGGCGGAAGGAATCACGATGGTGCTGATCACCCATTATATGGAAGAGGTGGTCGATGCAGACCGCGTGATCGTCATGGATGACGGTCATATCGTGATGGACGGCACGCCGAAGGAGATTTTCTCCCGCGTGGAGGAACTAAAACAATACCGGATGGATGTGCCGCAGGTGACGGAGCTTGCGTGGGAGCTGCAGAAAAAGGGAATTCCGCTTCCGGATGGAATCCTTCGTAAATCGGAGCTTCTGGATGCACTGGTACCGCTTTTGAAAGAGGAATAGAGATGGCAATACAGGTAGAAGATTTGTGCTACACCTACGGCGAGGGCACGGCGTTAGAGCGTCAGGCATTAAAGCACGTAAGTTTTGAGATTCAGGACGGCGAATTTGTCGGTCTGATTGGTCATACCGGATCGGGAAAATCGACCCTGATCCAGCATTTAAACGGTCTGATCAAGCCGACCAGCGGCGACATTAAGTATCAGGGTGTCAGCATTTACAGCCAGGGTTATAAATTAAAGGATCTGCGGAGTAAAGTGGGGCTGGTGTTCCAGTATCCGGAGTACCAGCTCTTTGAGGCAGATATTTTTACAGACGTCTGTTTCGGACCGAAAAATCTGGGGCTTCCGCAGGAAGAGGTGGAAAAACGTGCCCGCCATGCCTTAAAGCTGGTCGGCATGGATGAAAAATTTTATAAGCAGTCCCCGTTTGAACTTTCCGGCGGACAGAAACGCCGCGTCGCGATCGCGGGTGTACTGGCGATGCGTCCGGAGATGATGATCCTCGACGAGCCGACGGCGGGACTCGATCCGCAGGGGCGCGATGAGATTTTAGGTCAGATCGAGCGCCTGAACCGGGAGCACGGGCTGACGATTTTGGTGGTTTCCCACAGCATGGAGGACATGGCGCGCTACGTGGACCGCATCATGGTCATGAACGACGGCGTGAAGATGTTTGACGATACGCCGAAGGAGGTATTCCGCCATTACAAGGAGTTAGAGGCGATCGGTCTTGCCGCGCCGCAGATCACTTATGTGGTGCAGGGACTTCGGGAGCGCGGGATTCCGATCGACGACGCGATCACGACGGTAGAAGAGGCGCGGGAGGCGATTCTGGCGCTGTATAACAAGCGGAGGGAGAAACAATGATACGGGATATCACAATCGGACAGTATTATCCGGTCGAATCAGTGGTTCACCGGCTGGATCCGCGTACCAAGCTGTTTGGAACGCTGATCTACATTATTTCATTATTTTTCGCGGATAACCTGCTCTGCTATGCGGTAGCGACCGTATTTCTGGCGATGGCGGTCCGTGCCTCACGCGTACCATTTAAATTTATCGTGCGGGGACTCAAGGCGATCGTGTTCCTGTTACTTATCAGTATCAGCTTTAACCTGTTTCTGACAAATGGACGGGTGATTTTCCAGATAGGGTTCTTAAAAGTGACGCATGAGGGCTTGCGACTGGCAGTTTTCATGGGTCTGCGCCTGATGTATCTGGTGATTGGTTCCTCTGTCATGACGCTGACGACGACCCCGAACCAGCTCACGGACGGCCTGGAGCGGAGTCTGGGATGCTTGAACCGTCTCCATGTGCCGGTGCATGAGATCTCGATGATGATGTCGATCGCGCTGCGTTTTATCCCGATCCTGATTGAGGAGACGGATAAGATCATGAAGGCACAGATGGCGAGAGGCGCTGATTTTGAATCTGGTAATCTCGTACAGCGGGCAAAGAGCATGATCCCGATTCTGGTACCGCTTTTCGTATCGGCGTTCCGCCGCGCGACGGATCTGGCGATGGCGATGGAGGCGCGCTGCTACCGGGGCGGAAGTGGGCGGACCAAGATGAAGCCGCTGCATTATGAGGCAAGAGACAGGGTTACTTACCTGATCCTTCTGGTTTATTTAGGAATCGTGATCGCGCTTCGAATTTTGTTTTAAAAGAGTGATTGCTTGAATGTGTCAGGGCGCATTTTTTATTCAAAAGGCGCATTTGAAAAAGATAGTTTAAAAGTTTAGAAGTTAGAGGATAGATACCATGAGACGAATTAAACTGGTGGTCTCCTACGATGGAACCGCCTACTGCGGATGGCAGTTGCAGCCGAACGGAGTCACGATCGAGGAAGTGTTAAACAAGGCGCTTTCTTCTCTTTTAAAAGAGGATATCCAGGTCATCGGGGCGAGCCGGACGGATTCGGGTGTCCATGCGATGGGAAATGTGGCTGTTTTCGATACCGAGAGCAGGATTCCGGGTGATAAGATCTGCTTTGCGCTCAACCAGCGCCTGCCGGACGATGTGCGGATCCAGGCGTCGGAGGAGGTGCCGCTTACCTTTCATCCACGCAAGGTAAACTGCGTGAAAACGTATGAATACAAGATTTTGAACCGCAAGATCGATATGCCGCTGCAGCGCTTATACAGCCATTTCTGCTATTTCAATCTGGATTTAGAGAAAATGCAGAAGGCGGCATCCTATCTCATCGGCGAGCACGATTTCAAGAGTTTCTGTACGGTGCGGACGCAGGCGGAGGAGACGGTGCGGACGATCTACAGCCTGACCGTGACGAAGGCGGACGACCTGATTACGATCCGCATCAGCGGCAGCGGTTTCCTCTACAATATGGTCCGGATCATCGCCGGGACGCTGGTTAAGATCGGTATGGGCGTTTACCCGCCGGAGAAGATGGAGGAGATTCTGGAGGAGAAAAACCGGGCGGCAGCAGGTCCTACGATCCCGGCACGCGGGCTGACGCTCGTAAGTCTGGAGTACGAAAAAGAGCTGGCACCGTACCTGGAGGGCGAAAATAAGCACTGGCACTATGTGCTCGATCAGAGAAATGTCCCGGAGAAGGGGCTTGCCTACCTCACGATCGAGCGCTGTGAGCCGGAAGAGCTTGACGGTGTGCTCCGTCGCGTGATCCATCAGGCATACCGAAATGGTGCGAAACAGGTATTTGTGCGGGATACGTTTGGAGAAGAGGGGAGCATCTACGGATATTACCGGCTGAGACGGCAGCCGGAGGTGGAAGAAGGCTGGCTGGAAGCCATCTACGAGGGTGAACATCAGTAAGTATGAGTAGAACATTTGATTATCTGGTCTGTTTCAGCGTCTATTCGCTGATTATCCTGATCATAGGAAAATCATCGTTCGGTGAGAGCGATTCGATTGGAAAATTTTTTATCGGAGAACGGAAATGCGGGTTCTGGCGGCTGTTTTGCACCTTCGTCGGAACCTGGGTGTCCGCTGCGACCATTCTGGGATATACGGGCAATGTTTTTGAAAATGGAACCTCAGTGATCGCCGTGACAGTTATCCCGTGGTTCATCGGCGCGGGGCTCTTGTATCTTATCAGCGGGCGTATCTATGACTGCGACCTGCTCACGATCCCGCAGTTCATCGGGGATCGCTATCATTCCCGCCTCCTGCGGACCTGCTGTGCCCTGCTGCTCTCGAGCGGTTACGTTTTTTATCTGGTGATCCAGATCAAGGGATTTGGAATCGCGGCGGCGACGCTCTTAAATATTGATTATAAAGTTGCAATTTTTCTGGTTTATCTGTTTATTCTGTATTCTACCTTTGGAGGATTCAATTCGGTTACCAAGACGGACGGCGGCAACCTCATCATGCTCACGATCAGCATAGTGGTTGTCTATTTTGTCGTGGTCGGAGGAATAGAGGGAAGCGGATTTCTGACGAACGCGGAGGTGTTTAACCGAAATGCGGCTGGCAGCGGGACGGGCAGTTTTGGAAATCTGATGAAGGATTACAGCCTTACCATGTATCTCACGATGTTTTTTGGCTGGGGTATGGGGCTGGCAACGAATCCTCAGTATCTGATCCGGATTGTGGCGGCAAAGAGCTGTGAGACGGCGCGGAAAGTCTTGATCTGGTCGCTGGTGTTCTTGACATTTTTTTATTTCTGCCTGACCCAGATCGGTCTGGGACTTCGGATTCTGTTTCCTTATCTGCACTCTTACTTCGGTTCAGACGATATTTTTGTCTACGCGATTAATTATTTGATCCGCTCGCGGTTCAGCGGATTTTTCCTGATCAGTGTGATCGGCGCGTGCATGTCGACGGCGAACTCGCAGCTGCTTTTGATTGGCTCGATGATGTCCTACGATGTGGTGGCGCAGTATGGAAAATGGAAGAAAACAGAGGACCACATCCTGGGGCTGACGCAGCTCTTTATCTTTCTTGGCGGAACACTGGCGCTTCTGCTCTCCTTAAATCCACCGTCCAACAGCCTGTTTTTCGGCGCGGATATCTGGGGATTGTTTTCAGCAATTCTGACACCGCTTCTCTACGGTACGCTTTATTATAAGCGGGCGACGAGGACGGGCGCATGGGCGGCATTTGTGACAGGGGTAGCCGGGACGGTGCTGCTTCAGCCGCGTGAGCTGCCGGTTTACTGGGGATTTCCGGTGACGCTGTGTTCGACCCTGGTTTTTGTCCTTGTCCCGGTGCTGGAGAGTATATGGAAAAAACGTGCTTGCTAAAGGCGGGCATTTGGAAACATGAAGGTGGCAGACAACAGCGAGAAGGAGGCGAAAACGAGCGATGAATAAATGGCTGAAACGTCTTTCAAATTGGTTTTTACAAATTGAAAATGAGGTCATGGTTCCATTTGTGCTGGTCGGAATCCTGGTAATCGGCAGTTTCAGTATGATTTCCTATTATAATGGCTACACGATGCAGAAAAACAGTGAGCTTGAGCTGGCTGATACGCTGTTTGAGGATGTAAACCGCGATTTGAACTTCCTGGAAAAGCGTCTGCCGGAGGAGGAGATCGCGGAAAAATACCGGAATTTTGAGCGCGGGCGGATCCGGATTCTGAACCGTGACGGTGAGGAGATCACGGCCGGAAGCCGTTGGAAAAATACATCGGTGCTGGCAGTCAGCGAGGGGGAAAATCCATTTGGCTGGCGGCTGGAGTACCGGATAAATGAGAGAATATTCGGGGACCGTATCTTAGAGCAGCAGAGCTATCTGGTAGTCGGCGCGATCGCGGCGCTGATTCTCATCTGCCAGGCAAGTATTTTCATTTCCCACAGTATCACGCGCCCCATCCGCCGGATGAGCCATACCTGTAAAGAAATCGAGGAAAACAAGGGCAGTTATCAGAAATACCGGTTTGAGGCGGTCAGCCGCCACGACGAGATCGGGCAGCTGGCGGTTACCTTTGAGGGACTGCTCAAAAACATGGATAATTACACGAAAATGGAATATACCAGCCGGATGGCAGCGACGCTGGCGCATGAGATCAAGAACCCGATCGCGGGCATCCGCTCCGGGATTCAGCTTTTAAAGGGCAGGGCAGTCAAGGACGGAGATAAGATGCTCTGTGACAGCATGATCCATGAGATCGACCGCGTCACGGCGCTGATCATGAATCTTCTGACTTTGTCAATCCGGCGTGAATCACTGAAAACGGAGGTTTCTGTGACCGGTGTTTTAAAGGAGATCGGAATGATCTATGCGAAAGGACCGGACAGCCGCCGCGCATCGCTTTTTGTGGAGGCAGAAGAGGGACTGAGGGCGAGTCTCAATGAAAATGAGTTCCGTCAGATCATCCACAACCTGATCAGCAACAGCCTGAAGGCGCTGGTACCGGACCGCGAGGGACAGATCAAGCTCATGGCAGCCGCGCAGGAGAAAGAAGTGCTTGTGACGGTGCGGGACAACGGAAAAGGCATGACGGAGGAAGAAGTCTCCAAGGCGCTGGAACCATTTTATACAAAGAGCATCAACGGAACCGGGCTTGGGCTCTCGATCGTGAGCCGCCTGGTGGAGTCAAATGGAGGAACGATGGAGATCGTGAGCAAGCCGGGGGTAGGGACAGACGTGGTTTTAAGATTTCCGGGGAAAATGATATAGTGTGACCATTTGATGAGGTATTTCACGAATTTAGTATTTAGGGTATAATGTTATGAAACAGGGAGGAGGATGCACATGGATCGAATTTTGATTGTGGACGATGAATTTCTGATTCGCTATACACTGGAGGAAGGACTGAAAGACAGGGGGTATGACGCCTATTCAGCCGCAACCGTCGAGGAAGGGCTGGAGTTTGTCAGGAAATATCATCCGGGGGTGCTCCTTCTCGACAATCTCCTCGAAAACAGTGTCGGGATGGATGAGATTGTCAATTTCAAAAATGCAGATGAGGAACTGCAGGTCATCATGATGACGGCGTACGGTTCCGTCTCCCAGGCGGTTGAGGCGACGAAGCGCGGCGCATATGATTATATTTTAAAGCCGTTTGATGTGGATGAGATCGATATGCTGATCAAGCGGTGTCTGGAGCAGAAGCGCAACCGGGATTCACTCGTCTTCCTGAAAGGCGATGTGCCGCAGTTTTTAGGTGTCAGTGAGGCAGCTGCTCGGATCCGGCACCTTATTCAGGTGCTTGGGGAAAATTTGTCGGTCAATGTACTCCTGCGCGGGGAGACGGGAACGGGCAAGGAAGTTGTGGCGCGGCAAATTCATGCGAACAGCGCCCGCAAGGATAACCTGATGGTACGCATTAACTGCGGTGCGATTCCGGAAAATCTGATGGAGAGCGAGCTCTTTGGCTACGAGCGCGGCGCGTTTGCGGGGGCGCTCAAGACGAAAAAGGGCTTGATTGAGCTGGCGGACGGCGGTACGGTCTTTTTGGACGAGATCGGCGAATTGCCGATGGCGATGCAGACGAAACTTCTGACCTTCCTGGATGACCGGAAATTTAAGCGGATCGGCGCGCTGGAGGACACGGCGGTCGATGTTCGGATCATCGCGGCGACGAACAGAAATCTCGAGGAGGCGATCAAGGCGGGGCAATTCCGGGAGGATCTGTTCTACCGGCTGAATGTCATGCAGATCGAGATTCCGCCGCTTCGTGACCGGCGCGAGGATATCCCGGTGCTCTGTGACTATTACCTTGACTATTATAATAAAGCCTTTGCCCGCAATATTGAAAAAGTGGATCCGGATTTCATGCGGGAGCTGCTCTTGTACGACTGGAAGGGCAATGTCAGGGAGCTTAAAAATATTTTTGAGCGCTGTTTTCTCTTCAGCCAGGGAAATATCCTGGAAAAACACGTGGAGCTGGCGCCGGTCGAGCGGGAGGCAAGGCCGGAGAGCGGGGACTGCATCTATCTGAAAGATCTGAAAAAAGGACCGATCGACCTCGATCAGGAGGTCGCGGCGCTGGAGAAACGATATATGTCGGAGGCGTTGAAACTTTCCGGCAATAACCTGACGCGGGCGGCGGCGCTGCTCGGCGTCACCCGGTTCTCGATGAAACGGAAGATGGAGCGGGAAGACGGGGAGAAGTAGAAAAAGCAGAAAAACTGTATCAGGAGGAAGGACGAAAACGGTTGTCTGGTAAACCGGGTGCAGGAATGAATGGTAAAAGAGTGCAAAAAATCACATCGTGCAAAAACGCACG
>ULSE01026193.1_pt1 | contig 12450 bp, 9 predicted proteins | sample 1956061 | NCBI WGS metagenome assembly ULSE01 (sample SAMEA4835700, study PRJEB28245) | human gut metagenome | biome: gut microbiome; material: fecal sample | place: Denmark | collected 2008 | reverse complement strand
TGCGGTTCGGGCTCCTCAGGAATCCGAACCGTGGTGGAATACCCGTCGTCCAGATAATCATCCGGCACAACGGATTCGACGATTTCATACTCGCCCCAGGTCAGCAGCGGCGTCTGCGCAATGCCGTTTTCGTCCGTCGTAATCACGGCGACCACCTCGCCGTCTCCCTCGCCGTTATGGGAGAGCAGGCCGGAGATGCGCGTCACGGTGAACTCCGCACCGGGCAGGCCGTTTGCGGTCTCGCTGTCCGTCTTGACGATGCGGATGACGCCCTGAATCGGCATGTTGGTCACGGTGCGGGTCACCAGCTCATCCATGCCCACGGTGATTTTCTCGCTCCAGAGCGTATCCTCATAACCGGTAGGGTTTGCGTGCTCACGAACGATGTAGTCAGCGGGGAACAGGTCGGGCGATTCCGCGATTCCCTGTTCATTTGTTGTCATCTGCGCAACGCGATCTATGGCGTTCCCGTCCTCGTCCACCGAGTAAATGTCGAACTGAACGCCGGCAATCGTGTGCTGATCCAAAGCATCCTGCTTCGTGATCCTGATTCGACCCGGCGCGTCCTCGTTGATCACCGTCGCCAGCAGCGTGGTGGGGTTGAGGTAGGTACCGTCAATCGTCACCTTCCACTCCTCCGCAGACGGATGGTAGCCGTAGGGCGCGCTGATTTCCCGGATGGTGTACTCGCCATATGCGATCTGCTGGAACAGCACGGAGCCATCCGCAGCGGAAGTGGCCTCCTGCACCTTGTTGCCTTCGCTGTCAAACAGACCGAACACCGAGCCCGCCAGCACTTCGCCGTTCTGCTTGGTTTTCTTCAGCATGATCTTGTTCAGCTCGTCCCGAATGACCGTATCACCCGTCACCTTGCCGTCGGCAGTCACCGTGAAGGTTTTGACAGCCACATTCAGCGCATACCCGGAGGGCGCGTAGGTTTCCTTGAAGGTGTAGGTTCCGGGCACAACGGGGATGTTGGGAATTTCGCCCTTCTCATTGGTGTATTCGCGGTAAATGGTGTTGCCGTCGGCATCGTATACCTCGATGAGCGCACCCGGCAGCTTCTTGGCACCGGTAATATCCGTTTTGGTGATCGTCACGGGCGTGCAGATCAGGCGATTCAGGATCGGGTTTTCCAGATAGACGGTGATGACATTTTCGCTGACAGCTTTATTGGCAGGAGTCAGCGTAACGGGGTACTTCTCTGTGCTGAGCAGCCAGCCGTCCGGCACGGACAGCTCCCTGATATAGTAATTGCCGTGCGGATACAGGCCGGATAAGGTCAGATTGCCCTGCGCATCCGTCGTGCCGGTGGCCACCAGCGTATTGGCGGGCAGCTTCTGGCTGTCACCATAGGTGATGATCTCACCGGTGTACAGGCCGAAGACAAAGCCCTCGCCAGAATAGACCTCAACCGTCTGGTGAATCATGCCTTCCTGCGTCTGCGTGAGCAGCAGATCCTCCTTCTGCTTGCGCAAGGTCACGCGCACTGGCAGATAGGTGTTGCTGGCAGACACCTTGACCTCGACAATCGCGGTCTGCTTATCCACGGCAGCCAGCGTGAAGGGATGGGGCGTGGTATCAAACACATAGCCGTCCGGCGCGGAGATTTCCGTGAGGGTGTACTTGCCCAGCGGCAGCACCTTGGATTTGACTGAGCCGGTCTTGCTGGAGGTCAGCGTCTCGATCAATTCGTCCTTGCGGTAGAACACGGAGCCTTCCTTGCCCACAATGTCTTCGGCAGCGCGCAGCTCAAACACTGCACCAGCCAGATAGCCATTTTGGAAAACCGGGCGCATGACGGTATTGCCGCAGGCATCCTGCTCATCCTCAAAACGAACCAGCTGCAAGCCGGTCTTTTCCAGCAGTACATCGCCGCGCACCGGTGTGTTGGTCACGTTCACCGTGATGGTCGCCGTTTCGGCAGCCAGAACGGTTGCTGCCGTGAGGGACAGCAGCAGAAGCACCGTCATGCCCAGACGGAGCAGTCTTTTCATGCATCTCATCATTGTTTATTCTCCTCATCATCGGATGGTTACGGTGGTTGTGTACCCGGCATCCAGATAGCCGCTCGGCACGCCGGTTTCGGTGATTCTGTACTGCCCCCATGGGAGAGGCTCTGTCTCAGCAATGCCCTGGGTATTGGTCGTGATGGTCGCAACGACCCTGCCGATGTCGGCGGCATTGTCAGAAGCCGGGCCAGTCAGGCGTGTAACAGAAAAGACAGCCCCAGCCAGCGGTTTGCCGGTCAGGCTGTCCGTCTTGTTTACCCGAATGCGACCCATAATGCGTTCATTGGTGAAAGAAACATGGGTGGTTGTACCCGCAGCGACGGTCACGCCGGACGAGGCCGACGTAGACAGGGCATATCCCTCAGGTGCGCTCTTTTCCCGAACGGTGTATGCGCCGGGCGTCAGGTCAGCAAAGAGCACCACGCCGTCCGAGCCGGTCGTCTTTGTCGCCAGCACAGCTCCACCACTGCTCAGCAGCTCAAAGACCGCGCCCTTCAGGAGAATGCCATCCGAAGATTTTTTGGTGACCTTGATTTCGCCCGTGCTCAGCTCAAAGGTCACGCTTGCAGATTGCAGCGCGTATGGAGAGCCGTAGAGCGGAACCATGATTTTCTGGATGGCGACGCTGGGGATACCGACGAGGAAATAGGCTTCCTCGTCGTCCGAGGAGACGGATTCCATGGAGACGGCAAACCGGCTGCTCGATGATGTTACCTGGATGGTATCCCCGCTTTTGATGTAGTAGTAGCTGCCGTCCGAGCCGCCGCTGTTGCCGGTCAGCGTGCCCACCGACCTCGGAATACGGATCAGATCGGCATCCGTGGTCAGCGTGACGGTGCCGATGTAGCTGGAGCCGGACACGCTCAAACTCTGATTGGAGGCTGTGATTTTGCCCGTGATGGATGCGCGGGCAATGCCGTTTTCCGCAAGCCATCTGGCGTAGGTGAGGTACACAGCAGGTGCGCCGCCGGAGAAGGCGTAGAAGCTGTCCATATCCCAGTAGCCGCGGACATACTGCGAACCTTCGAGCTGCTTGATCACCTCGCGCATGGCAAACTGACCAGCGACACGCGACCAAACCTCGTTATTAGAGGCACTGCGATTGACCGCCATGAAAGGGTAGGTGTGGCGCAGCACCCAAGCCAGCGCGTGCATGGTCTTTGCGGAAAAACGCACGCCCGAAACACCGCCGCCGACGGAGTTGTTGACGAAGTAATCCATATCCACCAACACGTAAGGGCCCTTCGCGGTCTGATTGGAGCCGGAACCCTCACCGGGGCCAGATAGATTGTGCTCCAGACAGTACACTGTATAGCCCTCCAGATAGTGCGGTGTGGCATAGATCGTGCCATGAGAGGCGGATTTGGCGATCTGGGGATAAGCGCTGTCCCTGCCCGAGCTGCCATAGAGTGAGGACTGCCATGCGTAAAAGCCGCCGACGCTTCCATTGATATTTTTCAGGGAGAAACCATTCATCGCCGTCGCATAAAGGCTGATGTCCATTGCCTGCAGTGCCTCAAGAAACTCCTGCGAATACGCAAAATCCGTCACTGTACAGGCATCGCTGTTTGCAGGGCCAGTCTCGGCAGCCATAACCCAGCAGGTGGCGTAGTCCGTCCACTTCATGGTGCCATCCGCAAAGTCGTCGCCATACAGGAAGCGCACCTCGTACCAGCCGTTGCCCAGCTCATCGGTAGTGACGGACAGCACCTGCACGGTCGCGTCATTCACAAACTGCCCGAGGTACCCGTCGCAGTAATAATCCTCGATGCCATATTCGTTGACGTACTCAAGGACGCGCGTATCGGTCGTAACGCTGACATAATCGCCGGGCGCGGCAAGCACTGGCGCATCAGTGCTTTCTTCGGGAGGCAGGATTTCTTCCATGTCCGTAACAGGAAGCTGTTCATCCGCATCACCAAGTTCACCATGTTCGGGCTGAAGCCCGGCAGCGTCATCCGGCGTTTCCGTATCAGGCTGCTGTTCGTCGGGCACAGCGTCCTCCTGTATTTCCGCAGAATCACCTTCCGCATCCGTTGTCGGCTGTTCGCCACTGACGATGAACAGGGGCATCAGGCCGATGTCCGTCATGCCCTCGCCTGCGGGGAAGAAACTGATCTGTGGAATATCCTCATCCAGCAGATAGCTGCTGCCCAGATCATCCGCGCGGACATAGCCGCAGATGACTTCGCCCGTTTCGTTCAGGAACCACACCTTCACCGATACGGGAGCGGCAAACTCGGTTGCCAGGACGAGAAAGACATCCTCCGTTGTGGTGTAAACCAGCGATTCCTCTGTCATCGCGGCGTCGCTGTACACGACTGCTTTGTGGACAGTAGCGACGTAGACATGACCGTGCTCGTCAAGAGCTGCCTGAATCGGAAGCCTGTCGTCGGGTACGATCTCCCCATCGGGTGTATTGTCCTCGTTTTCTTCTTCCGATCCGTCCGCAGGCTCATCGGGAATCGCATCCTGTGCATCATCTCCCTGCGGATTGTCGGCAGGCATGTCATCAGCGTTATCATCTGCGGATTCTTTCTGTTCGGAAGCGGGGTCATCCGCAGCGGGTTCGCTGTCGCTATCGGATTCATCGGGCACTTCGGAATCCTCCGAGGCAGGTGCATCATCTGTTCTCTCGTCCTCCTGTTCATCGGAAGGAAGCGCCGGTTCAGGTACTGCCTCGCCATCCGTGGCGATGATCGGGGGCAGAACGGTGGGCGTCGTGGCTTCCGCCCATGTACCCACAGGCATACAGCCGAGTGCTATGCTCATCGCCAGCACAAGCGCTGCAAACCGTTTTGTTTTTCGTCTCAACTGCATTTTATCTCCTTTTCTACTCTTGGACCGCCATGACAATCAGCCGTCCGCTGGCTCCGCTATAGCTGCGGTCACAGGTAATCAGCGTCAGGATATGATCATTTTCTTTCACCTCAACACCCGTATTGAACAGCGCCTTTCGTTTGGCACGATTCACGAACTGAAGAAATGCCTTGCCATTGCCAAAGGACGCAGCAGCCGGGTCCCAATCGCTGACCTTCATGTTCAGCACGGCAAAGATGCGGTAGCTGCGCCTGCCGTAGATGCTGTCCAGCGTGATGACGCTGTGCTCCGCGTAGTATGCTTCCTGCTTATAGTCAATCAGGGTGCTGAACATCGCGTCGCTATGGCTCAGATGGTGGCCATAGATGGCGATGTTCTGGCTGGGCTGCCGATAGTCCGAGCTTTTCAGTGAAAACAGGCATCCCAGCTTACTTTTCTTTCCATTGAACAGGTGGCCCAGGTAATATGCGGAATCATCCGAGCGCACGACAGGATAGCTGATCACGGTGCCGGGAATCGAAAGCCAGGCAACGAAGTCCTTGTTTTGGGCAAGACACGCCTCCAGATCAACGCCGGAATCGACAACAGACTGAGCATCCGGGGAGGGAGAAGCGGCCTGCTGGGGATTCGGTGCATTGGGTGATGGGGAGGATGATGCCCAGGCATCGGTTGCTATGCCCGCCTGCGGATACGCTTCTGTTCCCGGCAACGGCGCGGTTTCTGCGTCGTTTTCTGTGTTGCCGGTCGGTGCGGGAAGCGGAATGACCGGCATAGGGCAGGGCGATGGTGCATGAATGCTTATCTCTGCAATCGCCGAATACGCATTCTCATCCGCTCGGTACGCAGCCAGCTCCAAGGCAAGCGGAAGCACAAACGCTGCTACACCACATAGGAACATGGCGAGCAGTAATGTGGAAGAAAGGGCTATTCTATGTTTCTGCAAGCAATCACTCCAATCAAAAAGCACACCCGCATTTCATCAGGTGTGCTCATCGCTCTTGTGCCCTCTGGCGGCTTCTCAGCCAGTTATCCAGCAGCTTTATGATGACCTTTTCCATCTGCTTTGCCGTATAGGATTTGGGGAAATACTTTTTCAGCGTGTCATGGCTGAGTGTTACCGAGTTATGCAGAGGTTTCTTTTCCTCCGACATGATCTCCATCATGCTCTGCTCAGACAGCGTTCCTTCTTTGCTTTCCTTTTTGATTCGCTGTGCCTGCGAAAGCGAGGGAGTCTGCTGCGTGACCTCAAGCGCGTTTTGCAGCCACTGCTGCTCCTCCGGCTTCAAATAGGAAAGCTCAACGGCAGGTGTAAAAGCCAGCTCACCGCTGTCTACCTTATCGCGCAAGGGCTGTTCAAGGCTGTTAAGACGGATATAGCGATGAATCTGATTCTTACTATCCGGAGCATCTTCAGCCAAAATCTCAAGCGAGCGCTTACCATCCGAATTGTTCCCAAGTTGGGAACAATTATCTTTTGAAGGCCGACCAGCCTTTCTTCTGATGGCCTCCAGCTTCATCTGATATGCCTTCGCCCGCTCACTCGGCAGGATATTCTCGCGCTGGAGATTGCTATCCACCATGATGATGACCGATTCATCATCATCGAGGTCGCGGACGATGACCGGCATGGTGTAAAGGCCTGCCAGTTCACAGGCACGCTTTCGCCGGTGTCCGGCGACGATCTCATACCCGCCATCTCCCAAGGGACGTGCAATGGCTGGCACCAGAACCCCATACGCCTTGACGCTTTCCACGGTTTCCATCATGCGATCATCATCCACAACGCGGAATGGGTGATCTTTGAATGGATGCAGCTCAGAAAGAGGGATCTGCTGAATCTGTTCCCGCGCATCTGCCTGCCGTGTCTCCTTCGTGGAAAAGAGATCATCGTATGAGGTCAGACTGATGTTTCTGCCGCTGCCTTTCAAGCTGCAACACCTCCTTTGTCAGCGCATGATATGCCTGAGCCACCTTACCCGCAGGATCATGTGCAAAGATGCTCTTTCCTTCTGCGCTGATTTCTGCTGCGCGTACTGAACGGGGAATCTCTGTATCGAACACTTTGATCCTGGAACCATAGGTGCTGCGAAGCAGGGAAGCAATCTCGCGGCTATTGTTTGTCCTGCTATCCACCATGGTCAGCAGAACGCCGTCGATGTGCAGCTTATGGTTGATGTTTCGCTTTACGCGGGCAACAGTAGCCAAAAGCTGCTCAACACCCTTTGCCGAAAGATACTGAGCTTGGACGGGGATGATAATCCGATCCGCAGCAGAGAGGGCGTTGATCGTCAGCATTCCAAGAGACGGGCCACAATCCAGCAGAATGTGATCATATCCCTTGCTGAAATTAGCGAGCACCTGCTTGAGCGTGGTTTCCCGGCTCATAGCGTTGACGAGGGACACCTCCATTCCCGCCAGAGTGATGTTCGCAGGAAGAATATCCACGCCTTCTTCGTGGTGAAGGATACCCTCACCGGGAGAAATCGGCTCATCATTCAGTACCTTGCCCATGAGATCGCTCAGCGTCACTGGCAGGGCATCCGGCTGAGAATGTCCCAGACTGATGGTCGCACTGCCTTGGGGATCACAATCAGCGATGAGCACCTTCTTTCCTTCACGGGCAAGGTCAATGCCGAGATTCACGCAGGTTGTGGTTTTTCCCGTGCCTCCTTTTTGATTGACTAACCCGATAATCGATGCATTCATCTTATCCCTCCGATCATTTGAATAAGAAAAAACACCGCCAGACTGCTCTGACGATGTTCTCAATCTCATCTTTCACGTTACCATTATAGCACAGCTTTTTGTCCTAAACTGTCCCAAACCGTCCCAAACTATCCTAACTTTATATATGGGTTACTTGTTAAGAATCGCTTTCTATTCAATCAATGATTCTCCACCGCATAATTGTCTCCACATAGAATGCAGCCAAATCAACCCATCAACTCTTTTATATGAGAATGAATTGCCTATTGCGCCATAGGTAATTAGCACCTAGATGCTATCAATGTATTCAATTAAATCTGAGTAATACTGTATGCCTACAGATTTTAATCCATTACGTCCAACTGCCTCTTTTAACCATCTAGCTCTGTTTGCCTTAGCTTCCCTTTTTACTCTTGGAGGGCAATGTATTATATAATGCTTAATGATTTCATATGAGCCAATGTATTTTTTGTAAAGATGATTTTCAAAAGATTGAACTGTTTCATTAATCAGTTGCATGTACTTAATCAGGCTTTCACCTGATATCCTCTCACTAGGCATAAGATTAAAGATCGGCATATCCGAACTGTCGTAAGAGTGATTACGTCCGTAGTTATGCGCTATTTTGTTACGCAGATTTCTTAAGTGGTCAAGTTCATTTTGTTTTCTTTCAATGAATTCAGGCGGTTTCCCAAACAGTTTTGTGAAATTTCTGTTTCTATCTATCCACGTTCCTTGACATATCATATTTACCTGTCGCGAATATGGATACTTCCATGTTCCTACTTTGTATTTCCTATAGTCTGTTTTGAGCAATCTGACGCCATCAACAGCATTGTGTATACCAATTAAAACACCGGGCTTTGACTCGATGGCACATGATATAATGCTCCTCATGTATACCTCTAAACACGATGATAGAGAGATTATCATGTTGAGTCTGTTATAATTCTGAAATTCTCTATTCCACTTCGTCCATTCAGAAAAATTTGATTCCAATCTGCGATCATCTTCGTCATGAACGATCAAATAATCTATCGGCTTTTTTCCAGGTTCTTCCATTAATAACTTTTGGACATCTTTTTCTATCTTTGTTGCAGCAGGAGCATATGCCCAATACATTCTATTTAGCTCAGTAAAATGCTGACTAAATATTCGAAATGCAATTGAATGATCAAAAGGAGATTGCCACCTTGTTTCGGTCAAATCATGCATATCATTCATACGAACACACCTTTCTCATGGCATTCGATAGTTGTTAGAAAACAGAAGTATTAGATACGCATATCTACAGCAGGCTTAATCTGCGACAGTCTCTTGTCAATCCTTCTGCTTTAAAACCTAATGCATCACACACCCCTTTGTATAATAGACAGTGTAATCCGTCATATAAAGGTGTTTTACGTGCAAGAAACTCTTCAAAGAATAGTGTGTGCCGAATGGAAACCGGTGGATTCTTAACATCAAAATCTTCTGGGCAATAAGAATCGTATGCAATCGAGAAGCTATCTGATTCATACTTACATATTGTCGTAGATAACCATGGTCTACTCGTTCCATCACTAATGCAATGATTCTTGTAAATATACTTATCTTTTAACTGATATTTTCTGTTGTCGAACAGTTTGTCATAAACGTCAATATAGACACGCTGAAGAGTATCCGTCCACTGAATACAAAGATCATTAATTTCCTTGAGAGCTACAACTTGTTCGTGTTTTATAATATCATAATACTCGTAAACCCAAATATTCTTGTAATACTCAACATTTCTCTTCTGTAAAGTAGCGATCATGCACCACGCTTCCAGATGCTCTCTCGCAATAATTCTCATCATACCTTCAGAGAAAAAAATGCTATCTGATCCCTCAAAACTCTTGCAGAATGCTTGGAATCCGTATACTGCACGATTTGAATAATTGAAGATATCAATGATATTATGTTTACCATTCTGCAGCATAGTGTGCCAGTCATTTTTCATCACTAGTTCATCTGGATTTGAGACTGGATCTAAAAGTATATGTTGCGTATATCGGATAAGTAATGTACTAATCCGATATAATTCGCTAATTGGGATTTTCTCATCCACAGCTTTAAAGCAGTACAATCGTTTTAATCTATTTACATATCTCCCGATTTTCTCCATAAGCAAAATATCTGGAAGATATTCCATCGGAATTCCTGTTTCAAAAAAACCTCGAATGATCTTGTAAAGACAGTCCTTGACGTAATCCATAGGAAGAGTTTTCGCTCTCATATCAAAATGAGCAAAGAAATTCAGCTCGTCTCCTCTATACTCGCGTAACCCTGTATCTGGAACACCTTTGATCTGTGGATATAACGAAAACAGAGAAGTATTGTCGCTCCTGTATTCTGTGTTTCCACTGATGATCGCAAAACTGTTGCTATGAGAATGCTTGATGCCAAATCTCCATAGATTTGGAAAAACCACATCTCTGATAACACGCAAATCGTTTTCCATTAATCGATTGATGTAATCAAGTGCATCTTGCAATTCAGCGATTTGCTCAGATGTTTTCTGTATGAAAACGCTATTTCTCGCCGTTGCAATTTGATTAAGCGTATCAGTAAAATCATCCACACTCTTTATAATGTCCGATTCGGAAAAATGATATGAAATATATTCTTTTCCTTCGAAATTCAAGCTCATTAGCTTTGAATCCGATAAATAGAGCCAGAAAATATTCTTCGTTGTAATGTCTACCACAAAGTATATGGCAGGGCTTTCAGTGACCTTCTCTTTCACATAATACAAAAACTTTGTTTCCATTCTATAGGTATATTTACCTTTACTTACACCTTTGCTATTTACAGTCAAATCCTCTGTTTTCTTAATTTGAACAATGAACTGCTTTGTCGGAACACCCTCATGACCAACCAACTCCATTGAACCATCATAATTTGGAGTTCGATCATTCTCCTTAAAAAAGGTCTTGATCTTTCCCGATGATTCTAAACGCTCCGCCAGCATGCGCGTTGTACTACACTCATTAAATGCGGAGGTCGAATGTCTAGCCATTCCGATATATGCCATATGGTTATCCTCCTGCGTCCAAAGAATTGTATCCAAATATATTATACACGACTTCAGGCGGTTTGTCACATAAATAGAACACTTTGTATAGATTGAATAGCAGCCATGGTTTCGCCTCAATCTTTCTCAATGAAGTGTGACTGAAAGGATACCTGTTTATTACACTTCTCGCTGATCTCTTTTGAAAAAATGTCTTCTAAATCCGCCAGAGCATTTTCATGTCGGTAATAAGCATTAGAACGGCTGAGATGAATCTTCCTTACAATATCCGTCATCCGCTTGTGCTCTACATACCGCAGCTTCAGGATTTCAGCATTGATCGGATCATCCAGCCTTTGAAGAAGAGAACAAACCTGACTACGCAAGTCACCGTACTCCCGTTCCGCTTCGGCATACTCCTGCTCGGCTTCCATCAGGCGGATAACGGCGTTCTCGTTGGCGGTGACGTCGCGCGATCTTGAAACACGTTCACCGCCCAGCACTGCCGAGGCTTTTGCCGCCGCAGCCCGACAGAAGACTACCCGCTCCTCTGCCGCAGTCAGGCGGCGTTCTGCAAACCGCAGCTTTTCAAAAAGCGTATCAACCGGCATCACATTGCCTCCCTTTGCAGTCTATCCAGCAGATCGTATCCATCCAAATCCGACAGAACCGAAAACCATCTGGAAAAGAAGAAAGTGCCGACAGCATCCTGTTTCTCTTCGTATTGCTGCAAGCGCTGCGCCTGACAAGCCAATTCAGATGGAGTCATTTCTTTATTCCTCTTGAGACACCCACGGATTCGTTTCATCATCCGGGCGCGATTTCGATAATCCTTGACCGCCTGAATGATGATGGCGTCGGCCAATACCTGCCAAGGGTTTTCTTCTCCCTTAACGCTGCTGGTTTTCCTGATAGCCAATGCAATTCCTCCTATGGTTGGCTGAACAAAGGAACGCTGGATTCGTCCACGCCAGCTTGTATTTTATCTCTCTAATCCGCTTCACTTGGGCATGAAGTTGTTCCTCACGCGCAATGCGGGCCAATGCCTCCCCGGCAGTCGGATCCGCATAACATTCCTGATTCCTGTACACTCTGTGCCTCCTGATATGTGCAGTCGTTGATTGTTCACAGCCATGCCTCGTTGGTAAAATGTCCGCCAGTAAGTCCTTTGCATGGGATTACAAAATCCCGGCACTTCGCACCTCCGCATCGTAGTAATTGCTCATCGTCGTCGGTGCATGATAGAGCGTCGTCATCAGGTACTGCCGGATATTGCGCACCTCCGTGTGCTTCTTATCGAGGCACAGAAAAACGTACTCGATGTGATGATAACTCAGCTTTTTGAACCGGCTCTTGACCACCTCGGCGGGGTAATTCTCTCCTGCGACCTTGATATAGGGCCTGCGGCTACACAGCGTCTCCGTCATGATCTCCACGATCTCGTCCAGACGTTCATGGTCGTGCGGTGTGTCCAGCACATCATATTCGATCTGTTCCTTGACCTCGGCGAGCGTTCTCCGGTACTCCCGTGCATCCATCTGATCCATATCGCTCATGCCCGCATCGGCTTGCTGAGTCCTTTGTCTTTGGATCATGAGTGGATCAGGATTTGATTTTTGGGTATTTGATTCATACGTATTGGATACCTGAGTATTTAATTGCGCAGGGTTTTCCGTATCCGGTGCATCCGTTTGCGGTGTTGCCGTATCCGGGGAAACCATATACGGGTTTTCCGTACATGGTGAAGCCGTATATGGTGAATCCGCTTCCGGCGTCTTGTGCGGGCTCTCATAGACGATATACTCCGTATCCGAGATGCGTCCGCCCTTGTCGCGCAGGCGATGGCGGATGAGATACCCGGCGCTTTCCAGCTCGCGC
>ULSE01025633.1_pt1 | contig 12768 bp, 7 predicted proteins | sample 1956061 | NCBI WGS metagenome assembly ULSE01 (sample SAMEA4835700, study PRJEB28245) | human gut metagenome | biome: gut microbiome; material: fecal sample | place: Denmark | collected 2008 | reverse complement strand
GAGATCGTCGAGATCGGCAAGCAGCTCCTGATGACGCGCGGCACGCTGACCACCTTCTCCATCGCCAACGATGTTGCGAAATATTTCGCCATCGTCCCGGCGCTGTTCATCACCTCGATCCCGGCTCTGCAGTCCCTGAACATCATGCACCTGCATTCGCCCGAGAGCGCCATCCTGTCGGCCGTGATTTTCAATGCGGTCATCATCCCGCTGCTGATTCCGCTGGCGCTGCGCGGCGTGACGTACAAGCCGATCGGGGCTTCGGCCCTGCTGCGCCGTAACCTCTTCATCTACGGCTTTGGCGGTATCATCGTTCCGTTTATCGGCATCAAACTGATAGATATGTTGGTAAGTGTATTCTTTTAACGTGTTGCAATTATGAAAAACCTTTGGATTTCGATCAAGATAACGCTGGCGATGTGCGTCGTGCTGTTCGTCGGTTATGTATTGGTACTGCGCCTGGTAGCGTGGGTGGCATCGCCCAATGACGGGGAGGCTCCTATGGTGACCTACAACGGCAAAGTCGTTGGTGCGGCCAACGTGGGCCAAGTCTTTACGGATAGCGTCTATTTCTGGGGGCGTCCCTCGGCCGTGGATTACAACGGCGGCGGCTCGGGCGGCAGCAACAAGGCTACGACCAATCCCGAATACCTGGCCGAAGTGGAACAGCGCGTGCAGGATTTCCTCGCGGCGCACCCCTACCTCTCCCGCGGGGAGGTGCCCTCGGAAATGGTGACTGCCAGCGGTTCGGGCCTCGATCCCGACATCTCACCCCGCGGCGCCGAAGTTCAGATTCGCCGCGTCGCCGCGGCCCGCGGTATGTCCGAGGCTGAGGTGAAGAAGATCGTCGAAGAGAATATTCACAAACCATGGCTCGGCCTGTTCGGCACCTACAAAGTCAATGTATTGAAACTGAATGTGGCATTGGATACTGCACAGAATAAATAGCCTATAGACTTATGAAAAAGTTGGATAAATGGACTAAACGGTGGCTGATCGTACTGATCGTATTTTTGGTCGCCTTCCTGGTTACAGACCTGATCTGATACTTTGTCGGTTATCCGGTTTTCGTAAGTCAGACTTCACAAACCCTGCATTTCCCGTCGCGTACGCCCGAACCCGGGAACGGGTTTCGGGACGCAACGGACGAAAAAACAATCTCGAATCATTAACAATCAACGAAGAAATCTCTTAGCTATGAAACGTATTTTACTCGGAGTACTGGCCGCTGCGGCCCTGTTTGGAACGAATCCTGTTGCCGCTCAAGAGAGAGGAGTGTCGTTCGGCGGCGGTACCGATCTCGTAAGTTCGTATTACTGGCGCGGCGTCAAGGAGTCGGGGCCGGCTCTGCAGCCCACGCTGACCATGACTGCCGGCAACTTTTCGGTAACCGCATGGGGGTCGATCGATTTTAGTGACAGCGGCTACAAGGAGATGGATCTCACGCTGGCCTACCAGCTGGGGCCTGTGACGCTTTCGGTGGCCGACCTCTACTGGACCGGGCATGACGACGACCGCTATTTCATGTTCAACAACCATTCTCCCCACCGCATCGAGGTCGGTGCGAGCTGGGTCGTATCGGAACGGCTTCCTTTCACATTGTCGTGGTACACGATTCTGTTCGGCGCTGCCGACCGGAACTTTGAGGGGGAACGTGCCTATGCCTCCTATTTCGAGGTGGCCTATCCTTTCACGGTGAAGACGATCGACATGAAGGCCGGCGTGGGTATGGTTCCCTGGAACGCCGCTGCGACCTACAACTGCGGTGATCGTGATTTTTACGTGCAGAATGTCTTCCTCAATGCGGGCAAGAACTGGGATATCAAGGGTGCCGGCGGTATGAAAATTGGACTTTTTACCAATCTGATTTGGAATCCGGCACTCGACGATGTTAACTTTGTCGGCGGATTCTCATTCAGAATGTAAATGCCATGGATACACATGACACCCGGCGAAGTGCCGAGCACTTTCTCAATTTGATCAAGGAGTCGCATCGCGGCAAGTTTAAGGTCTATATCGGCATGAGCGCCGGTGTGGGCAAAACCTACCGGATGTTGCAGGAGGCACACCAGTTGCTCGATGCAGGTGTCGATGTGCGTATCGGATACATTGAAACGCACGGTCGTGCGGAAACGGAAGCCCTCGTCGCAGGGCTTCCGCTCGTTCCGCGCCGCAAGCTCTTTTACAAAGGCAAGGAGCTCGAGGAGATGGATACGCAGGGCATCATCAACCTGCATCCCGAGATCGTGGTCGTTGACGAGTTGGCTCACACCAATATCGAGGGAAGTGAGAACCCCAAGCGGTGGCAGGACGTAATGCAGATTCTCGATGCGGGGATCAGCGTCATTTCGGCGGTCAACATTCAGCATATCGAGAGCCTCAACGAGCAAGTGCAGGAGATCACCGGCGTCGAAGTTCACGAGCGCGTGCCGGACAGCGTGCTGGCGATGGCCGACGAAGTGGTGAACATCGACCTCACGGCCGAAGACCTAATCGATCGCCTGAAGGCGGGCAAGATCTATAAGCCCGAAAAAATACAGACAGCTCTGAATAACTTTTTCCGGCAGGAGCACATTCTCCAGCTGCGCGAACTGGCCTTGAAAGAGGTGGCGCTGCGCGTGGAGAAGAAGGTCGAAAATGAGATAACCGTCAATACGGCACAATTGCACGGCCGCATCCTGGCAGTAATCGACAGCAGTGAAAAGCGGGCTCGGAAGGTCATTCGGAAGACGGCACGCATGGCTACACACCTTAATGCCGGGTTCACGGTTCTCTACGTTCAGAGCGACCGCGAAGCTTCGGACAGGATTCCGCTGGCAAGGCAGCGTTACCTGATCAATAACTTCAATCTGGCCCAGGAGCTGGGTGGAGAGGTGATGCGTGTACATTCGAATAAACATATCGATGCAATTGTCGAAGCGTGTATCGACAGGAAGATTAGCAATGTATGTATCAGTAAACCGGAGTTTTCTCTTTACTCATTGATTATTACGGCTATACGATTGCGTTTTTTGTTGAACCGCCTGTCGCGTTTAAATATTGACTTAACCATTTTATCATAATTTATGAAACTGCGTTATCGATTGACACTGGGTATCGGTTTCCTGTTTGCATTGATTGTCTTGCTGGGAGTTCAATCCGTCGGCTACGTTCGTCATCTTTCGATGGCGTCGAAAGAAATTCTCGCGGATAACTACAATTCCCTGCATTATGCCAAGGATATGTTGCAGTCGCTGGATCGTATTTCCCAGGATTCCGCTTCCCGGAAAGCACTTATTCGCAGCCTGTCGCTCCAACGGGAAAATATCACCGAGGTCAATGAACGGGAGATCACTGCGGCGCTGGACAGCAAGATTACGGCGCTGACGGACAGTGTAACGGATTCCGAACTCAAGCTCATCCGGGACGACCTTTACCGCATTATGGAACTGAACATGGCTTCGATTCACATGAAAAGTTCCGATACGGCTGTAAGTGCTACGGATGCGATGTGGTCTTTAGCGATCGTATCTGCACTCTGCGCCTTGCTGGCCATGATTTTCCTAATTCGTTTTCCGGCTATTGTGCTGCGGCCTATCGACAAGCTGAAACAAGGGATCACGCAGATCGCCAACCATAACTACGATCAAAGGCTCGATTTCGGCGACAACCGGGAATTTGGGGAGGTGGCGCAGTCGTTCAACGACATGGCCGCCAAACTCGACGAATACCGTCGCAGTTCGCTCGATGACCTGATGACGGCCAAAAAGCGCATAGAGGCAATAGTCAATACGTTGCACGAACCGATTGTTGGGTTGGGGCCTGACCGTAAACTCCTTTTCATGAACCGTGAGGCACTTTCGGTACTGAATCTTCGGGAGGATGTTTTAGGGCGTAATGCTGCCGAAGTAGCGCTTTCGAATGATTTGCTGAGGCGTCTTGTCCGCGACCTTTACGAATCTAATAAAGAGAACGACAAAGAACCGCTGAAGATATACGCAGACAACAAAGAGAGCTATTTCCAAGTGGAGAACACGCCGCTCTACATTACGCCTGTGGGCGGTACGGAGCAGCAGTTTATCGGGAACCTGATCGTCTTGAGTAATGTAACGAAATATAAGGAGTTGGATTCGGCCAAGACAAACTTTATTTCGACAGTCTCGCACGAGATGAAAACCCCGATCTCCTCGATCTTGATGAGCCTGCAACTGCTGAACGATACCCGTTTGGGGAAACTCAATGACGAACAGAAGCAACTCGTAAGCAGTATTAAGGACAGCAGCGACCGTTTATTGAACATTACGGGAGAACTGCTGAACATGACACAGGTCGAATCAGGCAAACTCAAACTCATACCTAAGATCGTAAAACCTATCGAGCTGATCGACTATGCCGTACATGCCACACAGGTGTTGGCAGAACGATTCCATTGTTTCGTGGAGATCGATTATCCAGATAAAATCTCGAAACTCTTCGTCGACAATGAAAAGATCGCGTGGGTCATCACCAACCTGTTGTCGAACGCCATTCACCACTCACCCGAAAAGTCGCGTGTCATCGTCGGTGCCGTACAGCGCGAAAAGGCGGTGGAAATCTATGTGCGCGACTTCGGCCGTGGCATAGACCCGCGTTACCATAAGAGCATTTTCGAGCGATATTTCCGCGTGCCGGGTACCAAAGTGCAGGGCAGCGGGTTGGGGCTGGCCATCTCCAAGGAGTTTGTCGAAGCCCACGGCGGTACGATCTCGGTCGAAAGCCAAGTTAATGAAGGTAGCCGCTTTTCCATCCTGTTGCCGGCCTGATCGATCCGGTTAGGTTTTTGATATATATGTTTGGAGAAGAAGTTGTCCTATAGGACAACTTCTTCATTATATACAAAATCGAGTCTTAATTTAGGGCTGAATTTGAAAAAACTGTTCGTTTGGGGGCAGTTGGTTAAGGGCCCGAATTATTGGGATTTTACAATTCTGCGAGATTGGATTGTCCCCATATTGTTCCGTCGCTGAATCGGCTGGGGGCTGTGGGCCGCATATTGTAGTGCGAAGCCATGATGCTGCCGTAAGCTCCTGTGGAGCGGATCGAGAGGATATCGCCGCGGTGTGATTCAGGGAATTCGATATCGCGGGCAAAAATATCTGAGGACTCGCAGATCGGCCCGGCGATCGAGCAAAGTCCTATTGGACGACGCTCCGCAGCTGCTGTCAGGTTCTCGATCTTGTGACGAGCGCTGTACAGCGCCGGACGAATCAGTTCGGTCATCCCGGCATCGGTGATGACGAAATGCGCCCCGCCAGCCGTGGTTTTCGTATATAGGACACGGGTGATTAGTTCGCCGCACTGCGCGACGATCGAACGGCCCAGTTCGAAATGCACGGTCTGTCCCGGTGTGAGCCGCAGATTTTCATGGAATGTGCGGAAATATCCGGCAAAATCGGGGATTGGCTCGCCATCCGGGTCGTTATAGTCGATCCCCAGACCGCCGCCCATGTTGAGATGGCGGAGCTCCACGCCTTTCGAAGTGAACCATGCAGCGATTTCGTTGACCTTTCCGGCCAGTTCGGCGAACGATTCCAATTCCCGGATTTGTGACCCGATGTGAAAATGCAGTCCGAAAATGCGAATGTTCTTCATGGCGTGCAGTTCGGCCAAGGCTGCATCGATTTCGGCATAGGAGATGCCGAACTTGCTCTCCGATTGCCCGGTCGAAATGTAATGGTGTGTATGGGGACGAACATCCGGATTGATTCGCAGGGCTACATTCACCTGTTTTCCCAGTCTGCCTGCCAGCTCGTTGATCACCTCGAGTTCCTGCAAGGATTCACAGTTGAAGGCGAAAATGCCCTGACGGATGGCGTATTCGATCTCGCGGTCACTTTTTCCGACTCCTGCGAAGACGATCTTCGAGGGATGGAATCCATTTTCTATCGCACATTCCACTTCATAACCGCTCACACAATCCGCTCCTAATCCGGCTTGCTGTATTTCGTAGAGAATGTGAGGTTCTGCATTGGCTTTCATGGCGTAGTGAATCTGGTAGCCGTATCTTGCAGCTTCAGTCGTTGCGGTTTGCAGGGTTCGTTGCAGCAGGTCAATATCGCAGTAGTAGAACGGTGTCTGTGGGACAATCATACCCGGCTGTAAGGTATAGCGTGACATAATAACTCTTTTTTGGGGATTAAACTATACTTATTTATAACTTAATTTGCTCGAACATTGTTAAATGTTATTGCTGTTTATTAGCTTTTTTACTGTTTTAGTCGTTTCCAGACCTCGTTTTTATCGAAGCGCGGTACAACATTGTGGCAGATTTCACCCCAAACCGTAAATCCGACCATAGTACACGGATTGAATATTCTGCTGCAGAAGTTGTTTGCAGCAATTGAACCGTTGATATTATTATGGTCGGATGAAATCCAGCCGCTGTTCTTCTTCGGCAAAAAGCAGCGCTGTGTTGACGATCGCCAGGTGCGAGTAGGCCTGCGGGAAGTTGCCCAGTTGCTCTTTGGTGTCGAAGTCAAGATGCTCGCTAAATAGTCCTAAATGGTTGCCGTATTGTAGTATCTGATTGAACAATGTTTTAGCTTCGTTGTATTGTCCTGTGACGAGCAGAGCGCGGATAAGCCAGAAAGTGCACATCGTGAATGCCGAGTTGGGAACACCAAAATCGTCTTTGCTGTTGTAACGATACATCAATCCTTTGTGAAACAGTGCTTTGTGTACGGCTTCGACTGTCTTGCGGTAGTGCGGATCATTCGCAGCAATGAATCCGTAAGGTTCCATGAGCAGCAACGAAGAATCGAGTGCCAGATTACCGTAAGCCTGCGAGAAACTCTGTATTTCCTTTTTCCAGCCGTGTTCCATAACATCACGGTGAATCGCTTCGGCCTCTTCGCGCCATCGGGCTGCATACTCCGCCTTTTTGAGTTTCGTTGCGATGCGGGCTCCTCGGTCAAGTGCCACCCAACACATCACCTTTGAAGAGACGAAATGCTGCTCTTCGCCACGGATCTCCCAAATCCCCTTGTCAGGGTTGTGCCATTCTTCGATCACAGTAGCGAGGATGCCCTTGATCATCTCCCACATATCCTCAATTTCGTCGAGTGTACCAGGCATCAGCCTGTAATACTGCCAAATAAGATCCATCAGATAGCCGAACGAGTCGTTCTGCTTTTGATGATAAGCATCGTTACCGATGCGCACAGGTTTCGATCCCCTATATCCCTCAAGATGCTCCAGGATCACCTCGGTCAATTTTCGTTCACCGCGGATGCCGTACATGATCTGATAGTCCTGCCGGGACATGAACGTGGACTGGATGAATTTCATGAACCGTCGTGCGGCGCCAGTGTGCCCGACTCGGAATATGGTCTCGATGGACATCGAGGCGTCACGCAGCCAGCAGAAGCGATAGTCCCAGTTGCGTGCCTCACCCACGGCTTCAGGCAGGCTGGTGGTCAGCGCAGCCAGCATGGCACCGTTATAGTAGGAGAGCAGTTTCAACACCAGCATACTCCGTTCGATAACCTCATTGTAACAGGTATACTGTTTGGTGCGGTTAGTCCAGTTGAGCCAGTAGACCAGCGTGCGGCAGTACTCGATTTTTTCGCGTTCGATGTCGATCGGAATAACTTTCTCGTTGTACGACAACAACAGGAATTCGTCCTTTTCGAGCCGGATCTCCTCGCGGTCAGCTATGGCCTGCAGAGGAAGCGAGGAGTATAGATACTGGCGATCCTTATTGTCCGCTGAACTGTAACTTTCGATGAATTCGGCGGTGAAGTGGAACTGGATGGCTCCCCGCGCATAGTTTGGGGCCGGGTCGTAATGTACCCGAAACCGGGGAGTGCCTGTTATCAGGCGAATATATCGGTAGAGTTCTGCCGGCAGGTAGTGCTCCTTTTCGAACGAGTGGTAGCAGGGCATGTAGTCGAGTACCTCGAATATGCCTTCATCCGATGCGAAGCGAGTCTGGAGAATATTGGTATGCGGTACGTAGGTTTGCCGCACGGTGTACCGATCCGATACGTCGAACCCGAACGAACCGCCTTTCGTGCGGTCTAGCAGGGCTGCGAACACCGAGGGAGAATCGAAGTCAGGGAAGCAGAGCCACTCGATATTACCCCGTTCGGAAATGAGCGCGGCGGTTCGACAGTTGCCGATGATACCGTAATTGAGATTATTTTTCATTGTCGTCCTTCTTGTTGGTCAACAAATTCCTGAAATGTCCCCAAACCGTGCGGAGACCGCGTGTGACCGTTTCGCGAACCGAATGACCGGTGCTGCCGCTTGCGGCGAGCCGTTCCAGAAACGGTAGTACGTCGGACTGCCGCCAGAGATTATAACGGGCGTATTCCGAGGCCGCTCCGACTTTTACCGTGACGGCTGCTCTGGGCAGGGCCCGGAACATATCGTCGTCGGTCGTATCGTCCCCCATTGCGAGGATAAAGTCGTAGCGTTCCCGGCGCAGCAAACGGCGGACTTCCGAGCCTTTCGAGAATTCGGGCGATTTGACCTCCACGACTTTGCTTCCGGGCATGATCTGCAGGTTCAGACGCATGCAAAGCGGTATGAGGGCTGTCATCAATTGCTGTGCCCGCAACGTTCCCAGCCACTCGTCCGTCTCGCGGTAGTGCCATGCCAGAGCGGTCTGTTTCTGTTCGAGCCGTGAGTGAGGCGTCCGTTCAACGAAGCGGTTCATTAGCTCCAGCAGTTCGGGATCCCATGGGGCATGATGCAGATTTGCATGCCATCCGCCCCGGCCTTCCCTGTAGAATGCACCGTGCTCGGCAGCGAGAGAGACAGGCAGTTTCCCGAACCAGCGTTCCATGGTCGCATGGTCACGACCGCTGCTGATTACCACGCGGTTGCTGCGGTCGGCTACGAGGGTGCACAGTACTTTGTAAAGCTCACGGCCTGGCGCGGCCTCTTCAGGACGGCTGCAGATGGGCGCCAGCGTGCCATCGTAATCGAACAGTAGGAGACGCTGGCGCGTATGCCGGTAGGTATGGAGAATCCTTTCCAGTGTCTCGGGCGTCAGTTGTCGCTGTCTGACCGAGCGGTTTTTGCGGCACACTTCGGCCAATCCTGCCATGAAGTCCGCAGCCCAACGGTTCACGGTTTGTTCCGAGATGACGGTCTGCATTCGTCGTATCCGCTGCAACTGCTCCCTGACAGGCATTTCCAATGCTATGGCGAGTGCTGAAGCGATCTGCTCCGTATCATTCGGATTGATCCGGATGGCGTCGGCCAACTCTACGGACGCTCCGGCCATTTCGCTGAGGATCAGTACGCCTGGATTGCCGTCCTTGACGGCGATGTACTCCTTGGCCACGAGGTTCATGCCGTCGCGCAGCGGAGTGACCAGTGCTACGTCGGCAACGTAGTACATGGCCGTGAGCTCTTCGAACGAAAAGCCGTGGTAAAAATAACAAACAGGTGTCCAGTCCATCGTGGAGTAGCGGCCGTTGATAGCGCTGATCTCCTCGTCGATACGGGTCTTCAGATCGGCGTAGGAGCCGACCCGGTCGCGTGAGGGAACAATCACCATCGCCAGTGTCACCTTACCCAGGTATTCGGGATGATGCTTTAGGAAAGAGTCGAATCCGTGCAGTCGGTGACGGATACCCTTGCTGTAATCGAGCCGGTCGACAGAGAGCACTAGCTTCCGGTCTCCGAAATGAGCCCGTGTGCGGGCGATCAGCGGCTTGACGGCCGATGAAGAGGAGATTCGGTGAAACTTTTCGTAGTCGATGCCCATCGGCAGGGCGTCGACCTGTACGAAACGATTGTCGATCTGAGCCTCATCGAGCCTGAAATCCATGTGCAGAACCCGCTCCGCCGTACTGATGAAGTGGCGCACGTAGTCGTGCGTGTGGAAGGCGATCAGATCTGCGCCCAGCATTCCTCGCAATAGTTCTGCCCGTTCGGGCAGTACCCGGAATAATTCGTAGCTGGGGAACGGAATGTGGTGGAAATAGCCGATGCAAAGTGTGGGCATGATCTCGCGGAGCATCCCGGGCAGCAGCATGAGCTGGTAATCTTGTACCCAAACGATGTCATCGGAACCGACCAGATGCCGAACCTCTTCGCAGAAGAGCCGATTGACCTCGCGGTAGGTTTCCCAGAAGTTCTGTCGGTACTGTGTGTAAGAAAAGAAATAGTGGCATAAGGGCCAGATTGTACTGTTACTGTACCCTTCATAGTAGTTCTCGATCTGTTCTGCGGAGAGAAACACCGGGTGGAAGTCCAGTTTTTCCAACTCTTCGCGGATGCGCTGCCTGCTTTCGGGTTTTTCTACATTCAGCCCCGGCCAGCCGATCCAATGTTTTTCATATTGGGTATGCAGTGAATCGAGACCCGTTGCAAGCCCGCCTTCACTCCTTGTGAAAAGGAACTGTTCCGCCTTTTCGGAGACTTTCACAGGCAGTCTGTTGGATATGATAAAAAGTTTCATGTCATATAAGAAATCAACCGGTATGCCATTTCTGAAAATTTATATTATCTTATTGATTATCAATCTGTGTGTTTCATGTGTTTACTGTAATACCGTTTCAAAACGAGAATTTTTTTCTCGTTTTGAAACGGTATGGTATTTTATTTGGATATTTATAAATAAAAGTCGAGAGATTTTAATGACGGTGACTATATACTCAATCCCCTAATAATTGGGGTGCAGCGTAATTTCAACTCCGATGCTTCCTTTATCTCATTATTATCAAGGTGATTCCGCCGCCTTCCGTGCTTTTTTCTGCCGGTGGAGAATGCCTGTTCGTGTTATTTCAGCGAGGATGTTTATTAGAGTGCAAACGCACCGAAAGAGTTGTACATTGGCTCTTCGGCCGACTACATGGACATATACGACGAATAAACTGCGAGCCAGCTTTCACGCAGTCTTTTCGTATATCGATTTACCGTCGTATTATTTATCTGTTTAACCGCATCCGGGGCAGTCGTCGGCCGAACTCGAATACACAAATATAAGAAATGATCGATAAAATAATGAAATTCCATCCGATTTAATTGCAATTCCGGGAGGGGCGATCCATCGTCTTCCGAACGAAGATAACGGACAAAAAACGCTTTGTTGTTCCGTTTTTATCCTGAAAAGGATTTATAGCGATACGTATTCGACCGGGGTTTTCCATCATCTGCCGATTGTCAGCCCGATAATTTCTCATAGCATTTTCAGCCATAAATAGTTCATCCTAAAGCGAATAATTCAATGAATTACGACTGCCTTTGCAGCTGAAACTCCAAGAATCATCGACAATATGGCAAAAATCACAGTAAAAGATACGGGAGTTACGATTATATCGGTCTATGAGAAGACTATATCAGCCTGACAGATCCCGACCTTGCGGAACCCCACGCGGAAGGCTGCGGCTTCGGCCGTGAGCGTGTAGAGGTTCGGCGATTATCCGCATGTTCGATGAAGATGGATATCTGTGTGCGTTTTAAGATTTCGCGCGATACCTTTTCCAGGTTTCGCAATATGTATCCCTCGGTTTGTAGAGCTCACCGGGAGAAGGAGGATCGTCGTATTTCAGGATTCGGTAAAAAAGGGCTATATATATCCGATGGGGAATCTTGTAACGGGGATGGTTGAAGCTTTAAGTCCGAGGATGCCGTGGTTGATAATTTTCTGAGACCGGCAGCCGACCCGTCGAGGGGATTACCTGGTCTGAGGTCATTTTGTACGAACACAAAAGCCATGATGTCGGGTCATGGCTTTTGCCGTTGGTTAAAACGTCACCTTGACCCGTCTAAAAAATGTAACAGCCCAATTTCTCAGGCTGTTACACCCTTTTAAAGGAAGTCCCGATAAGGGGCTCCCTTTTTCAATTAAATCAGCGTCATGCGCGTGCGCAGCATGTCGAGTACCTGTGTTTTGAGCTGCCGGGCGTTGATCGGCTTGGGCATATAGCCGTCGAATCCGCTCGAGAGTACCTTCTGTTCGTCGGATGCGAAGGCGAAAGCCGTCACGGCGATGATCGGCACGTCGGCCGATTGTTTGCGGATCTCGGCCGTGGCTTCGTAGCCGTCCATCACGGGCATGTTGATGTCCATGAGCACCAGGTGCGGTGTGTGCCGGTTGAATAAATCGACTGCTTCGCGGCCGTTCCAGGCGTGTACGAGCTTGTATTCATGGCGCAGGATCGACTCGAAAAGACGGTAATTGCTTTCGTTGTCCTCGGCGATGAGGATTACGAGCTTGTCCTTCTCGACCGTCGGGATGGCCTGAAGTATCTGTGCCGGGGCCTCCGCCTGTTCCGATTGGCCGGGGACGTACGGAAGCGTGAACCAAAAGGTCGAACCTTTGCCCTCTTCCGACTCTACGCCGATATTCCCACCCAGATGCTCCACGATCGTCCGGCAGATGGAAAGCCCGAGGCCTGTGCCCTGCTTGAACGAGTTGAGTTTGACGAAGCGTTCGAAGACCGCGTCCTTCCGTTCGGCGGGGATACCGCAGCCGGTGTCCGCAACCCAAAAATAGAGCTGCCCGGCACGGAGCTCGTAACCGAAGCGGATCGACCCCCGGTGTGTGAATTTAGCGGCGTTCGTCAGCAGGTTTATCATCAGCTGCGAAAGGCGGTTGCGGTCGGTGCGGACGTGGCAGGTTTCGTACCGCTGCTCGAAGACCAGCTCCACGTTCTGGTCGGTTTTCAGCCTCATGACGTTTTCTTTCTCGCGCATCAGTTCGTTCAGTTCGAAATCCGTATGGACGAATTCGAGCGTTCCGGCCTCGATTTTCGAAAGGTCGAGGATATCGCTGATGAGTTGCAGCAGCAA
>ULSE01038859.1_pt1 | contig 12930 bp, 16 predicted proteins | sample 1956061 | NCBI WGS metagenome assembly ULSE01 (sample SAMEA4835700, study PRJEB28245) | human gut metagenome | biome: gut microbiome; material: fecal sample | place: Denmark | collected 2008 | reverse complement strand
TTACCCCTGATGATTACGGGAGGCGCTGCCAGTTTGACCATCCGCTCTTGGCAAAGTGCTTTTTCAGGACAGCTTTCCCCAGCAGGCCGCCCAGCGCACCCCCCGCAAAGGCCGTAATCGCAAGAAGCGGCAGCATATAGCCATGGGAGAAGTATCCGGAGATGATGTCCATATATTCCTGCCCATAGTAGGCGGTCTTTTCCGCCAGCTGCGCCTCAGTCATAAAGACAAAGCCCAGAACATTGGCGTTGGCGCCCACGCTGCAAACGGAATAGGACAGGATGACGGCAGAAATGTACAACAAACCGTAATAATTGTAATCTGGTTCTGACCATCCAGCACCACATTTTTACAGGGATTGTGTAAAATTTTGAAAGATATGTGGCTATAAAAGGCGGCTCACCGCCTGTCATGCAGTCGGCGAACCGCCCTTCAAAAGGTCGCTTATTTCATGGTCTTTTTCTTCTTATCAATTACCAGAGTACCGGCCAATGTACCGCAGCTGACGAACAGCAGCGCAGCCCACGGAACAATATTTCTGGTATCGCCGGTCTTCGGGCTTGTTGTTTCGCCAGTGCTCGGCTTGTTATCGCTCGGCGTTGTCGTCGCAGAGTCAGACTTCCAAGTTGCCTCATAGGTAGCGTTGCCTGTCACTGTGGCTGCAACCGCAGGCTTCCATCCGGCAAAGGTATAGCCCTTACGGGTAGGAGTGCCATTGAAGGCAGGCGTAGCCTTACCGGACTCTACGGTGTAGGTCTGATCCTTGAAGATTTCCTCATTGTCCACGCCATCGGTGTAGGTAACGGTGTACTTCTCGGAAGGAGCCGTGCCGCCTGCCTCGGGGGTCATCGTGAGGTCGGTGAGAACCCACATAGTGCCGTCGGAGCCGTCGCTCATATCGCCTTCATAGCGCTTATAGTTCACAAATTCACCGTTGATTTTCAGCTTGGTGTCGGGGCCGAATACATAGCGGACATTTCCGACATCGCCATAGGCCACCACATATACACCGTAATGATAGGTCTTTCCGGCTTCAAAAGTCGTAATTTTATTTTCATAAATTCCGCTTCCAAACTCTGGTTCTGTAGAGATCAGGCCGGTCGTGCTGTTCAGCTCCCACCACGCAGCCCGGAGTACGTAGTATACATCATCGGGCACATCGCCGGTGAACACGGGCCTATCGCCGTCCTTGAAGCTGACAGTGGCACCGTTGATCTCCACCACATCAATGACTTTTATGGTAGGCATCGTAATCGTTTTAACAGCAGGGACATAGAGGAATTCCCCGCTCAGACTCGACTTTGCGCTTTCCGCATTCACTGTAACGGCGGTTTCGCTGCTGAAGGAATATCCGTCCTTCGGCTTCAACATAAGGGAATACACATAGCTCTTTCCGCTTTCAAGCGCAGTGATGGTTGGCAGAGAACCGTGCGAGTCGTTATCGGAATACCAGGCGGCAACGGGTTCGTTGTTTTCAAATTCCTGCCAGCATTCATAAGCGATTTCGTATTTATCCATATCGTCAATGGCTACCCATGCTGTGGCCTGCGGTGCATCACCCAACTGATAGTCGAATTTTACATTTTCAATGGTGGCAGTGGTGATTACTGAATCGTCAGGATACTCAGAAATCTGCTTAAAGTGAGCCGTGAACGTCACATCACTTTTCACGGTAATTTTGTTCTGTAGTTGATCAGAGGAAAGAGGGGTGCCGGCCGGAATGGCAGTACCACTGCCGACCTGGTAGACGGTAGCATCGGCTGTCCAGTAGGCAAACTCATATCCCGAATTTGGAAGTAAAGTATCCATGATGCTGCCGACAAAGCCGAAAGTATCTGTCTCGGATACATGCAGCTTGTAGTAGAAAGGCTTGTTAACATCATCGTCAATGCCATAATACACAAACGGGATCTGGTCGTTTTTAGTCATGGTTCCATAATCGCCGGGGTAAAATTTAACAGCATACGATCCAGAATCCGCAAACGCCGTTATCGGCACGATGGACAGTGCCAAGCACAAAGTCAGCAGAACTGTCAGCAATTTTGTTTTAAGTGTGCGTTCTTTCATAATTTAAAAATCCTTTCTTAAAGTTTTTGTCCGCATTCGGAGCAGAATGCGCTTCCCTGTGTAATATCTGCACCGCAATTCGGGCATTTTGTGTTGAGTTTTGTTCCGCAATGATTGCAGAACTTAGAGCCGGCGGTGAGTTGCGCTTTGCAGTTCGGACACACGATCATTCCCACAGCCACCGTCTGACCCGCGCCGGTCACAACCACAGGCTGGCCGCCGGTCATAATGGTAGTTTCGATGACCTGAAATACCTCGCCTGGTAACTTTTTCTGTTTGAATGCACCCATTCCGGCGGTGATCGCCAGCGGCCATGCAACAAACAGACCGATTGCTCCGGCGCCGATTTTATCCGACCACTGTCCTTCGCCGATGTTTACATTCAATTGATTTCCCATAACCGTCATCTGCACGGTAACGGCAAGCCGCATTCCCGTAAGAGTTCTCCATCCGTCCTTCGGCTGGCTCGCCTGTATAACATAGCCCTCCGTAGTCTCGGACCTTTGCACCTCCATACCCTTCTCGGTGCGAAAGAAACCCTCTAAGCGGGTAACGATCTTTTGCACGTCCGTGCCATTTAACATAAATACTCGCGACTCATTCATTTGGTTGCCTCCATTCGTTCTGCTATACATTTCGTTAGAACGGTTTTATTTTGCTCTGTCAATCAATCCAGAACAGCACCTCCCCATTCAACAGCAGTAAATCCTTTTCGTTCGATCGGTGTGATCTCGGGTTTCTTTATTTCACTTTCGTCATGGTGAGCAAGCCAAACCATATACGGGTTATGCTGTCAGGGTTGACGGAGAAGGACACCGGCATGGCGGCGTCAACACCGTCGGTCAGCATCGGATACATGACGTAGTCCTCACCGCTTGTCAGGTAATCGGACCAATACTCAATGAAGTCGGCTGTTTCCTGTTCATTGAATCCGTAATCCGCAAGAACCCGGCGGAATACTTCATCCCGTTTGTCTGCCGGAACAAGGAAACCCTCTTCGGTTTGAAACGCCTTCTTTTTCACAAGAGCTTCATAGAACAGATATGATCTGAAATCAAGCCTTCAACTTGTTTATCACAAGCTCGTTTTCCAAATGCTGTGATATACTGTCGGCTATGGCGGTCGTTGCCCTTCGGATACCGGTATCGGACAGTCCCTGGCAAGGATGTATCATGGTTACGGTCAGTTCCGTTCCCGTTTCCTGTTCCTTTACGGAGACGGAAAACCGGCTTAAATTACCGTATACCGACATCTCTGCTAAAATGGTGGATGCGTCTGTTTTTTCATATTCGGCACCGTTTTTATCCAGCACTTCATAAACGGCGAAGATCACATATTGCCTTTTATACGGCAGTATTATTCTTGTTGTTTTACTGTCCGGCAAAGCGGAAAGCTGCCTGTTCACCGTCCGTCACCTCCTTTTCATCACGATTCTACGGTAAACCGTTTTTGTTATGGTTTTATTGCTTTTCAATATACCCGCTGATCGGCTCGGCATACATATTGTCGTCGGTGACGGGCTGATACCGCTTGCCGTCGTACACATCGGTAAAACCGTTCGTAGCCTTGTAAATTTCACCGGTCTCGGTATCGTAAACGCGCTCGTAGCCGAGGGTGGCGTCACTCTGCTTCTGGCTCATAATGTCCTGACTTCTGTTGCGGCTTTCCCAGGAGGACATAAAGCCGTCCATGGTCGCATTGAAGTTCTGGCTGATCTGCTGAGCAAGGGCAACCTTTTCATTGCTTGCCTGATTGGTGGTACTGACAAAGCTGTCGGAATACTGCAGGGTTTTGAAGCAATCGGTCAGCACACCTTCCCACTCGATAAAGGTGTCCTTTGCGGCGGTAACAGCAACGATGTTGTAAGCCATATAGTAGCCGCCGTCCACCGCCTGAAGCTGATAGCCTACCACATTGCCGTTGGAGATGGTAAAGCTGCCGAAGTCCACGACAGAGGCGGCAAATAGGCCCTCGCCCTCTTTGCCGTTATCCGTGAATGTCGCGCGAAGCTGCTCGTCGCCGAGAGCGGAGGACTTCATCGGGCTGGCAGAGGGATAGCGGTCGGTTACCGTAAAATTATCAAACCGGGGGAAGGCATATCCAGAATAAGCAGGCTCCACCTCCGATGCAAATGCAGTATACTGTGAGAATATTTTGAAAAAGCCCTCTGTAGACGGGTTATCAAGCACAGCGGCCTTAGCAAAAAGCGCCGCCTGTGTATCGCCCATATTGTAGTTCTGCTGCCATGCATCTTTACCTGCCTGACTGTGCAGCAACACATCGGCTTTGAGCAGCACAAACATCTGATTGAGTGGTTCGTTCGGGTCGCTTACCCGAATACTGTGGTAGATATTTGTTCCGCCGGTCGTTACCGTCCAGCCCTTTGGGATGGTCATGCTGAAATCGGCGGTTTCGTATTTTTCGGTCTGCACGGCTTTTGCTGCCGTTTGCGTGACCTTCACGCCTCTTTCCGTTTGTTCGGTTTTTGTGCCGTCATCGTTCACAACGGTTTTGCTGCCGCAGGCGGCAAGAAGCAAGGTCATGACCAAAGCCAGCGCAAGCGCCGTGATTCGTTTTGCATGCATCGTGTTTCTCTCCTTTTCCTTATTTCTGATCATAGTCCCAATAGAAACAGCAGGGATCGTATTTTTGATACGCACCGTATCCGTCTGTAAGCACCTCGGCAATGGGGAGCATCGTATAGTCCTCGGTGATCACATGGCTTGTGCTGATGTTGCGGACATCACTGTAAAAAGCGGTGAGCAGATCAATCTTTCTTAATTTCAGATCGCAATTGAGATGCTGTGCTGCAGGATAGTAGGGAGACACCGAACCGTCCGGCGCAAGCTGCGCTTTTGTGTCGCTGTCGTCCAAAGGTTCCGAGGCATACACGATCTCATAAAAGGCACAATTGGTCATCAGAATGTTCCGATTAAACAGCCGGATCGGTGCTTCGCCGACAAGCTCGGACAGATCCAAATCAAAGGCAATGTACTCCCGCCGATCCATGTCCCGATACCAATTCCAGCCGGTCGTACCCTTATCAAGATATTTGCCCGAAAAAAGCAGGCTGACTTTACCGCCGGCTCCGGCGATCATCGGATCGCCGGAGTAGACCTTATCGGCATTTAAGTATTCTACCGTATGATCCTCCAGCGTCTTTCCGTCGGAAGCATAACGGTAAACCTTTCGGAACAGCGGAAGCTGCGCCTGATCCATCGGTGAGGCCGTAAACGGCGGGCTGCTGACCTTATAGCCGGAGCCGTCATTTAAGTAGATCTCTCCCATTTCACCGTCATGGGTCAGGCGCCAATATCGGATATTTTTTCCGGGCAGAGTGCCGACCTCCTGTATGTTCTTGCCGTTTGCCAAAACGGAGTTGAAATTTGCCTGATACAGCTTTCCGTCAGCCACCACGAGATCGTTGACGGTTTTACTGTAGCCGTGATCCAGATTACAGTCGAATTCGGCGTATTCGTTTATAATGCCCTCGCCGCCGACAAATGTCTTGTAGTCCGATTGGTCATACGGCTTGCCGCGTTCCTTGAGAAGCGCCTGTTCCAGCGTTACCGGCTCCGCCTGCGTAGATGTGTTTTGTGAAGGCTCTGGGATTGATGTAGAACTGTATGTTTCCGAAGACTTTTTGCCACAGGCACTCAGAGCCAAACTTGCAAGCAAAAGGACAGTTAAAATTTTGGGCAAATACTTCGTATTATACCTTTCGATCAAATATAAGAGTTTGTGTTGCAATTCGTATCCCTCCCGGCCGTCTTTGCATATAATTATACTTACAGAGTGCCGATTTTGATATAAGGGAAGTCCGCCAATCTGCCGAAAATGGGGTGGCGGAACTCCGCCATTCTTAAAATCGAGGCAAAATTATCGGTTTTCCCTGAAAAAACCGCAAAAAAATATCCTCCCACATCGGCGGGAGGATAAAATACTTTTTGTTATGTTTAATTATGCGTTGTTATAAAGAGTAACAAGCCCGATCCGTGATTTTGCACCTGTTTTTTCATATATGGCGGAGACATATCTCTCTAAGGTTCGTCTGGAGACATACAAACCATCGGCTATCGTCTGCAATCCGTCTTCGGTATTGACAAGCAGTCCGAAAACCTCGGCTTCTCTCTGCGTCAGCGAAAACTGCTCTGCCAGCCTTTGCAGTTTTTCACCGTCGCTTCGTTCGCTGCTGTCCGCTTCGGCAAGCCTGTCAAAAAACGCTTTTCTTTTGTTGGTATAGAAAAGCGCGACAATGCTGGTGGCCACGAATAAAATCAGCTCTATGGTGATCATGACAATATTGTTTTCGGAATGCAAAAGTGCAAGGGAGCCTCCCGAGATTGCAGCGGCAACAAGATTATTGACGGCTCTGCCAAACCCTGACCACAACTCGGGGGTATCCGTGTATCGGGCGATCTCCATAAAGGAAGAGGTAAAGAAAACAGCAAAGAAGCCGGCGGACAGATAGAATATGACCAGACCCACCGTGAACGGCCCGGCAAACTGAATAATGACAAGGCAGGTCGTAGACAGAAGCATTACGCAGTACATGATCACACTCATATATTTTCTGCCTGCAATATCAAATAAAAAACCTGCCATAAGACCACTGAGTGCGAGAAGTATTCTCGGCCACTGACCAATATTCACCGTTCCGTTTGCGTGGTATACGGTGACCGCATTGTCCATGGTGCTGAAAATACAAGTCATCAGTGCGACGAAAAGGACGAGGAACAAAATGATTTTCAAGCTATCCTTTCCGCTTTCGTCGTTTTCCTCTTCGGTTTTGCTTTTGGAGAAGGCAGGGACAACGCTGTTTTTTTCTGCTTTTATCAGCATAAATGCCAGCAATAGTATAAATGCAGAAAGTATGCCGGCTTCTATGTGATCTATATGAACCAAATTGTTGTTTGCGATTTGAAGCAAGATTCCAAGCATATAGGAAACGCCTGTCAGTCGCGCAATATAGGTGTTGTCCTCTATCAGACATAGTGTTTTGTAGAATACGGCACTTCCAAACGCACCGAGAATCAGAAACAGCAAGAGTCCCATGCCGAGTGTAAGTGCATAAGAGGCATGGCGGCATATCACAAACAGAAAAATAACCGACAAAATCGCAGCGCACATTGCAAGTGCGGTTTGCCATTTTCCTTTACAAAATCGAGAGAAAACAGGATACAGAACGAAACCGATGACGCTGATACCAAGCGCATAGTTTTGGGCATTTACCGATTGATTCCCCGAAACCGTGCGGGAGATCATATTGACAAACAGAAATTCCGCACCCAGAAACACAAAAGTAAATAAGCTCATCAACACGATCGCCTTTGTATAGGGGATTCGATTTTCCTCATTAAAGGCATCGCTTTGCCTGATTTTTTTCAAAATGCTGTTCATAATCAAACCTCTTACTCACTGTCGAACACGAATTCCAACATGTCATTCGGCGTACAATTCAGTGCTTTGCAGATCTTTCCCACGGTTTCAACCGTGATATTTTCATTCCGTGTCATTTTGGAAATGACATAGTTACTGATGCCCGCAGCCTTTTCCAGGTCCTTCTTTTTCATATCCCTGTCAATCAGCAATTTCCAGAGCTTTTTATAGCTAATATTCATATCGTCAGCCTCGATTCAATTAGGGTTTGCTTCCACCGAACAAAATCCGAAAACAGCAGAAGTGACTGTCAAGAATATAATAGCATATTTCTGTGAAAAACACAACGGGTAATAAAGCGATAAATTTATTTTTTGTGGTTTTTCACGCTTTTACTACAGCAGGAAGAAAAAGCGCAGTCGGTTTAGGTTCGATTTGCCTTGCCGAATATCTGCCGGATAACAGACTCTTACAAACTGCATATATCCTCTTGCTTTTCTTTCTGCTGTAGTTATTCTTCAGTTGAGTAGTTCACTTTCTCCTTCCACCATGACAGGTGGCACCTGTCACTTCGTCGTCGCAAACTCCGCACGATTCGTTTTGCCGTAGAACGGCAAAAGCTCATCTGCTCCGTTGCTCCTCCTCTCCCCAAAAAGCTGTATAGCTTTTGGGGGACCCCGAGAACGCAGCTGCCCCTTGGCGGAGCGTTTTGCTTTTTCACGCCGCTTTCAGCCGGAACAGCAAACAGCTCTTGCCACTTTTTTTCTGTACCGCTGCTCGGTTGCGAGGAGCCCTGCTTTTTTGAGGTCACGGATCCTGCGGCGGACGGTGGACGCTGAAAGCTTGAGGTCAGCGGCTACGGTCGGTATGGCGGGCCAGCACTCGTTGTTCTCATTTGTCCTGTCGGCGAGATAGATATATACCGCAACGGCCCTGTGCGGCAGCTCGGAGCGGTAAAGAAAATCAAGACGGCTCATTGCTTTGCACCTCCGTTTCGGTTAAGTCTTTTATGATTTCTGCTTCCGTCATGTCGGGAGCAGTTTCTTTTCGGCGGCGAGGTACGGATGGGGTTGCCACCTCTGTTTTTATCCTTTGGCGGAGTCCTCTGCGGCTCGTTCTTGGGGCTGGCCTGCTGCGCCTGACCGCCGCCGTCAGCGTCGATCGGTGCAGGCGTTTCCTCTTTCCACTCCGGCGGATATTTTCCGAGGATGCCGTTCTGAATTTCCTTCTTGTCGGCATACTTGACCTCACGGTTGCCTTGCTCTGGTACGGCGTATGAGTGTTCATCGTCAAACTCAATGCCCCATTTGAAGAACAGCTTGAGGTGTACCCGCATCGGATGCACACCCATTTTCATCACGATAAAGTCGCCCTTGGGCAAGGACTTGAGTTCGTCCGGTGTCAGCAGCGGTCGCTCTATCATTTGAAGTGATTGTGACGGATCGTTTTTGGAACGGCTGACCGAGCCGCTCATGACTGTGCGAGAGCCGAGCGCCTTGGACAGCGTTTCGGCCGAGCCGCTGTTTGGTGCGAAACCGCCGAAGATAGTATCCTGCGTATTATAAGCATGATATTGATAATACTAAATTCAACCTACAATCGTTAAATCTCTAAGATTGAAAAACAATCATTTAACGATTGCACCTATAATTTAACGAATACTCCAGCAATTCAACGATTGCTCGGCTGTTTAACGATTACAACGGCACAGGAAGCCACTATCCTCCTAAAACGCACAAAACCCCGCCGCAGAATTGCCTGCATCGGGGTTTGTTTATGCTCAAAAACGGCAAAAGTCTTGATTTCAAGCGGTTTTCGGGCATAGAAAAAGTCCACCGTAATTCTATCAAAATTACGGTGGACTTATGGTGGAGCTGAGGGGAGTCGAACCCCTGTCCGAAAGCGCTTTAACAAGACCTTCTCCGGGCGCAGGACAGATTCAGGATTCCCGCCCCGTGCAGGCACTGCCCAGACTGCACGGCTTGGTAGAGTCATGATGCATGGGCGGGGCAACTCTTACCCGCCGCACGTCCGCCACATCAACGACGCCTTCCCCGGCCTGTGGCCTCTCCGGTTCAGACGGCTGCCTTTAGTTAGGCAGCGACAGCAATACGATTGTTGTCAGTTAATTTTTAAGTTGCCCGTTTTATGGCGGTCAGGCGCCGCCGCCCGCTTATCCAGCCTCCACACCCCCGTCGAAACCGGTGCAGCCCCGTATCGAAGTATGGGAAAAGACTGTATATTTCTACCGTTCCGGGTGAGGTCGCCCCCACCCGGACGGTTATTTCCTTAGCTGTGGAAGGGGTCCGGCAGCTTCTCCGGCTCCGGGTACTCCACGCCCTGGGTATCCACGGTGACAGACTTCATCACCTGCGGCTTCTTGGGCTTGTTGGTCAGCATATTCCGGGGCTGGGAGGCGATCTCATCCACCACATCCATACCGTCGATGACCATGCCGAAGGCGGCGTACTGTCCATCCAGATGGGGGGAGTCCTTGTGCATGATGAAGAACTGGCTGCCGGCGGAGTCCATATCCTGCGCACGGGCCATGCTCAGCACACCACGGGTGTGACGCAGGTCGTTGCGGATGCCGTTGGCCTCGAACTCGCCCTTGATGCAGTAGCCGGGGCCGCCCATGCCGGTGCCGTCGGGGCAGCCGCCCTGAATCATGAAGCCGTAGATGCAGCGGTGGAAGATCAGGCCGTTATAAAAACCGGCGTTGGCGAGGGAGATGAAATTCCGCACGCTCTGAGGAGCGATGTCGGGGTATAGCTCCGCCACGATCTTCTTGCCGTTTTCCATTTCGATGGTCACAATAGGATTGCTCATATCCGTTCTCCTTCTCTTATCAGGCGTCAGCGGTTCTTTTCCCGCATGGCACGGTCCATCTCCCGCTTTGCATCCCGCTTGGCGATGGCGTCTCGCTTATCGTAGTTTTTCTTACCCTTGCACAGCCCCAGTTCCACCTTTACCCGACTGTCCTTGAAATACAGGCTCAGAGGGATCAGGGCATACCCGTCCTGCTTTTGCAGATCGTGGAGCTTGCGGATCTCCCGCTTGTGCATCAGCAGCCGCTTGGGCCGATCCGGATCCTTGTTGAAGATGTTGCCCTGCTCATAGGGGGAGATGTGCATACTCAGGGCGAACAGCTCACCGTCCTTGGCCACGCAGTAGGAATCCTTCAGATTCACCCGCCCGCCCCGGATGGACTTGACCTCCGTTCCGGCCAGCTCGATGCCCGCCTCATAGCGCTCCTCCACGAAGTAGTCGTGGTACGCCTTGCGGTTCTGTGCAGCGATCTTAATGCCACGCTTTTCCATGGGAAGCGCTCCTTTCATGAAGTGTGGCATATAGTATACCACGTTCCACCGCTGATTACAAGTCCGAAATATGCGCCACACTGCTGATAGAGAAGCCCTCTTGGCACACAGCCTCTGCCGTGGTATACTGCAGAAAGAACGCAAGGAGGATATCACTATGAACCTGACCGAACAGCTGCTCTCCCGCCGGGAGATCTACCATGGCCGCATCATCGACGTGCAGGTGGATACCGTGTCCCTGCCCAATGGCAATACCTCCACACGGGAGGTGGTACGCCACCCCGGCGGCGTGGGGATCTTGGCGCTGGATGACGAGGGCTGCGCCGTGCTGGTGGAGCAGTACCGCTATGTGTTTGGCCGGACGCTGCTGGAGATCCCCGCCGGAAAGCGGGAGCCCGGCGAGGACCCGCTGACTACGGCCCGGCGGGAACTGCGGGAGGAGACCGGCGCCGAGGCCACTCACTGGCAACCGCTGGGGGCCGTTCTGCCTTCTCCCGGCTGCTACGGCGAGGTGCTGCACCTGTATCTGGCCCGTGACCTGACCTTTGGGGCAACGCACCCCGACGCCGACGAATTTTTGCAGGTGCGGCGCCTCCCCTTCGATACGCTGCTGGCCCGGTGCCTCTCTGGTGAGATCGAGGATGGCAAGACCGTGGCCGCCGTGCTGAAGGCGAAGCTGCTGGGACTGTAAGCGCCACCGGAAAAGAACAGAGCAAAGACCCGGTATCGACAGGATACCGGGTCTTTGCCCCTTGCCCTTTCGGGCAGAGAGAGGGGTAAAAAAGGAGTAAAAGGAAAAAGAAGATAGCAAAGGAAGAGCCTCAGTCGGCAAACAGCGGTGTGGAGAGATAACGGTCGCCGGTATCCGGCAGCAGCACCACGATGGTCTTGCCCTCGCTGCCGGGCCGCTTGGCGATCTCAATGGCGGCCCACAGCGCAGCGCCGGAGGAGATGCCCACCAGCACGCCCTCGCTGCGGCCCATTTCCTTACCCAGCGCAAAGGCGTCATCGTTCTCCACAGGGATGATCTCGTCATAGACCTTGGTATCCAGCACCTGCGGCACGAAGCCTGCGCCGATGCCCTGGATCTTGTGGGCGCCGGCCACGCCGGTGGAGAGAACGGCGGAACTCTTGGGCTCCACGGCCACCACCTTCACCTCCGGGTTCCGGGACTTCAGATACTGCCCCACACCGGTGATGGTGCCGCCGGTGCCGACACCGGCCACGAAGTAGTCCACCTTGCCGTCGGTATCCTCATAGATCTCCGGGCCGGTGGTCTCGAAGTGCGCCTTGGGATTGGCGGCATTGACAAACTGACCGGGGACAAAGCCGCCGGGGATCTCACGGGCCAGCTCCTCCGCCTTGGCAATGGCGCCGCTCATGCCCTTGGAGCCCTCCGTCAGCACCAGCTCGGCGCCGTAGGCCTTCATCAGCTGGCGGCGCTCCACGCTCATGGTCTCCGGCATGACGATGATGACCCGATAGCCACGGGCGGCGGCCACGGAGGCCAGACCGATGCCGGTATTACCGGAAGTAGGCTCGATGATAACGCTGCCGGGCTTCAGCAGGCCCTTCGCCTCTGCGTCGTCGATCATGGCACGGGCGATACGATCCTTCACGGAGCCGGCGGGGTTGAGATACTCCAGCTTGCCCAGCAGCCGGGCCTTCAGACCGTACTTCTTCTCCAGATGGGTCAGCTCCAGCAGGGGAGTGTGGCCGATGAGCTGATCGGCAGAGGTATAAATGCGGGACATAACAGCGCTTCCTTTCCATGCGGCAAGGGCCGATGATCGTTTTTTGATAATACTACTAATTCGGTAGGTTGGTAGCACTATACCATCGGCAGAAGAAAATGTCAAGGGACTCCGGAAAAAATATTTGCTTCCGGCGCTGTTGTTTCCAAAATATGCAAGATTCCTCCCAGCGCAGCGTGTATAATCATAGAAAAACCAACAGCAAAAGGAGCGAATACCATGGATATTCAGGAACTACGCCGGGAGGCGCAGACCATGCAGCCTCAGCTGACGGCGGATCGTCGCCGCCTGCACCGGAACCCGGAGGCCGGGGCGGTTCTGCCGGAGACGGTGGCCTATGTCAAGGGGCGGCTGACGGAGATGGGATACCATCCGCAGGAGCTGGGCGGCGGCCTGACCGCCACCGTCAC
>ULSE01041220.1_pt1 | contig 13025 bp, 9 predicted proteins | sample 1956061 | NCBI WGS metagenome assembly ULSE01 (sample SAMEA4835700, study PRJEB28245) | human gut metagenome | biome: gut microbiome; material: fecal sample | place: Denmark | collected 2008 | reverse complement strand
AACATCCCCGGCCCCGGCGCCAAGGGCAGCGGCACCGTGGCCATCCGCAACTTTGACGCCTGGCGCAATGTGCGGCTGAATATGGACACCATCCACGAGAATTTTACCCCCGATACCAGCTTGCAGCTGTTTGGCCGTACATTTAAATACCCATTTTTTGCCGGGCCGGTGGGCGCGATGACGCTGCACTACGGCGACAAGTACAATGACATGGATTATAATGCCATCCTGGTCCCTGCCTGTGCGGCTGCGGGCATTGCCGCCTTTACCGGTGACGGCACCAACCCCAAGGTGATGGAGGGGGCCACCGCGGCCATTGCGGCCAATGGCGGCTTCGGCATCCCCACGGTCAAGCCCTGGGATAACGCCACCGTTGCAAAGAAAATGGCGATGGCACGCGAGTCCGGCTGCTTTGCACTGGCCATGGACATTGATGCAGCGGGCTTGCCCTTTTTGCAGAACCTGACCCCGCCGGCGGGCAGCAAGAACGTGGAGCAGCTGCAGGAGATCGCCCGGGAGGCGGGCGTTCCCTTTATTTTGAAGGGCATCATGACCGCCAAGGGCGCCGAAAAGGCTGTGCAGGCCGGTGTGGCGGGCATCGTGGTGTCTAACCACGGCGGCCGCGTGTTGGATGATTGCCCAGCCACCGAGGAAGTGCTGCCGGAGATCGTGGAAGCCGTGGCAGGCCGTGCCAAAGTGTTTGTGGATGGAGGCATCCGCACCGGAGGCGATGTGTTCAAGGCGCTGGCGCTGGGCGCAGATGCCGTGCTGGTTGCCCGCCCCTACGTTACGGCGGTGTATGGCGGCGGTGCCGAGGGCGTTGCCTGCCTGACCGAGAAGCTGGGGGCCGAGCTGGCTGACACCATGCGGCTGTGCGGTGCGGCTGCACTTAAGGATATTTCCCGGGATATGGTACGGGGCTGATTGCATTTTGGGCGCATTAACTGCCGATTTATCCGCCTTTTTGCATTTTAAACTTGCATAAAATTACAGTTTGCGGTAAAATTGTAGCATACGCTTTCTTTATCACCCTGAATCGATAAAGCAAGCGTGAGAGGGAACTGTGCAAAGTATTTTGAGGAGGTCACAACTATGAAAAAGCTCATCAGCATGGCGCTGGCTGCCGGTATGGCGGTCAGTCTGGCCGCTTGCGGTGGTGCCGCTTCGTCGTCTGCCCCGGCAGCCGATTCCACCGCTGCTTCCACCACCGAGGCCGCTGCCGACAGCGACCTGGCCTACATCCAGGGTAAGGGCAAGATGACCATCGGTTACACCGTCTACGAGCCGATGAACTACACCGACGCCGACGGCAACTTTACCGGCTTTGACACCGAACTGGCCACCGCCGTCTGCGAAAAGCTGGGTGTGGAGCCGGACTTTGTGGAGATCAACTGGGATACCAAGATCGTCGAGCTGGACGCCAAGAGCATCGATTGCATCTGGAACGGCATGACCCTGACCGATGAGATCCAGGCCAACGCCGCCTGCACCAAGGCTTACGCCAAAAATGCGCAGGTCGTCGTGATGAAGTCCGACGCTGACTACAGCTCCACTGCTGACCTGGTGGGCAAGACCGTGGTGGCCGAGGCTGGTTCTGCCGGCGAGAGCGCCATTCAGGATGACGAGAGCCTGTCCCAGGCTGACTACGTGAGCAAGAGCGTCCAGACCGATTGCCTGATGGAAGTAGCCGCCGGCACCGCCGACGCCGCCGTGCTGGATCTGACCCTGGCTACCGCCATGATCGGTGAGGGCACCGATTATGCCAACCTGGCCATCAAGGACGAGCTGAACGCCGAGGAATACGGTGTGGCTTTCCGTAAGGGCAGCGATGTAGCCGAGGCTGTCAACGCTGCGTTTGATGAATTGAAAGCTGACGGTACCATGCAGAAATTGGCTGACAAGTACAGCCTGACCCTGGCCGAGTGATGGGCGAGGCGGCTGTTATTTGGGGACGCCTGACCGAATCTTTCTGGCTGAACTGCCAGCTGTTCGGGCTGACGCTGCTGTTTGCGATTCCGCTGGGTCTGGTGGTGGCGTTCGGCTCGATGAGCCGTTTTGCCCCGCTGCGCGGCGTGGTAAAAACCTTTGTCTGGGCGATCCGCGGCACACCGCTGATGCTGCAGATTCTGGTCATCTACTTAGGCCCCGGTCTGATGGGCTTTACCAACCCGTGGCCATCGGGCGGTAGCGGCCGTCTGGTGGCGGCTGTGGTGGCCTTTGCCATCAACTACGCCTGCTATTTCTCGGAAATTTACCGCGGCGGCATTGAGGCTGTGCCCAAGGGCCAGACCGAGGCCGGGCAGGTGCTGGGCATGACCCGCAGCCAGATCTTTTTCAAGGTCACACTGCTGCAGGTGGTCAAGCGCATTTTGCCGCCCATGGGCAACGAGATCATCACCCTGGTCAAGGATACCTCCCTGGCCAACGTCATCGCCAACAAGGACATCATCATGATGGCCAAGGAGTACAGTGCCAAGGGCCTGATCTGGCCGCTGTTCTCCACGGCTGTATTCTTCCTGATATTTGTTGGCGTACTTACGCTGTTTTTTGGCTGGCTGGAAAAACGGCTGGACTATTTCCGCTAAGGGGGCACGGCTATGGCATTGTTGGAAGTTGCCGGTATCGGCAAAAGCTTCGGCAGCACCGCCGTGCTGCGGGATATTTCGTTTGACTTGCAAAAAGGTGAGGCGCTGGCCATTATCGGGTCCTCCGGTTCCGGTAAAACAACGTTGCTGCGCTGTTTGAACTTTTTGGAGACTGCCGACACGGGCTCTATCACCGTGGCGGGCGAAACGCTGTGGAGCGCGGACGATGCCCGCACCCAGAGCGAGGCCGTGCTGCGCAAAAAGCGGCTGCACTTCGGACTGGTGTTCCAGAATTTCAACCTTTTTCCGCAGTATACGGCGCTGCAAAATGTGATGCTGGCGGGCGAACTGCTGGCGAAAGAGCGCTCGGACTACAAGCAGAACCGCAAGCAGATCCACGATGAGCTGGAAGCGCATGCCCGGGAACTGCTGGCCCAGATGGGGCTTTCCGACCGGGCGGGGCATTACCCGCACCAGCTTTCCGGTGGGCAGCAGCAGCGCGTGGCCATTGCCCGCGCCCTGGCCCTGCAGCCGGACATCCTCTGCTTTGACGAGCCGACCTCGGCCCTCGACCCCGAACTGACGGGCGAGGTGCTGAGGGTCCTGCGCGATTTGGCCGAGCACAAGACCACCATGATCATCGTGACGCATGAGATGAAGTTTGCCCGCGATGTGGCTGACCGCATCCTGTTTATGGATGGCGGTGTGGTGGTGGAACAGGGCGACGCCAAGCAGGTCATCGACCACCCACAGGAGGAACGCACCCGCAAATTTTTGGCCAGTTACGGAAAATAAGCAAAATTATGGCAGGCTCTCCCCGCGCGGGAGGGCCTTTTTGCGTCCTTTTTCCGGCTGGATGCAACAAATATTTATCCCAGGCGGCTTGCGCCGCGTGGGGTTTGTTGCTATACTGAACATCAAAGACGCACATTACTTTTTATGCAAACGCAAAGCGGAGGAAAAACTATGCCGTTCGATAAACTTCTCCATGGCGGAGATTATAACCCGGAACAGTGGCTGGACCGCCCGGATATTCTGGCCAAAGATGTGGAACTGATGGAAAAAGCACATGTCAACGTAGTTACGCTGGGCGTGTTCTCCTGGTCCACCATCGAGCCGCAGGAGGGCGAGTTTCACTTGGATTGGCTGGCGGATATCATCCACAACCTGTACGCCCACGGTATCTCCACCATTCTGGCCACGCCCAGCGCCGCACGCCCGGCCTGGCTGGCCCAGAAGTACCCCGAGGTGCGCCGTGTGCGCGGCGACCGTGTGCGCGAACTGTACAACCGCCGCCAGAACCACTGCTACACTTCGCCGATCTACCGCGAAAAAGTGGCCATCATCGACCGCAAACTGGCCGAGCGCTTCGGTGATGACCCGGCCGTGATCCTGTGGCACATCGGCAACGAGTTTGGCGGCGAGTGCCACTGCGAGCTGTGCCAGAACGCTTTCCGTGCCTTGTTGCAGAAGCGTTACGGCAGCCTGGACGCGCTGAACAAAGCCTGGAATGCCACCTTTTGGAGCCACAACTACACCGAATGGAGCCAGATCGAAAGCCCGGCGCCCCATGGAGAGAACGCCGTGCAGGGTCTGGCCCTGGACTGGAAGCGGTTCGTCAGCTACCAGAGCATCGATTTTTACAAGTGGGAGCGCGATTGCGTGCGGGAACTGGCCCCCAACGCGGAGTTCACCGTCAACATGATGTACCGCTTCAACGACATCAACTACTTTGACTTTGCCAAGGAGATCGACGTGGCCAGCTGGGACAACTACCCCACCTGGCACAAGCCCACCGAGACCATCGAGGAGACTGCCCTGGACACGGCGATGATGCATGACCTGTACTATTCGCTGAAGGGCAAGCCTTTCCTGATGATGGAGTCCAGCCCCAGCTTTACCAACTGGCAGCCTGTCAGCAAGCAGAAGCGCCCCGGCATCGCCGAGCTGTCTGCCCTGCAGGCTGTGGCCCATGGGTCGGACAGCGTTTGCTACTTCCAGTGGCGTGCCAGCCGCGGTGCCGAGGAGAAGCTTCACGGTGCAGTGGTCGGCCATGACGGCCGCGAGGATGCCCGCCCTTTCCGTGAGACCGCCGAAGTCGGCGAGACTTTGGAGCAGATGGCCTTTGTGGCGGACACTCGCCGCGTCAAGCAGGCGGCCATCGTGCATGACTGGGAGAACAAGTGGGCGCTGGAAGGTTCCTGCGGACCGCGCAACTGCGGCCTGGGTTACTGGAAAGAGTTGGCTTGCCACTACAACGCCCTGGCCCGCCGCGGCATCACCGTGGATTTCGTTAACCAGGAAAGCGACCTGACCGGTTACGGCCTGGTCATTGTGCCGATGCAGTACCTGCTGCGCAACAAATTTGCGCAGGCACTCTGCAATTACACGGCCCAGGGCGGCACCGTGGTGGTGACCTACTGGACCGGCGTAGTGGATGAGAGCGATCTGTGCTACCTGGGCGACACCCCCTACGGCCTGACCGATCTGTTGGGCCTGCGCCGGGAGGAGATCGACGCCCTGTACGATGGTGAGACCTGCCACTGTGCTGCCACTGACGATGGCGCGATGGAAGCGGACGGCAGCATCCTGTGCGAGGTGGCTGCCCTGAACGACACCGATCCCGCCACTCCGCTGATGCTGTATGCGAAGGATTACTACGCCGGCTGCCCCGCCGCTGCTGTGCATGCCTTTGGCAAGGGCCAGGCGTATTACCTGGCCAGCCGCTTCAATGCGGATTTTTACAATGACTTTTATGCGCAGGTATGCGAGAAAGCAGGCCTGCAGCCTGCCTGGCCGGAGCAGCTGCCCGCCGGTGTGCTGGCCACTCGCCGCGGTGATTTCGTATTTATGCAGAACTGCAACGACCACAGCGTAGACATCGATGGCGTGGAGCTGGAGAAATACAGCACCCGTTTGGTCCAGCTGGAACCTGTGGACGAGGACGACGAGAGCTGACCTACTTACTTTGAAAAGAAAGTAGGCAAAGAAACTTTTAATATTTTCCATAAAAAAGAGGGCGGTGCCGGGAAACGGCATCGCCCTTTTGTAATGGCATATACGGGGCGTTGGGGAACGCCGCCCCCTACAAATGTAGTAAGAGTATTGGCTCCCCTCTGGGGGAGCCAAAAAGCTTTGGTGGGGCCGTGTGCCATTGTAGAGGAATCGGCGGCGGGCAGCCGCCAAACGCGCGCTATCGGAAGTGGCGGGGACCTTTTCGGTTCCTTTTGGGTCTCCAAAAGGAACACTTATCGGCGATATTCCGCTAAAAAAAGTGGCTCACCGCAAGGCGGTGAGCCACGCCAGAAGCCGTATAAAAAATCAAAGCACGCCGTTCAGCCAGGAAACCAGCGCCGGTTTCGGCTGGAAGCCTACCTGATGGGTGACCATCTTGCCGTCTTTTAGCACCACCAGACAGGGGATGCTGCTCACACCAAACTGCGCGGCCAGCTGCGGGTTTTCGTCGCAGTCAATGCCGAAAAAGGCAGCCTTGTCGGCCATTTCATTACTTACTTCTTCCAGCACGGGTCCCAGCATCTTGCAAGGGCCGCACCAGGTGGCGTTAAAATCCAGCACGGCCACGGGGGCGGCCAGTGCAGCGGTCAAATCGTTATGATGAACTTCCTGTACCATAGGGAAATTCCTCCTTTTATCGTGTGTTTGTCAGTATGGGCAGAGCCCGGCTGAACTATACCACTATCTTACACGATAAACCGCCAAAAAGCAATAGATAACATATTAAAATACTATGAATTTAAAATGCTATGAATTGAAAATTAGACAAGTGTACATTGTGCCGAAATTTGGCCCGGCTTTTTGGCGGTTCTGCGGCTTGACAAAAATTACGCAGGTGCGTATGCTTGAAGATAGTCACAATCAAATTGCGCGGCTTTTCGCTAAGAAGTTGCGCAAAAGAAAAGGAGAGTACAGCCCATGGCTACGGGGCAGGGACGGGATGGACGTCCGCCAATCGAGGAGATCGCACAGGCACTTGGCATATCAAAAACAACAGTATCGCGTGCATTGTCAGGAAAAGGATGTGTGAGCGAGGAGACCCGCGCCAAGGTGTTTGCCTATGTGGGTCGCCTGGGGGTTGATAGCAGCACCCCAGTGCGCAGGCAGGATCCCGGCGCAACACACAATCTTTCGCTGGTGATACCAAAGCACTTCATGCAGCTGGACCTGCCGTTTTTGCGCAAGTGTATGGGCGGTGTCTGCACCATGGCGGCGCAGCGCGGGTACGACCTGCTGCTCTGTTACGTCAGCGATACCGATACCGTCCAGCTGGAGCGCCAGCTGGCCAGCCATAAAGTGGACGGCGTCATCCTCTCCCGTACGATAAGCGATGACCCCTGCATTGACCTGCTGCAGCAGTACGGTGTGCCCTTTGTTGCCATCGGCCGCATCGAAAATGACGATATACCACAGGCTGATAACGACCAGCTGGGTGCCGCCAGCGAGATGACGCGCGTGCTGTTCCAGATGGGAGCGCGCCGCATCGCTTATTTGGGCGGCAGCGGCACCTACACCGTCAACGCCGACCGCCTGCGCGGCTATTTGCGCGGGCTGGCGGAATTTGGTGCTTCCGCCGACCAGTCGCTGATCCGCACCGGCATTGAATCCGACGAGCAGCGCACCGACGCGCTGGAGGCTGTGCTGGAGCAGCACCCGGATTGCCTGCTGTGCTGCGATGATCGCATTGCCTTTGATTTGATGCGCGAGCTGCGCAATCGCCATATCCGTGTGCCGGAACAGCTGCGGCTGGCCAGCCTGTACGACAGCGAGCTGCTGGCTGGTATGACCCCGGCCGTCTCGGCTGTGCAGTTTGACGCTGAGCGGTTGGGTTCTACGGCCTGCCGTATGCTGCTGGACGTGATGGCGGGCAAGGATATCCCGCTGCGCCAGGTGCAGGGCTATCAGGTTATCCTGCGGGAATCGACAAAGTAATGCTACAATTTGCATAAATCTGTCAAAAAAGACAGATTGCGCAACAAGAAATTGCGCAAAACGGTGCCAAATGGCAGAAAAACGCGAAACTTTATGGGTAAAAACTTACAAAAAGTTATACCAAACACCGTCAAATATGTACATTGACACCAGCGCAAAAATTTTGTATCCTAAGTATTGTAAAGCAGATGCGCAACATGATTGCGCAGCACTGCGAATTGTTTGAGCAACGAGCAAAAACAAGAAGAAGGAGAACACAACTATGAAAAAGCAATTGAGTCTTGCCATGGCCGGCGTCATGGCCCTGTCTCTGGCAGCCTGCGGTGGCAGCTCTGCCAGTAGCGCAGCAACCTCTACCGCTGAAGCTGCTTCCTCCACTGCCGAGAGCACCGCAGAGAGCACCGCTGCTGAGGGCGACGTTCTCGACCAGGCTGCTGCCGCTGCCTTCGCTCAGGATGTTACCTTGACCATGTGGGGCGCTGAAGAGGATCAGGATCTGCTGCGTGAAATCAGCGACAAGTTCATCGAGAAGTACGGCAACTACGGCGGCAAGATCACCATCAACCTGGGCGCTCAGTCCGAAAAGGAGGCTAAGGATACCGTCCTGACCGACCCCACCGCCGCTGCTGACGTTTTCGCATTTGCTGATGACCAGCTGAACGAGCTGGTTCAGGCAGGCGCCCTGCAGGAAGTTCAGCTGAACGCTGATGACATCAAGAGCCGCAACACTCCCGCGTCTGTCGATGCTGCCACGGTCGATGGCAAGCTGTATGCTTACCCCCTGACCGCTGACAACGGCTACTTCATGTTCTACGACAAGAGCTTCTTCACCGAGGACGACGTCAAGAGCCTTGACACGATGATGGAGAAGGCAGCCGCCGCAGGCAAGAAAGTCTCTATGGACGTTGCGAACGGCTGGTACCTGTACAGCTTCTATGCTGGCGCCGGCCTGAACCTGAGCCTGGCTGATGACGGCGTGAATACCGACTGCAACTGGAATGAGGCCCCGGGCGCTGACGTTACCCAGGCTGTCATCGATATCTGCAAGAACCCCGGCTTCATCGCCCTGAAGGACGATGAGTTCACCGGTAAGCTGAAGGACGGCACTTTGGTTGCTGGCGTCAACGGCACCTGGCGTGCAAACGACGCTGCTGAAGTTTGGGGCGATAATTACGCTGCCTGCAAGCTGCCTACCTACACCCTGAACGGTGAGCAGGTCCAGATGGCTTCCTTCTCCGGCTTCAAATTGATCGGTGTCAACCCCCACAGCGCTAACGTCGGTGCTGCTATGCTGCTGGCCGACTTCGTTACCAACGAAGAGAACGAGGAACTGCGCTTCAAGGAGCGCGCACAGGGCCCCTCCAACACCAACGCTCTGGCAGCCGCTTCTTCTCCGGCTCTGACCGCTGTTGTTGCCCAGTCCGAGTACGCTAACCTGCAGCGCGTTGGCGGCAACTTCTGGGCTTCCGCTGAGACTCTCGGTTCCATCTGCGTCAACGGCAACCCCGATGGCAAGGACACCCAGACTTTGGTCGATGACGCTGTCGCCGGTATCACCGCTCCTGTTACCCAGTAATCTCTGCTCCTATTCTATAATAATAAAGAAATGATTTGATAAGACAGCCCGCTTGTGATAGAAAACGACCGATGCAAGCGGGCTGTTTTATCCGTATGATTTTATGAAGATTGTGTGAACGAAAGGGGACTTCGCTGTGGCGAAAACTGCAACGCAAGCCATGCCGGGCGAGAAAAACTTCTTCCAGACTTTTGGGGAAGCTTTTGCAAAAGGCGATATCTTTACCAAAGTTTCGTTCCTGGTATGGGGTCTTGGCTATATCGGTCACGGCCAGCTGATGAAAGCGCTCCTTGTCACCCTCGTGGAGGGTCTGGGGCTTTACTTCCTGGCATTTTACGGTGCGCCGAACCTTGCTAAATTCGGCACGCTTGGCACTGTCAAAATGGAGATGGTGTTCGACGTTACGACGATGAAAAACGTCGTGAACAATTACGATAACTCCTTCGAGATCCTGCTGATGAGCATGATTTCCTTCGTGGTCATCGCCGCGCTGATCGCGGCCGCCATGATGGTGGTCACATCCAACTACCAACTGCAAAAAATCCGCGCAGCGGGCAAAAAGACGAACAACTTTTTACAGGACATCAACGTCTACCTGAACGAAAAGTTCTACGTCACCCTGCTGACGCTGCCTGTGCTGGGCGTTGTGGTATTTACCATCGTGCCGCTATTCATCCTGATTGCGGTCGCGTTTACGAACTATGACCAGCAGCACATGCCCCCGAACGACCTGTTCACCTGGGTCGGCCTGACCAACTTCTTCACGCTGTTTGGCGGCGGCGGTATGACCTCGACCTTCGGCTACTCCTTCGCCAAGGTGTTGACCTGGACGCTGGTCTGGGCGTTCTTTGCAACCTTTACCAACTTCTTCGGCGGCATCCTGCTGGCCATGTTCATCAATGACAAAAAGACCAAATGCCCGAAGCTCTGGCGCACCCTGTTCATGGTGACCATCGCCGTGCCTCAGTTCGTTACACTGCTGCTGGTACGCAACTTTTTCTCCAACAACGGCATCTTCAACACAATGATGGCCAACGCCGGTGTTACGGATTTCCTGCATAACATCGGCCTGTTGGATAAGGGTCTTAGTTACATTCCGTTCCTGACCCAGCCGGGCTGGGCCATGTTCACCATCATCATGATCAACATTTGGATCGGCGTGCCGTACCAGATGCTGATTTCTACGGGTGTGTTAATGAACATTCCCGCCGACATGATCGAGGCCGCCCGCATAGACGGTGCGAACCCGGTTCAGATGTTCTTCCGCATCAAGCTGCCCTACCTGCTCAGCGTGCAGGGACCGTCGCTCGTCACGGACTTTGTCAAGAACATCAACAACTTCAACGTTATTTACCTGCTGACCCAGGACGTGTTTGTCACGAACAACCAGCAGCTGGCCCAGTCCAACGCCAAGGAGATCGACCTGCTGGTTACCTGGTTGTTCCGCTTGACGCAAGAATACTACAACTACAAGATGGCTGCTGTACTGGGCATCATGGTGTTTATCGTCTGCGCAGTGTTCACCGTTGTGTGCTTCCACTTTATCAATAAGAAGGAGGCAACGTTCTCTTGAGTACCACTACCATCAACGATGCCGCCGTGCAGAAGCAGCTCAAACAGGGCCGCGTCAAGAAAACAATTTTCTCCATCATCCGCCATCTTATCCTGGCGCTGCTGGCGTGTATCTGGCTGCTGCCCATTGCCTGGCTGCTGCTGACCTCGTTCTCCACCGATAAAGGCATCAACTTTACCCGCTTTGTGCCGGAAGGCTTTACCCTGTGGAACTACATCAGCATTATGACAGAGCCGGACTCTGTTGCACAGTTCCCGCGCTGGTTCATGAACACCTTGGTTGTGGCATGCTTTAACTGTGTGATCTCCACCTGCTTTGTGCTGATGGTGGCTTACGCCATAAGCTGCTGCCGCTTCAAGGGCCGTAGGCTGCTGCAAAACCTGTCCGTCACGGTCAACCTGTTCCCCGGCATTCTGGCCATGATCGCGGTTTACTTCGTCTTGAAGTACATGAACCTGACCAACTCTTACGCCGGTCTGATCATGGTGTACGCGGGCTCCTCCGGCCTGGGCTACCTGATCTGCAAGGGCTTTTTTGATACGGTGCCTGTGGCACTGCGTGAGGCCGCCAAGCTGGACGGCGCTTCGGAAGCGCGCATCTTCTTCCAGATCGTCATCCCGATGTCCCGCCCGATCCTGGTGTACACCATTATCAGCTCCTTCCTGACGCCGTGGACCGACTTTGTTATGGCAAAGATGATCCTGAACTCCGGCATTTCGTCGGACTGGACGGTGGCAATCGGCTTGTACAACATGCTGCAAAAGGCTTTGATCAACAGCTACTTCTCCCGCTTCTGCGCAGGCGGCGTCCTGGTGGCTATCCCCATCTCGGTGCTGTTTGTCATCATGCAGAAGTTCTACGTCGAGGGCATCACCTCCGGCGCTGCCAAGGGTTGATTTTGGCGTAAATAGGCAATAAACGATCCCGCCCGTCGCGTAAGCGACGGGCGGGAATTTTTACTGCGGTTACAGCTCGTACAGCGCAGTATATTTTTCTTTCAGATAGCGGGTGAAGTAGTGCGGGTCAAACTTGCCGCCGCACAGGCTTTGCACCAGCCACTGGGGTTCCTTCATGCTGCCCCACTGCCATACACGCTCTTTCAGCGCGGCCTTCAGCGGCTCCATGTCTCCGGCAGCCCACTGAGCGTCCAGATCCATGGTCTTGCGCAGGTCGGCGATGGCCTGGGCACCGTAGGCGCTGCCCAGCGCATAGCTGGGGAAGTAGCCAATGTCGCCCATCGACCAATGGATGTCCTGTAGGCAGCCGTGGGCGTTGTCGGGCACGTCCACGCCCAGGTACTCCTTGTACTTGGCGTTCCAGGCGGCGGGCAGGTCGGCCACGGCCAGCGTGCCCTGGATCAGCGCTTTCTCAATCTCGTAACGCACCATGATGTGCAGCGCGTAGGTCAGCTCGTCGGCCTCGGTACGAATCAGGCCCGGCTCGGCACGGTTGACGGCGCGCCAGATCTCATCCTCGGTCACATCGGTCAGCTGGGTGGGGAACAGCTCCCGCAGGGTGGGGTACAGGCAGTGTACAAAGGCGCGGCTGCGGCCGACGTAGTTCTCAAACAGGCGGCTCTGGCTCTCGTGGATGCCCATGGTGGCGCCGCCGGTGACAGCAGTGTAGTCGTAGGCGGGATCAATGTTCAGCTCGTACAGGGCATGGCCGCCCTCGTGGGCCACGCTGTACAGGTTACTGAACATATCGCGGGGCATGTAATGGGTGGTGATGCGCACATCGCCGCGCCAGAACTCGGTGGTAAAGGGATGTTCGCTCTCGGCCAGGTAGCAGTGGGCCGGGTCCAGGCCCCACAGCTGCATGATCTTCTCGCTGACCTTGCGCTGGGCGTCGATGGGCCAATCCTGGTCCAGGAAGTCGGTGCGGATGGGGGTGCCGTGGTCGCGGATGTCGGCCAGCAGCGGCACGATGGTCTCCCGCAAGGTGGCGAAGAATTCATCGCACTGGGCGATGGTCAGGCCGTGCTCGTACTGATCCAGCAGCACCTCGTAAGGGTCGCGGTTGGGGGCAAAGTAGTGGGCCTGGGCGCGGCGGGCAGCCACGATCTTCTCCAGATACGGTGCAAATACGCTGAAATCGTTGGTGCGCTTGGCCTTGACCCAGGCGGGGATGCTCTGCTGGGTCAGCTTGGTAAAGGCGGCGTACTCGTCAGCCGGGATCTTGGAGATCTGGTCGTAGGCACGCTGCAATTCCCGTACCTCGGCGCGCTCCTGCTCGGTCTCGGCATCCTGGGCTGCCTGGCGCAGCAAAGCGGCGGTGTTGTCGTTGACCAGCAGGTCGAAGTCGGCGCGGCTCAGCACCTCGCAGGCTTCGGCGCGGCCATCGG
>ULSE01013857.1_pt1 | contig 13054 bp, 12 predicted proteins | sample 1956061 | NCBI WGS metagenome assembly ULSE01 (sample SAMEA4835700, study PRJEB28245) | human gut metagenome | biome: gut microbiome; material: fecal sample | place: Denmark | collected 2008 | reverse complement strand
GGCACGGGGGCGTCCAGTGTCACCGTCTCCGGCGTCACCCGGCAGGTGTAGGCCACGATCTCCACGCCCCGGCGTGCCGCCTCCCGCAGGGCTTCGCCAAAGGCTGGGTGAGTGGTGTCGTTGGGGGCAAAGTCCAGCACGTCCGCCATCTGGATCACGAAGAAGGCCGTGGCCCGATGGCCCTCCTCCACGGCCCGCATCAGCTCATGCAGATGCCGGACACCACGCTCCGTGGGGGCGTCCGGGAACAGGCAGTGGCCCTCCCGCTCCAGCGTCACGCCCTTCACCTCCACCAAGTGCAGCCCCTCCGGCCGCTCCAGACAGAAGTCCAGCCGGGAGTCCCCGTAACGGTACTCCGGGTGGACGGTGATCTCCGGCTCCTGCTGGTGGATCCACTGGGCAAAAATACGGTTGGGGGCCTGAGCGTCCATGTTGATGAGCCGGTGGCCCTTCTCCACGGCGATGAGGTCCCACGCCGTCCTGCGGGCCGGATTGGTCCCACGCTCCAGATAGACCGTGGCCCCCCGCACCAGCAGCTCCCGGCAGCGGCCTGTGTTCTTCACATGGCACACCACCGTCTCGCCCTCCAGCTCTACATGGGCGATGAACCGGTTGGGCCGCTCCAAAAAGTGCGCCTGCCGCACCTCTCCGTATTGCAAGTGCATCGCCTCCTTTGTCCTATTATAGCACACAAAGATACGCTTGGAAAGGACATCTTATCCATTCATCCGCTCGTCAGATACAAATGTCTGCGATTTTTCTTGACGCTCGATCAAAACTGTGTTATACTGGCACGCAATTAGACTGGGGGAATGTATTTATGAAAGCACAAACCAACCGGCTGACCTTCAGCCAGCAATTCTTCATCGCCACCATGCTGTTCGGCCTGTTCTTCGGGGCAGGAAACCTGATTTTTCCCATTTTTCTGGGCAGTCAGGCCGGGCGCAATGTATGGCCCGCCATCACTGGTCTGCTGATCACCGGCGTAGGCATCCCCCTCCTGGGCGTAGCCGCACAGGGTATCAGCCGCAGCAACGGCCTGCAGGAGATGGCCGGGCGGGTGAGTCCTCGGTACAGCATCTTCTTCACCTGCGCTCTGTACCTGACCATCGGTCCCTTCTTCGCCATTCCCCGCTGCGCCTCCACGTCTTTCACCGTGGGCATCGAGCCGCTGCTGGGTGAGAATGTCAACGCCACGGTGCTGCTGGCGGCGTTCTCCTGCGTGTTCTTCGCCGCCGTGCTGTTCTTTTCTCTGCGCCCCGGCAAGATTTTGACGTGGGTGGGAAAGCTGCTGACGCCGCTGTTCCTGCTGGTGCTGGCCATTCTGGTGGTGACGGCCCTGCTGCATCCCACAGACCGCATCGCCGACGTGACGCCGTCGGCGGCCTATGCTGCGGCTCCCTTCTTCGCCGGTTTTCTGGAGGGCTACAACACCATGGATGCTCTGGCCAGTCTGGCCTTCGGTATCGTGGTCATCAACGTCATCCGGGGGCTGGGCGTCACGGAGCCCGGCGCTATCGCCAAAAATACGGTGCTCTCCGGCATTTTCAGCTGCCTGTTTATGGGCGGCATCTATGTGGCCGTCACCATCGTGGGGACCCGGAGCCACTCCCTTACCGTTTCCTGCACCAACGGCGGCGAGGCCTTCGCTGTCATTGCTGAGCACTATCTGGGGCGGGCCGGGCTGGTGGTGCTGGCACTGACGGTGATCCTGGCGTGTCTCAAGACCTCCATCGGTCTGGTCACCAGCTGTGCCGAAACCTTCACTGCTATGTTCCCCAATGGGCCGAAATACGGTTTCTGGGCCATCTGCTTCAGTATTTTTTCCCTGCTGGTCACCAACATCGGCCTTAACGCCATCATCGCCATCTCTCTGCCGGTGCTGATGTTCCTGTTCCCACTGGCCATCACCCTGATCCTGCTGGCGCTGCTGGGAAATCTGTACGGCCACGATACCGTGGTGTATCGATGGGTCACGGGCTTCACGCTGGCGGCCGCCCTCTTCGATTTCGTGAAGGCGCTGCCCAAGGCCATTACGGAGACCCCTGTTGTCTCCGCTGTCATCGGCTTCGCTGACAGCTATCTGCCCTTCTTCGAGCTGGGGTTGGGCTGGATCTGCCCTGCCGCTGTGGGTCTGTTCGTGGGACTGATCTTCCATCGCACACGCCGAAACCGGCCAGCCGCATAAGAAATCGATTTTTTTCTAAGTAATAATAGAAGGACAATTTCACCCGGGTGAGGTTGCCCCTGGTTCGATACGGCACGGTATCCGCGCCGACGAATCCACATGGCCTTCGACAGAGTATCTATGAGAACATGGGCACTCTCCGCCATACGGCAATCCGCTCGGAAGGTCCTTCCATCTCTGACCGTGCTCCCGGGAGCACGGTCTCTTTTTATGCTAACACGGAGGAGGCGAAAAAGATAGTTTACAGTATATGCTGGGCAAGCTATACCTTGCTGGTAAGGAGGTTCCCCGCGACGAGGAGAAAGCCGCATATTGGCTGACCCAATCCGCCGAGCAAGGCAATCAGTATGCTATCAGATCCGCCAGTCATTCAAGCCCGGGGAGATCACGCCGGAGGAGGCGAACCGCATCGGCTATGAAACGGCAATGCGCTGGACAAAGGGCAAATACGCCTTTTTCGTTGCCACTCACACGGACAAGGCACACATCCATAATCACATTTATTACAACTCGACCTCGCTGGACTGTACCCGGAAGTTTCGGGACTTTATCGGCTCTGGCCGTGCGGTGCGGCGGCTCTCTGACCGCATTTGCCTTGAAAATGATCTGTCCGTCATTACCAACCCCAAGCTGCACAGCAAGGGACGCTTTCTCCATTATGGGGCATGGCTGGGGGCGGAGCGGCAACCCTCGTACAAGGAGCAGCTACGGCTTGCCATCAATGAAGCTCTTGCCAAACGCCCCTCCGATTTTGATGCTTTCCTCCGGCTCATGGAGGCGTCCGGCTTCACGGTCAAGCATGGGTGCGGCGGCGCAATTTCTTTTCTTGTCCCGGGGCAGGAGCGGGCGACCCGGCTGCGGGCATCCACCCTCGGGGACGGTTACGATCCAGAGGACATCAAGGCCGTCATCGCCGGGGAGCGACCACTCCCAGAGCAGGCTGGTCCCGCGCCTGCCGCCCCTCGCCGTGTCAATCTGATCGTGGATATACAGGAGGACCTGCGCTCCGGCAAAGGTGCGGCCTATGCACGGTGGGCAAAGGTCTATAACCTAAAACAGATGGCGGCGGCACTTCAATTCATGCAGGAGCAGAATATCACCGAGTATGACCAGCTCTCCGCAAAGGCCGAGGATGCCGTTTCCCGCTTTCATGCACTGACCGAGCAGCTCCGGCGAACGGAGGCTGACCTGTACGTAACCTCTGAGCTGATGGGAGCCGTGGTGCGGTACGCCAAGACCCGCCCCGTCTTTGACGGGTACAAGGCCGCCAAGTACAGCCGGAAATACCTTGCCGAGCATGAAGCGGAGTTGGCGGACTACCGGGCAGCCAAGGCCACGATGGGAGAACTGCTGGGCGGTGAAAAGCTGCCCAAGATGGCAGAACTGAAAGAAAAACGCCGCCAACTGGCGGCGCAGAAAAAGGCGCTCTATACTGAGTACCGCTCGGCGCAGGAGGAAATGCGGCAGGCCGTGGCGGTCAAGGCCAATATCGACCATCTGCTGGGCGTCACGGACGGCCAGCGCAAAAAGGAACAGGAGCGATAGCGAACGGTGACGCAGACAAATTACTTTGGGCATGGGGCGCCCCGCAAAGTCGTAAGACTTTGTGGGGAGAGGAAGCACAACGGAGCGGGCGGATTTTGGGACATTTTGTCCCAAAGCAGCATAGCGGAGTTTGTGCTGACGAGTCCCAAAGCCGGGTTTGGGGAGGCTCCCCAACAAGCGTTTTTGCAGCCCGCCGGGATGCAAAAATAGCAAGTGTGGCTACACTTGCCCTGCTTGCCGTTAGTGCGTCCCCCGGAAATCCCACGGAAAACGGAGGCAGCGCCGTTTCTTGCGCTCCCTCCGTTTCGCAGTTGAGATTGCAAGACGACGCTGATAAAATAGAATATGTTTGTGCATTTGCCTTGGGACGATTTGTCCCCAAAAAATCGAAAAAACCTGTGACCAAAACGAAAATTTATCGAGTAGATAGGTGAAGAGGCTCTATCACAACGAGAGGAGGAATGAGGATGGAGGACAATCGTATTGTTGATCTCTATTGGGCGCGCTCAGAAGATGCAATCACAGAAACCTCGGAAAAGTACGGAAAATACTGCTATGCCATCGCCTATAATATTCTTTCAAATGCAGAGGACGCGGATGAAAGTGTGAATGATACCTACCTTGACGCTTGGCGTAATATGCCGCCGCACCGCCCGGCCATTCTCTCTACATTCTTAGGTAAAATTACCCGCAGAATATCTATTGATAAGTGGCGGGGGCGTGCCGCAAACAAGCGTGGCGGCGGCGAAATTGTGTTGGCGCTTGATGAATTGGCGGACTGTTTTCCGTCCGACCATAGGGTAGAACACGAAGTAGAAGCCGCAGCATTGGAAAAGATGATCAATGATTTTGTAATGAGCTTGCCTCTTATGGAGCGGCGAGTTTTTATCTGCCGCTATTGGTATCTTGACCCAATTTCAGCGATTGCCGAGCAGTTTGGCTTTTCGCAGAGCAAGGTAAAAATGATATTACATAGGCAGCGACAGAAACTACTATCCATTTTAGAAAGAGGGGCGTTTTTGTAATGACAAATGAGAATATTCTTGATGCCATCGGCGGAATCAATGAAAACGCTGTGCAGGACGCAAAGGCGTACAAGCGTCCCAAATCCAAACGCTGGTTTAGATGGGGTGCTATGGCGGCGTGTCTTTGTTTGGTGGTAGGTATAGCAATTCCTATTTTACATCATAAAGGCGGAATTGACCACCAAGACCCACTTCAAGATACTGCCGCCTTTGAACTTAATGGGAAATTCTATGAAGTTGTTGAAACTCCAGAAGTTCTTGAAAAATATGGTTTACCCTCTAAAATCACAGAAGATGTAGCTGGCGATCATGTGGCTTACTTGAAATCCGATGGTGATGATAGCTACGAATGTACGCCGATTGAAACGGACATGGAATTGTACCAGTATAATCCCGCCGCTTTTGATGGTGTCTATGTCCTGCGAAACGGTGAGACATGGTGTGCTGCGCTGTTCTGCAACTTTTATCAGTTTGACAGCAACACAAATTGTTCACTCACGGAACTTTACCGTGTATATGGTATCGAAAGTGCGGACGATATTAAGTCCATTACGGAAATGGACAATAACAATGAAAATGAAACTGGAACACCAGTTGTCGAGCGGCAGGAAATTACAGAGTTCTACAATATGACGATTGCCCTTGGAAGCTACGGCAACGATGATTTCCAAGCGGAAGTGTTCGGCAATATTCCAGAAGAAAAGCAGCAGGAAGCGCATAGCGCCTTTGCCGAGAATCAGAGAAACCTGCGCATTGAAGCAAAAGATGGGCTTCGTTTCTTCATCGCCTTTTATCCGAGCTATAACTGGATTTATGGTGGAGGCACGATGTCTTATTTCAAAATTGATAACCAAATGCGAAATTGGATTGAGCGAAATTTAGGTTGAAAAGAAAAAGTAATCCGAACACATGAAACCGCCGTTCGATGACGATTTTGCGTGCTAAAATCAAGCGGCAGTTTTGAAATCTTGTATTTCAAGCTGCCGTTTTCCTTTTGAAAAAATGGATTAACGGGGGTGTGTTAAAGTCGCCCTTTTTTAAGGATACGGCGGTGTCCGAGGAGGTATCGCTGTGTCCATTTTTCTTTTTCGCAGCGTCCATGATTTGCACCAGCTAAAAAAAGCGTAGCCCCTCCGTCGGAGCAGTCCGGCTTTGGATGTGAAATTAAACATCATGTAACAAGAACTTTATTTGCTTGCGTCTGCATAGCGTCCTGCTGTGCGGGCGTTTTTATATGTCTGCACCTTGGGACAATTTGTCCCAAAGCAGCCGGCCCTAGCTGCCGATCCCCGCCGTTCCTCCGTTCTGTTCACCCACCCACACATGAACCGAATGGAGGAAATACAAATGACGACCATCAATGGGATCGAATACTCGGCCTGCCTGCATGAGCCGACACCGCAGGAGCTTCTGAATCGTATGGAGTTGTTCGTCCACCTGTGGAACGCCCTCAATTCTCTGCCGGAGGTGCAGGGCGTCCGGCTGGAGGCACATCTGATCCTCGGCAAGAGCTACCGCCAGATCGCCCGGGAGCAGGGCGTGGACAAGAGCGTCGTTCGCCATTCCGTCAAAAGCGGCAAGGCGGCCATGAGAAAATATTTGAAAAAATTTCTCTAAGGGTATCTCCATTTGCCCGATTTTTGTCCTTGGTATATGAGAGGTAGTTTTCACTTCTCCGCAGCAAAGTAGTTGATGCTCCGTTACGGATCGTCGCTGTCCGCTGTGAGGGAGCGCCGCATTGAATATGAACTGTCTTATGACAGGCCAACAGGAGCGGGCGCGGCGCTCCCGCCTTTCAAAAACACCTTGGGATTTGGGGTACCCCGCAAAGTCGCAAGACTTTGTGGGGAGAGGAGGCGCAACGAAGTGGGCGGATTTTGGGACATTTTGTCCCAAAGTAGCATAGCGGAGTTTGTGCCGACGAGTACCGAGGTCATAAGCCGCAGGCCAGCACCCGGCGTGCTGGCTTGTTCGCTTTCCCCGGCGGACAACGGGGAAAGCGCATTGTGTTTTGCATCTGCGAAAGGAGGATGCCATGACTGAGAAGCCCGCCACGGAAGAATATGTGTACTACATCGGAAAGATCCGCTTTATCGTCACGCCTGTTTACAAGGAAACGGGAGAACTGATGCGTGACATCCTTTTGAAGCTGATGCTGGCTGATTTGGAGCCGCTATAAAACTTCGTGCCCGTGCATGAAGTTTTTGTGCATCATTTTCGGTTGCCCCAGAGGGGCGAGAAAATGGCACATCACTGGTCGCTATGCTGGCATAGCGACCCCATCGACATCCTTAACATGGGCGGTCAGGCGAGGTATAATATAGTCAGGATGAATGACCTCTTGCTTGACTTCCAGAGAGGAGGTTTATATGAAACAGTTAAGCAAAAAACACGAACTCGGCACAGCCGCTCTCTACTGCCGACTGAGCCGTGACGATAATATGGACAGCGAGTCCAACAGCATCCAAAATCAAGAGTTAATATGTAAAGGGTGGTTTCTGCCACCTAATACATATGACTGCGGCTCATTTGTGGTGAATGGAACAGCAGTTGTAGGAAAGGAGCCAAAAAAAGCCTTATAACCGCTGGAAATCAACACGCAAAGGAGCTAATTTTTATGAAATCACTGTTTGAGCAAATGGGCGGCACATACCGGCAAGAGGGCGATTACCTTATCCCAAACCTCTATTTGCCAGATGAGCCGGACTACCAGATCGGCAAGTATGGGCGTATGCGCCGCAGCTATCTGAAAGAACATCGTCCGGTTCTCTATGCAAGCCTGCTCACAAGCGGAACGCTGCATCGGCACCTTGCCGAGATCGACCAAGCCTGTAACGAGCGTATGGCAATCATCGTTTCCGATATGGCAAGGCAGGAAGATGTGACCGAAGCGCTCAAAGCCGCCGACCAAATGGAATGGGTGCGCCGCATGAACAGCATCCGCAATCGTGCGGAGGAAATCGTTTTAACCGAGCTTGTATATGAATGACAAATGCCCGTTATCGGTTGCATGGCCGATAACGGGCATTTTTACACTTTAGTTCTTTTGTTCCGTGCTGGCTACCAGACGGTCAAAGTCACTCTGATATAGCTGATCCTGAATGACACGGTACTGCTCAAACTCGCTTTCGGCAAAGGCTTTTGCAATGGCAGCGGTGACTTTTCCCTTATTTTGCAGAATCTCTGCATCATTGAATTGCAGAAAAGCGTCCAGCTTGGAGGCCCAATCCGCCATGGTCATAGGGATATGCCGTCTGGCCTGCCGGGTGGCGTAGTCCAGATACATGGTGACGATTTCGTTCAGCTCCTGCATTTCATCCATGGATAAGTAATTTTTTGCAACGGACACATCTGCCTTTACAATCTTGCCGTCAGGAGCATTCTTCCATGAGGTCAGCCCCATGTGTTCCTTAGTGTGATCGGCTCGTGCCATAATGACCTCTGCCGCTGTGCCGCCATGGACGGCATAGTGCATCTTATTCTGAACTGTGGCAAAGAAATCCTTTGTGGTCTGGCTATCGAGAGAGTAGTCCACAGCAGTGGCGTAAATATCTGTAATTTTCTGATAGAAGCGCCGTTCGCTGGCCCGAATCTCCTGAATCTCGGAAATCAGGTGATCGAAGTAGTCCTCATCAAAAATCTGCCCATTGATGAGTCTGCTCTTGTCCAGCACATACCCCTGCTTGGTGAAGGTGTCCAGCACCTTGGTTGCCCACTGGCGGAACTGCGTGGCTCTGCCGGAATTGATCCGATAGCCTACGGCTATGATGGCGGACAGAGAGTAGAACTTATAGTGATAGGTTTTTCCGTTATCCGCAACTTGTGCAAAATTTGCACAAGTTGCATCTTCGGACAATTCACCGCTTTCATATACATTTTTCAGATGCTTTGTCACAACGCTCCGGTCTACATCAAAAAGCCGTGCAATGGCCTTTTGGGTCAGCCAAACGTCGTGATCCTGTACCCGTACCTCAATGCCATCCTCATGGGCATCTTTCGTGAACACAAGGAAATCCACTGTGCTGTTGCGGATTTGCAGTTTATCCTTCTTGGCGTCTGCCATGTCGTTTCACCTCAATCTTCTTCGCTGGTTTTCTTCCCACGGCTCTTGTACACATTATACTGATTCTTGCACCGGGGGCTGCAAAATGCGGAATTGGAGCGGCTGCTCAGGAACACCTTCTGGCAGTGCTTGCACAGCCGCAGGGGCTTCTCTCCATCCACCAGCAGGAAGCTGAACATCATCTGGATGCCCAGAAGCAGCGAATGGAAGTCCCAATAGATGGTCGGCTTGTCCAGCAACTCAATATGATAGCTGGGCGCAATGCCGCCGAAGGCCGCCATACCCTTGCGGTACAGGTTCCGGGTATCCTCGTCGATCAGATCATAATCGTTGTAGTACAGAATGGAAGTGGTCAGAGTGAAAGCCCAGTCCTTGAACTGCTGTGCCACCCAGTCATAGGCTTCAGCATACTCCCGCTGGAAGCTCATGGTTTTTGCCATAGGCTCGTCCGCAAAGGTCATGGTCAGCGCCACCATTGTTCGGTCACCGGACACACTCCAACTGGACTCAACACCTCGTTTCACCACATCCAGCTGGTCAAATGGATAGAACAGCGCCAGATAGTCCTCGGTTTCCATGGATTCTGCCTTGATGAAATGGTTTTTCGGCAGATAGACTGCCTCATAATCCATAAAGGACGGCGTAGTGGGTAGCGCCGTCATCAGACCCAGCAGGCCGTAATGGGTTACAAACTCTAAGATAGCCTTCTGCACCTCGTCCTCTGGCTGCCGGTTCATCATCAGCATACCCACATTCAGTGCATCCAGCACGATTCCCGACGCTTCCTTCAAGGGATTATAGATGTCAGGCTTGGCATTCTTCCCCGGCGTGATGTACCGCTTGCCGTCTGCGGCGGTTTTCAGTTCATAGCGGTCATACCGCACCCAATGGGAGCGGGACTGCTCAAAGAGATTCTTCATGGTGCTGTTCCTCTCAACTCGTAATCCAACTATATATTAACTATATTACTATTGTATCAACCGTCCTTGTCATCGTCAAGGGCGGCTTTCATTTTTCTCGGTTTGGTTTTGTTTTCCCGGCGGATCACGGCATCCTTGCCCATGGTTTGCAGCAGTGCTTCATATTCCTCCACGAACTCGCGTTCCCGCAGAGTAATGCTGTAGTCCTTTTCCAGCTTTTCGCTCAGATGCTCATACATCCGCCTTTGCAGCTTTTTCTGAATGGTCATCCGCAGCTTTCGGATGTTTCGGTCGGACTGCCCGCGGAGGGTGGCAAGCCGTGTGGTGCTGTATTGCTTAACGAACAGGTAATACAGCACCTCCTTCTGTTCATCACTGAGGGTGAAAAAGAGCTTGGAGAGAAAGCGATTTGCGGTCAGCTCGTGCAGTTCATAGGGACAGGAGAAAATGATGTCGAGAAAGTTTCCCTGACAGAGCTGACGGAACCTCGGCAGATTCATCCACAGCGGGGCGATCTTCGGATCAGGTACAGCCTGAAACTCCAACGGCACATCACCACGCAGGTTTTCGTGGTCACGCTCCCGCCGCTCCCGATTTCTGTCCAGCTTGTTCCACTCGTCTACCACAGTCAAAAAATCCGATTCCGTCCGGGCTGCTTCCTCCAGCCGCCGCAGAGCCTCTGCGCGAATTTCCCGCTTGAGCCGTTTTTCGCTGGTGGGCGCGGCTTCTTCCTCATCATCCTCCAGCTCGGCAGTATAGTCTCTGGGATGCTCGTCCTGCTCCAGCTCGCTCTCCAGCTCCAGCGTGCGTTCCTCTGCCAGAGTCTCCTCCAAGCGCTCATCCTCCGGCGCAGTGTCAGACGAATCCTCCCAATCGGCAAAGCTATCCTCATCCATTTCAAGGTCGGCTTCCTCTATTTGCTCCTCGGCATCTTCTTCCTCATCGGAAAAATCATCGTCCAGCAGATCATCCTCCCATAAATCCACGACGGCTTCACCTCCCGAAAAAATATTTTTCTTTTTCTCAAAAAACAGTTCCGATTTACACCCCGTTTTTCTCCTATTAGTGAAAGGGTAATCTAAACGCAAGTTACTAAGATTACTTTCTTAAAACACAGAGGAAAGAAAGGAGAAACAAGTATGGAAAATCAGCGCAAAGACGCAGTTGGCTTACAGCCAACGGAACCGGATTTATTATATCAAAAACCAGCAAATTACGCAAGGAGGAAGCCTATGGAGCAAACGCAACAGGAACAGTTCATCATTCGGCGCATCGGCGGCACCACCTATAAGGTAAGGGTCGCATTCAGCGAAACAGCAGCGGAGACTATGGAGGAAAAGATTCTGCGGATGATCCGCAATGAGGGGGTTACAAATGACGGTACTTGTGGTATAATGGAAGCACCACAAATGAGCCGTCAGTCTGAAAGGAGCGCCGAATGCGCATGAAACAGACTGAGGAAAAGATCACCGCTCTGTATGAGCGGCTGAGCCGTGACGATGACAATGCCGGGGATAGCAACTCCATCGTGAATCAGAAAAAATACCTCGAAAGCTATGCCCAGCAGAGAGGCTACGCCAACTGCCGCCACTATACCGATGACGGATGGAGCGGCGGTAATTTTGACCGTCCCGCATGGAAACGGCTGGTGGCGGACATCGAGGCCGGAAAGGTTGCCCATGTCATTGTCAAGGATATGAGCCGGGCCGGTCGTGATTACCTGCAAACCGGCTTTTACACGGAGGTATTCTTCCGGCAGCACGGCGTCCACTTTGTGGCGATTGCCAACGGCGTGGACAGCGACGATCAGAACAGCAACGAATTTGCGCCCTTCCTCAACATCATGAACGAATGGTATCTTCGTGACCTGAGCCGCAAGCAGAAAACCGCCATTCGGGTCAAAGGGGAATCCGGCAAGCCCACCACCAACTGCGCCATCTATGGCTACAAGAAAGACCCGGAGAACAAGTATCACTGGCTGATCGACGAGGAAGCTGCCGCCGTGGTGCGGCGTATCTTCCAGCTGACCATCGAGGGCAAAGGCCCTTACGATATTGCCCGCATTCTGTTCGATGACAAGATCGACACGCCTGCGGTCTACTTTGGCAAGCAGAATAAAGGCGTCTGGAAAAGCAAGGAGGAGTTCCCCAACCCCTATAACTGGAGCGGCTACATCGTTGGGCAGATTTTGTCCAAGCCGGAGTATATGGGGCATACGGTGAATTTCCGTTCCCACAAGCAGTCCTATAAGGATAAAAATGCCGTAATGAATCCCAAAGAGGATTGGCTGATTTTCGAGAACACCCATGAAGCTATCGTAGACGCAGAAACATGGGAGCTGGCGCAGAAGCTGCGGAAAACACCACGGCGGCATGACACGCTGGGCGAGGCCAATCCGCTGACAGGGCTTGTGTTCTGTGCCGACTGCGGGGCAAAGATGATGAATCACCGCTCAAGGGGCGGCACGGAGAACAATCCTTATCCGTCGGACTTTTACGATTGTTCCACCTATACGCTGGCACATCAGAAACGCACCCATGCTTGCAAAGGACATTATATCCGCAGCAAAGTACTGCGGGAGCTGATTCTGGAAACCATCCGGGCTGCCAGCACCTTTGCCATCTCTGACCGAGATGCTTTTCTGGAGAAGGTGCGCTCCGCCTCCCAGCTGCGCCAGGCGGAAGCCACCAAGGAAACCAAGCGGAAGCTGAACAAGGAGAAAAAGCGGATTTCCGAGCTGGATACCATCATCAAGAAGCTCTATGAATCCTTTGCCGTCGGGCGCATTACCGGCGAGCGGTTCGACAGCCTGCTGGCGGAATATGAGGCGGAGCAGAAAGCGCTGACAGCATCCGTCTCTGAAATGGAAACGCAGATGTCTGCCTTTGCGGAGGACACCGACCGGGCCAAGCAGTTTCTGGAGCTGGCAAAGAAGTACACGGATTTTTCCGAGCTGACCACGCCCATGATCAACGAGTTCGTGGAGAAAATCATCGTCCACGCCCCGGAAAAAATTGACGGCGACCGGGTGCAGGAAGTGGATATCCACCTTCGCTTTATCGGGCAGTTTGAGCTTCCCGCACCGGAGCTGACCGAGGAAGAAATCAAGCGGCAGGAGCAGCTCAAACGGCACCGCATCAAGAGCCGGGAGCGGTATCAGAAAATCAAGGCCGGTGAACACGCTGTCGGACAGCCCTTCATGCTGACCTGCAAGTGCTGCGGGCAGGAATTTGCCTCCAAGCGGACAAACACCCTGTTCTGCGGCCCTAACTGCCGCGCAAAATTCTACCGGCAGGAGGCGGCGGAGAGCCGC
>ULSE01017082.1_pt1 | contig 13194 bp, 9 predicted proteins | sample 1956061 | NCBI WGS metagenome assembly ULSE01 (sample SAMEA4835700, study PRJEB28245) | human gut metagenome | biome: gut microbiome; material: fecal sample | place: Denmark | collected 2008 | reverse complement strand
CCCTGCCGCTATGCAGAGACCATAGTAGAAGCCGAGTGCGCCGGTCAGAAGTTCCGCACGAAAGGCAAAACAGTCACGGATATGGGCTGGAGGCAATATGCAGGAAAGGCAGTTGAAGATGCTGAGAAGAATGCAGAGGCAGGTGAACTTCCGATACTTTCGGAAGGCATGACACTGGAACTTGCCGGTGTCGATCTGAAAGAGGGCAAGACCAGCCCGCCTAAGAGATTTACCGAAGATCTTCTGCTTTCAGCGATGGAGAGTGCCAGCTCGGATGAATTCCCGACTGGTGTAGAGCGAAAAGGCATCGGCACACCAGCTACACGCGCTGCCATCATCGAAAAACTGGTGCAGAAAGGCTTTATCGAGCGTAGGGGTGATAAGAAAACGAAATACCTTTGCTCTACGGACAAGGGAAATGCGCTGGTGACGGTGGTGCCGGAACAGATTCAGTCTCCATCCATGACGGCAGACTGGGAGGAAAAACTGCTGAAAATAGAACACGGCGAGTATGACAGCGATGCCTTTATGGGCGAAATCAGCAGCATGGTCAGCGGACTTGTTAAAACCTACGAGGCTGTAAAAGGAGCCGATGTGCTGATGCAGCCGGAACGCAAGGTCATTGGTTCCTGTCCCGCCTGCGGCAGTGATGTCTGCGAAACGGCAAAAGGATGGTTTTGCAGGGATAAGAGCTGTAAATTTGCGCTCTGGAAGGAAAACAGGTTTTTTCAGACACTGGGAAAGCAGATGACAGAGGAACTGGCAAAGCAACTGGTAAATCGTGGAAAAGCACGGCTTACCCATTGCTATTCCAGGAAGTCCAATCGTTACTATGACACAACCGTTCATGTAGAGACCGGCGAGGACGGTGCAGCAGCATTTAAGCTGGAGTTTGGAGGTAAAAAATGAGCATGAAAATGATGAATGCAGCTTATCTGGTGGATAATGTCGCTCTGCTTTCCTTGCAGGAAAAGCAGGAGGGCGTGGAATTCCATTGCTTTGATATGGATAGAAAGGTGCAGATTGCCGAGGGACACATTGGCTGGGATATGTTGGATAAACAGCCGTTTTCTACTCTCGAAGAAAGCGCGAGGGTGGCAGCACTCAAGGAGATTCCCCAGCTGGACGGTCTTACCGTTGCGCCGGTAGCCCCGGAGATGCTGGAGCAGATGCGCGGCGGCAGAAAGGTTCTTTGGCAGATGAAAAAGGCTGATCCTGAACTGGAGAATGCTAAAAATATCCGGTTTATCACCAGCAGCTACGAGGATCGGTTCAAAATTCCGGATGGCAGCGCGGTGGAGATCAAGTATCCGAATCGGAAGTTTTCGGCCCGCTGCGAATATATGGACGAATATCATCTGCGCCTTGGGTATGATGTTCTGCACATCTGTCAGCTGGCAGAAATGCTGGAACGCGGTGGCGGTACATGCCGACCGGAGCCGCTGATTACGGAAGAACGCAGCGCATGGGATTTGGGAAGCAAGGGCTTTCTCGCCATTCAAACCTGTGAGGACGGTTACGACTATACCTTATATCATAAGGACTTCACGGAAATTGACGGCGGACAGATCGACAACCCGGAAATCAGCATGAATGCAGCCAGAGACCAGATTCTTTCGGATTATGGATTCGGTGGCCGCACCATGACGCGGATTGATTATGACGAACTTTGTGATCGTGCAGAGGATGCAGAAATCAGCAGACGGGAATCTGTGCTGGGTAAACTCTCGGATTTGTCTTCCAGAACGGATACGCCGGTGAAAGCTGCTAAGGCGAAGGAGGTGGAGCGATGAAATATAAGCTTACGAAGGCAGAGCAGGAAACCGTCATCAATTTTGACAATGAACTGGATACTGCCAGTGTTTACACCCATGACAGCCGCCTGATTAAGAAGCTCCGGGAACTGCGAAAACAGTATCCGGAGCAGTTTATTTTGGAACACCGGGAGCATGAATCGGTCACTTATACGATTCCGAAACGCTGCGTCGGTATCCGACCGCCTTACAGTGAAAAACGTCGGGAACAGCAGCGACAGGAAGCAAAGGAAAACGGACTGCCGTTTATGGAGAAGGGAGAAATGAATGATGGCAAGAATTGAAAAATGGGATGAAGTGCATGGAAATAAGGCATTAGATGAGAAGATGATGGCATTTCTCGACAGTGCTACCGACCAGTATGCAATTTTGCAGCTTCGCCGCAGCGAGGATACGGTATATGAACGCTTTTCGTCTATGCGCGAACTGGAACGGATGGGGCTGGAGCCGGATATTGACCATTATGAAGTGATTTATACGGCTCCGCTGCTTCCCTACAAGGATCAGAATACGATGTTGGAGGAACTGTATTCGAAATTCAATGTTTCCCGCCCTGATGATTTTACTGGGCATAGTCTTTCTGTGTCTGACATCGTGGCTTTACGACAGAATGGTGTTGTAAGCTGTCACTATGTGGATTCCATCGGCTTCCAGGAGCTGCCCGGATTTTTGAAACCGGAGAATTATCTGAAAGCCGCAGAAATGGCAATGGAAGACGATTACGGTATGATTGACGGCGTAATCAATAACGGAAAGAAGGAAGAACCGGCGGAGAAAGCATTGGTTCTGGATCAGCTGAAGGAAAAGCAGGAGGCGGTGCCGCCTGCGCCGCCTCGTAGGTGCTGCGAAGAAAAGGAGTTATAAATGCGTTTTACGGATGATGAATGGATGCTCATGATGCTTTACAGCCCTGGCACACGGACAGGGCTGATCGAAGAGCTTCAAAAGATGCAAAAAAGTCTGACCGGAAGGGACAGAAACCTGCGCAGGTGGACTGCCTCGCTGCTTGCGAAACTGGCAGAGATGACGGATGCAGAATATGAGGCACTGGATTTATATCCAGACGAATAAGGGAGAGGAGGAAAAAGACAGATGATGACGAAAACGGCTTATTATATGCAGATGGCGCAGGAAGCTGCGGCGCAGATCACTGGCAGCAAAGAACAGTGGACAGCGTTTCTGACCACATCCGCACGGCTTTATAAGTATCCTTTTGCGGAGCAGCTGATGATCTATAAACAGAGACCGGAAGCAACGGCCTGTGCAGAGTACGATCTCTGGAATGACCGGATGAACCGCTATGTGAAGCGCGGCTCCAAGGGCATTGCTCTTTTGGACATGCGCGGTGAGCAGCCGAAACTGCGGTATGTATTTGATGTGGCAGATACCGGAGAAAGGAAGAATTCCCGACCGGTACAGCTCTGGAAAATGAATGCGGAGCATGAGCAGCCAATCATTCGGGCACTGGATACGGCGTTTGATGTTCCTGCCGGTGCCGGGTCCCTGGAAAATCATATCATGGAAGCGGCAGAACGCCTTGCAAGGGATTACTGGGAGGAAAACCGCAGGCAGATCAGTGACATCGTTGCAGATTCCTATCTGGAAGGATATGATGAACTCAACATCGGAGCTTCCTTTAAGAGAGCTGCCGCTGTCAGCATCGCATATTCCGTCTTTACCCGGACGGTGGGCAATGCAGATGACTATTTTGAACACGAGGATTTTCTGGACATTTTTGATTTTAATACGCAGGCTGCAGCCAATGTGCTGGGAACTGCGGTCAGCGAAATGTCCAGCCAGATCTTCCGGGAAATTGAACGCACGATCCGAACCTATGAAAGAGATAAGCAGGCAGAAAGGAGCCAAAACTATGATGGAGCTGAATTACACGAAGAACGGCGATTACCTGATTCCGGACATCCAGTTGTCGGTGCAGGAACAGAAGCCCCTGGGCAAGTACGGGAGGATGCGCAGAGCGTTTCTGCAGGAGAACAACACGCTGCTGTACAATCACCTGATCCTGACCGAGAAGCTGTACCCGCACCTGTGGGAGATTCAGGAGACCGCGACCGCACGGATGGAGCAGATGATGGCGGATCTTCTGAAAGCGAATCCGGCACCGGACAAGAAATTGAACCAGATGGCCTGGGTGCAGCACATGAACATGCTGAAAGCGCAGGCAGAGGAAGTCATTCTGACGGAACTTATCAACAGTTAAACTTCATGAGTCTGTTTCAGTCCGAAGCAGAGCAGATTCAGAAAATTGATGCGGCGGCAGAAAATGCAGCCAAAGAAGCGGAGAGCGAAAAGCCCTCCGCTTTTGTCATTTCTGAGGATGAAATCGACCGGATGCTGCGGACAGGCTCCAATTTTGAAGGCGGAAAGATCCGTATTTATGCGCTGTATCAGCAGCAAGGGGACGCAAAAGAACGAGCTGCATTCTTGAAAGCGGAATACGGTCTCGGTGGCCACAGCTATACCTTTATGGATGGCAGTCGCGGTTTTGCCGATTATAACGGAAGAGGTATTCTGCTTCGCAATTATGACCATGACCGGGAAGTGCGACTCACATGGTCGGCGGTGGATAAGCGGTTAGACCGGCTTGTGGAAAATGATCAGTACCTGACCGCGCTGGAAATGGAAGAGTATCGGAAGCTGGAGCAGGAATACGGCGCGCCGCTTCCTATGCCGACTGCCGCCCATGTGTTTCCGCCAACGCCACCGGAACGCTACGATACCGGAAATGAGCATGTGGACAACATGCTGAATACGGCTGCGAATGTATATGCCCGGAGTGAACTGGCGGCACCACAGCGGTTTACCGTGATGGAGACAGACGATGGTTATGCGGTCTGGGATGATATTCAGGACGGCATTCATGTGGAGCCGGATGGTGTCAGCGAAGAGTTTACCAGCGAATGGGAGGCAGAGACCTACCGCCAGCAGTTGATTGAAAAAGTTCAGGAACGGGAAGCAAAAGACTGGCTCTATGTTGAACAGAGCAAGCAGAATTTGCAGCAGGACATTCCATTCCCAGATGTGGAATCCGAAGAAGTACAGGAATCGGCTCACGCAGAGACAGATCCTCTGGTACTGGAAATGCAGGAACACGCCAGCGAACTTTCCAGAGAGTCTGGCTATGCACCGGATGAACGGTTTGTGGTCACAATGACCGGCGAGAACTTTCCGGATTCTAAAGATGCGTTTGCCATCTGGGATTATGTCAAAGAAGAGTATTACGGATATTCGGACGGAAAAGTGCAGACATTTGCCGATTATGTGAGTGCATCCGAGGCGTTGCAGGAGATTCGCGGCAGGAACATGGAGGCTGAAAAAGAGCCTGCAACTGTGCAGCCAGAACCGGCAGCTCCGGTGCAACCGGATTATCGTGTTGGCGATACGCTGTATCTGGACGGAAAGGCATTTACGATTGAAAAAGTCGGGCTTTTTGATGTTGAGCTTCGGGACCCGGATTCCGTGTATCCGATCTTCCGCTCGGAAAGCAAGGAAAATCTGGCAAGAATTTTGGGGCATGAGGAAAATGTTCACCTGCACAATCTGGTGGTTGATCTGAATTCTGGAAAAGAAGAAGCGTTCCGGGCAGGGCATGAAGCAAAACATGCGGAGAACTACCGCATCAACAGCTTTCACCTCGGCGAAGGCAGTCCTAAGCAGAAATTCCGTGCCAACATGGATGCCATCTACACGCTGAAAGCCTTAGAAAATCAGCATAGGGATGCGACACCGGAGGAACAGGAAACGCTGGCCAATTATGTCGGCTGGGGTGGGCTGGCAGATGCCTTTGACGCAGAGAAAACTGCTTGGACAGGCGAATATAAGGAGCTGAAAGCAGCTCTTACGGAAGAAGAATATGCCGCAGCCAGGGCTTCGACTCTGAATGCGCATTACACCAGCCCTACCGTGATCCGTGCAATCTATGAGGCATTGGACGGTATGGGATTTGAGAAAGGCAATATTCTGGAACCGTCGATGGGTGTCGGCAACTTCTTCGGTATGCTGCCGGATTCCATGCTGGGAAGCAGACTGTATGGTGTGGAACTGGATTCCATCACCGGGCGCATTGCGCAGAAATTGTATCCGCAGGCAGAAATCAAGGTGGCAGGCTTTGAAACCACCGACCGGCGCGACTTCTATGATCTGGCCGTGGGCAATGTGCCCTTTGGCAACTACCGTGTCAGCGATAAGCCCTATGATAAACTCGGATTTTCTATCCACAACTATTTCTTTGCCAAGGCATTGGATCAGGTTCGTCCCGGTGGCATCGTGGCCTTTGTTACCAGCCGCTACACGATGGATTCCAAGAATCCGGACGCGCGAAAGTATCTGGCGCAACGGGCAGAACTCCTGGGAGCCATTCGACTTCCTAACAACGCATTCCGTGCCAATGCCGGTACAGATGTAGTGTCGGATATCATTTTTCTGCAAAAGAGAGACCATCCAATTGATATCGAACCGGATTGGGTGCATCTGGGGCTGACATCGGAGGGTATTACCCTCAACAGCTATTTTGTTGACCACCCGGAAATGGTGCTGGGTGAGATTACAACGGAAAGTACCCAGTACGGCAAGGAAGAATGTACGGTCATTCCGATTCCGGATGAGGATCTGGGAGACCAGCTGCATGAGGCTGTGCAGCATATCGGCGGTCACTATGAAGCGCAGGAGCTGGCACCGGAGGAAGAACTGTCCTTGCAGGGCGAAACCATTCCGGCAGACCCCAATGTAAAGAACTTCTCCTATGCGGTGGTGGATGGGGATGTCTACTTCCGTGAGAACAGCATCATGCGAAAGGCTGACCTTTCTGCGACAGCCACCGGCAGGATCAAGGGCATGGTGGAGCTTCGTACCATTGTGCAGGAACTGATCGACTATCAGCTGAACGATTATCCGGAGGACGCGATTGCCCAGAAACAGCGGGAACTGAATGTAGCCTATGACCGATTCGCCGATCAGTATGGGCTTATCAACTCCCGTGCAAATGAGCAGGCTTTTTCAGAAGATTCGTCTTATTATCTGCTCTGCTCTCTGGAAAATGTAGATGAAAACGGCAGGCTGGAATCCAAGGCGGATATGTTCACCAAACGGACGATTCGACCGGAACGGGCTGTTACCAGCGTAGATACTTCGGCAGAGGCTCTGGCAATCTCCATCGGAGAGCGCGGCAAAGTGGATTTGCCCTATATGTCGGAGCTTTTAGGTACACCGGGAGAATTTGAAAAAATCCAGCAGGAACTGCATGGTGTCATTTTCAAAGACCCGATGACGCAGGGCGGCGAGGAAACCGGCTGGGTGGCGGCTGATGAATATCTGTCCGGCAATGTCCGGGAAAAACTCCGCGTGGCAGAACTGGCTGCGGCTTCTGACCCTGCCTTTGCGGTAAACACGGAATATTTGAAGAAAGCACAGCCGAAAGACCTGGATGCGTCGGAGATTGATGTGCGCCTTGGTGCCACATGGGTCAATCGGGATTATATCCAGCAGTTTATGGAAGAAACCTTTGAACCGCCGTTTTACCTGCGCCGAAACATTGAAGTGAAATTCTCTCCCATGACGGCAGAATGGCAGATCACCGGCAAGAGTACACCGAGCCGGAATGATGTTCATGCCTATATGACCTACGGCACCAGCCGTGCCAATGCCTACCGAATTCTGGAGGATACGCTGAATCTGCGGGATATTCGTATTTACGATACCGTGGAGGATGCAGACGGCAAGCAGAAGCGGGTTCTGAATAAAAAGGAGACCACCCTCGCCCAGCAGAAACAGCAGGCCATTAAGGATGCGTTCCAGAACTGGGTGTGGAAAGACCCTTATCGCCGCGCGGAACTTGTGGAAAAGTATAACGAGCTGTTCAACAGCACTCGTCCCCGTGAGTATGATGGTTCTCATATCCGCTTTGGCGGCATGAATCCGGAAATCCGGCTGCGGGAACACCAGCAGAATGCCATTGCTCATGTGCTGTACGGCGGCAATACGCTGCTGGCCCACGAAGTGGGTGCCGGTAAGACTTTCGAGATGGCCGCTTCTGCTATGGAGGCAAAACGGCTGGGACTGTGCCAGAAATCCATGTTTGTCGTTCCGAATCATTTGACCCTTCAGTGGGCAAACGAGTTTCTGCGTCTGTATCCGAGTGCAAAATTGCTGGTGGCAAGCAAAAAGGACTTTGAAACTGCCCGCAGAAAGAAGTTCTGCGCACGAATTGCTACTGGTGATTACGATGCAGTCATCATCGGGCATTCCCAGTTTGAGAAAATTCCGGTGTCCGCAGAACGGCAGGAGCGGATTTTGACTGCCCAGATTGATGAAATCGAAAACGCCATTGCTGAGATGAAATCCCAGAATGGCGAACGTTTCTCCATCAAACAGATGGAAAAGACCCGGAAAGGATTGGAGGCGAGATTGGAGAAACTTCGGGCAACCGACCGAAAAGACGATGTGATTACCTTTGAGCAGCTGGGCGTAGACCGACTGTTTGTAGACGAAGCACATGCCTTTAAGAATCTGTTCCTCTACACAAAAATGCGCAATGTTGCAGGCTTGTCCACATCGGAAGCGCAGAAATCTTCGGATATGTTTATGAAGTGCCAATATATGGACGAGTTGACAGGCGGGCGCGGCATCATTTTTGCGACCGGCACCCCGGTTAGCAACAGCATGACGGAGCTTTACACCATGATGCGGTATCTCCAGTACGGCACGTTGCAGCAGAAAGGGCTGACCCATTTCGACAGCTGGGCTTCTACCTTTGGTGAGACCACCACAGCCATTGAGCTGGCACCGGAAGGAACCGGATACCGGGCAAGAACAAGATTTGCAAAATTCTTCAACCTGCCGGAGCTGATGAATATGTTCAAGGAAGTGGCAGATATCAAGACTTCCGATCAGCTGCATCTGCCGGTGCCGGAGGCAAAATTTGAAACCGTGGTGGTGCAGCCTTCGGAGCATCAGCAGGCGATGGTGTCGGAGCTTTCGGAACGGGCGGCGGCTGTGCATTCCGGTGTGGTAGACCCGTCGGTCGATAACATGCTAAAAATCACATCGGATGGCAGAAAGCTGGGGCTGGATCAGCGGCTGATGAATCCGCTCCTGCCGGATGACCCCAACAGTAAGCTCAATGCCTGTGTGCGGAATGTGCTTCGGATTTATGAGGAAGGACAGTCGGATAAGCTGACCCAGCTGCTGTTCTGCGACCTCAGCACACCGAAGAACGATGGAACCTTCAATGTCTATGAGGATATCCGCGCTAAACTTATCCAGTCCGGTGTACCGGAGGAAGAAATCGCATTTATCCATGATGCTGATACCGAGGCAAAAAAGAAAGATTTGTTTGCCAAAGTCCGTACCGGCCAGGTGCGGGTGTTGTTAGGTTCGACACAGAAGATGGGCGCAGGCACGAACGTGCAGGACAGGCTGGTGGCCGTGCATCATCTGGATGTGGGCTGGCGGCCTGCGGACATGACCCAACGAAATGGTCGTATCATCCGTCAGGGAAACCGAAACAAAGAAGTGCAGGTTTATCAGTACGTGACGGAAGGAACCTTTGATGCCTACCTCTATCAGACACTGGAGAATAAGCAGAAGTTTATCAGCCAGATCATGACCAGCAAATCTCCGGTTCGTTCCTGTGATGATGTGGATGAGCAGGCTCTTTCCTATGCGGAGATCAAGGCACTTTGTGCAGGAGACCCGCAAATCAAGGAAAAAATGGACTTGGATGTAGATGTTGCAAGGCTGAAAGTATTGAAGGCGGACCATCAGAGCCAGCAGTACCGATTGGAGGATAAGCTGATGAAATATTTCCCTGCGGAGATTGAGAAAACGCAGGGGTTCATCAAGGGCTTTCAGTCGGATATTCGGACGGTGGCGGCACATCCGCTGCCGGAAGAAGGGTTCTGCGGTATGGATGTGAAGGACACGCGATTTACTGAAAAAGCCGAGGCCGGTGAAGCAATCCTCGCGGTTTGTAAAGCCAATCAGAGTCTGGAGCCGGTGCCGCTTGGCAACTATCGTGGTTTCAAGATGGAACTGGCATTTGACAGTTTCCAGAAAGAGTATCAGGTGCTGCTGAAAGGCGAGATGACCCACCGGGTACCCATCGGCACCAGTGCTGCGGGCAATATCCAGCGTCTGGACAATGCTCTTGCCGGGATTCCTGCAAAGCTGGAAAAGGCAGAACAGCAGTTGGACAGTCTTAGGAGCCAGCAGGAAGCAGCGCAGGCCGAGCTTGGAAAGCCGTTTCTCCAGGAGGCAGAACTGACAGAAAAGAGTGCAAGACTGGCAGAACTGGATGCACTGTTAAATATGGATGATCGTGGAAATGATGATCCAGACTGTGAGAGAACAACGGAAAAGCCGTCTGTCCTGGCAGAGCTGCGTGACCGTGCAGGGCGCATTCCGCCGATGACACATCGAAATGATGAGGAGGTGGCACTATGAGTGTTCGGGAACACTGGATCAATGTCCGGGTAAACCCGGAAGAGCTGGCGAGGATTCGTGAAAAGCAGAAAGAATTGGGAATTCGGAATACCGGTGCCTATATGAGAAAAATGGCGATGGACGGGTACTGCGTAAATCTTGATTTGTCGGATGTGGCGCAGGTATCCACACTTCTTCGCCGATGCAGCAACAACCTGAACCAGTACGCAAAACGCGCCAATGAATCTGGAAGCATCTATGCGGAGGATATCCGGGATTTGCAGAAGCGACTGGATGAACTCTGGGAGATGCAAAAGCTGATCTTAAAGAGGCTTTCTGGTATTCGATGACGGCGCAAACGTGCGGAATTTCTATTGCACATGGCACAGATGAAACAGTCTGTGTCATTACATATTTTTTGCAGGTCTTCCTGTTGACATCGTGGCGTTTGACAAGCGGGTACGATAAAATGAAGATGAAAAGAAAAACGAAGGGGTGAAATCCATGAAGATCGTATGTTTTTTGTTGAAGCTGGTGCTGAAAATCCTGTTGCTGCCGGTTGCGTTTCTGCTACGATTTCTGTGCTTTATCTGGAATCTGCTGATGCAGCTATCCCTGTGGGTACTTTCGCCGGTTATGCTTTTCGTTCTTGGCTGCGGCCTTTATTCTGTGGTTCGGGCGAGCTGGACGGATGTGTTCCTGCTGACCCTGATTGAGATGGGACTGTTCGCAGCTGCGGTTGGAGCGGGCGGCATCATGGAACTGATGGAACGGCTGTGCGAGTGTGTAGAGGATGTTTTGACAATTTGAGTTCAGGAGGGATTAGATGGATATTCAGTTTATGAAAGATTATTATGATTTACGGTACGAGGAAACAGATGGAGAGAATCATTTTGTGGAAGAGACTGCTTATCAGGAAAAACAGTCTGAGCAATCGAAGATGGAAGACCAGCTGATGGAAATGGTGGGCGGCAGCGAATCTAATGTGTGGAAGCTGTACGAAAGCATTATGTGTGTCTATTTCGATATGGAAGAAATCATCAAGCAGGCCGTTTATTTGCAGGGAGCTTATGACCGGGAACGGATGTTAAAATGAGAATAGTAGATTGGTAAGAGCTGCCTTCGGGTAGCTCTTTTTAGATGGAGGAATATGAAAAATGGCGGCTACAAGACTAATTGCGCTGCATATCAATAAAGGAAAGACGGTAGCGCAGTGTCTGGCTGACCGTACTGATTATTCTGAGAATGCAGCAAAGACGGAAGATGGAAAATATATCAGCGCGTATGCCTGTGACGCAAAGACCTGTGATGAAGAATTTCTGCTTTCTAAACGGCAGTATGAGCATATCACCGGTAGAACCCAGGCGCATGATGTGATTGCATATCAGATTCGGCAATCCTTTAAGCCCAGAGAAATCACGCCGGAGGAGGCGAACAAGGTCGGGTATGAGACAGCCATGCGATTCACCAAGGGAAAACACGCATTTATCGTGGCTACCCATGTTGATCGTGCGCACATTCATAACCACATTATTTTTAATTCGACTACATTAGACTGCACCAGAAAATTCCGAGATTTTCGCTTGTCAGGACTTGCACTGGCAAGGCTCAGTGATATCGTCTGCCTGGAACACCGGTTGTCGGTCATTGTCCGGAAGCCCTATGGAGAGCGGCAGAAGAGAACGGAATACCCGGAGAAAAAATCGCAGCGAGATGAAATCTGCGAGGCCATTGATGTAGCATTGGCAAGAAAACCAAAAGACTTCCAGGAACTGATTGGAATTTTGCAGGAAGCAGGGTACGAGTATAAAGATGGAAAACAGCCTGCCCTGCGGGGGAAAGGCCACGCCAGATTTGCTCGTTTCCGTTCTCTTGGTAAAGGATATTCGGTTGAAGAACTCTGTGGAGTGATTGCCGGGAATGCGGTTCACAAAAGCAAATTTGTAGAGAAAAACCGCACAAGCGCACGGTCGTCACAGGTGCATCAGAAGGCGGAGTTGTCGTTCCTTATTGATGTCCGTGCCAAAATGCAGGCGGGCAAAGGCGCGGGATATGCGCGCTGGGCGAAAGTCTTTAATCTGAAGCAGATGGCGAAGGCTATGATGTTCATGGAAGAGCATGGAATCAAGAGCTATGCAGAGCTGAAAGAAAAGGCAGAGGAAATTTCTGAAAATTGCGATGCGCTGCTGGAATCTGTAAAAGCAGATGAGGCACGGATGTCGGAAGTGTCAGTGCTGCGGAAGCATCTAATCAATTATGCCAAGACAAAAGATGTTTTTGCCGCGTATAAAGCATCCGGCTACAATCCGGAGTTCTATGAAGCCCATCGGGATATGCTGGCCTTGCGCAGCGCAGCGAAAAAGGCGTTTGATGCCTATAAGAAAGAGAATGGTTCTGACAAAAAGCTCCCGCGCATCAGCGAGCTGAACGAAGAGTATGCGATGCTTCTGGAACGAAAGAAAAGCTCCTATGCAGAGTACCGCAAGACCAAATCGGAAATGCAGGATTGGCTTGTGGCTCAGAAGATTGTGCAGGAAATCTTGAAAGAGGATGAGCAGAAAATAGAGCAGCTGCATGAGCAGGAAGTTCGGCAGGAAGAAGAAAATAGACAAAGCAGTCGATGATGGAATGTCCGGTGCAGTGTGGGTGTAATGCTCATGCTGCACCGGTTTTTTTCTTTGGCAGGAACTGCCGTTAAAGCATCCGGAACGGATGCGCAGCCCGATGCCGCAGGCAGCGTTCTATGGGGATTGGGGAGTTTCCCCAACAAGCAGAAAATCGCTTTCGTGTCACGAAAGCCCTGCTTGCCACGTTTTCTCCCGTCCTTCGCAGCGATGTAACTTTTTTCTGGACACTTCGCCGGACACCTTGTATTTCTTCTGATATTCGTATATAATGTATCATGTTGAGTATTATCCATGCGGAGGTGCGGTATGAACGGGAT
>ULSE01019151.1_pt1 | contig 13198 bp, 10 predicted proteins | sample 1956061 | NCBI WGS metagenome assembly ULSE01 (sample SAMEA4835700, study PRJEB28245) | human gut metagenome | biome: gut microbiome; material: fecal sample | place: Denmark | collected 2008 | reverse complement strand
CCGCCGATGGGGCAGCCGGTGACCAGGATGCGCGGGCGCTTTTCGACGGGGCGGCTGCCCTGCTCGTACTCGGTCTTGATGCGCTCGGTCAGGGCGTTGACCTCGTCGATGGCCTGGCGGCGGTTAAACTTAAAGTTGGAGCCGTACAGCACCGCGTACAGGTTGGAGCCTGCCATCGGCGGTGGGTCCAGCTTCATCAGCTCATAGAAGTGGCGCAGGGCCAGGCGGTTCTGGTTGGAGAGGTGCACCTGCTCGCGCAGCTTTTCCTCGGTGATCTCGACGCCGAATTTTTCCTCCAGCTTGTTTTTGAGGGCGACGACCTCCTCTCGCCAGAGCTTGCGGCCCATGGGGGACTGGCGGTTTGGCAGCTCCATGATGTAGGTATCCTTGATCTCGCCGAGCATCTCATACATCTTCTTCTTGCCGTCGCAGGTGGTCTCGCCGATAATCAGGTCGGAGAAGTAGAAGAAGGGGCACTTCTGGGTCTTGGCAAAGCCGTAGCTGGATTTGACCAGCGGGCAGAGGTTGCGCGGCAGGTCCTGCTCCGCTTCCGGGATGGTCTCGTCGGAGAAGGAGCACAGGCCGACCGGGATGGCGCCGGCGGCCATGATGACCTCGGTGGGGGTGTAGGTGCAGAAGGTGCCGACAAAGGGGATGTTCTTCTGCTTGATTTCGTAGGCGTGCAGGAAGGAATTGCGGCGCTGTTCGCTAAATTCTTCGAAGATGTCAGGTAAGGTTTTGATAACTTCCATTTGATAAATCCTCCTTCTAAAACAATGGGTTAGCGATTGTTATACAGGTGGCAGGCGACGAAGTGGCCTGGTTCTACTTCTTTGAGTTCCGGGCGCTGGGTGCGGCAGATTTCGCTGCACTTGCTGCACCGTCCGCTGAAGCGGCAGCCAGCCGGCGGGTTGATGGGGGAAGGGACGTCGCCGGTGAGCATGATCTTTTTGCGCTGGCGGGAGGCCTGCGGGTCCGCAATCGGCACCGCGGACAGCAGCGCCTCGGTGTAGGGGTGCAGCGGGTGCTTGTACAGGTCGGCGGAGGGGGAGAGCTCCACCATGTTGCCCAGGTACATGACGGCGATGCGGTCGGAGATGTGCTTGACCATCGACAGGTCGTGGGCGATGAAGAGCATGGTCAGATCGCGCTCCTTTTGCAGCTTGATGAGCAGGTTGATGATCTGCGCCTGAATCGAGACGTCCAGCGCAGAGATCGGCTCGTCGCAGAACAAAAACTCGGGGTTGACCGCCAGGGCTCTGGCGATGCCGATGCGCTGGCGCTGACCGCCGGAAAATTCATGGACGTTGCGCATGGCGTGCTCGGCGTTGAGGCCAACCATGTCCAGCAGCTCCAGCACCATCTTTTCCTCCTGCTCGCGGGAGGAGGCCAGCTTGTGGATGCGGATGCCCTCGGCGACGATGTCGTAGACCTTCTGGTGCGGGTCGAGCGAGGCGTAGGGGTCCTGGAAGATCATCTGCACCTTGCCGGTGAAGTCGAAGCGCTCCTTTTTGGTCATGTGGTGGACGTCCTTGCCCTGATATTTGACCTGGCCGGAGGTGGGCTGCAGCATGCCGATGCAGGTCTTGCCGCTGGTGGTTTTGCCGCAGCCGGACTCGCCGACGATGCCGAGCGTCTCGCCCTTGTAGATGACAAAGGAGATGTCGTCCACCGCCTTGAGCACCTTCTTTTTTCCGGCCTTGTAATATTTGCAGAGGTTGGTGACCTCGAGCTGAACCGTTGCGTTGTTATGCATGCACAGCACCTCCAATCTGGAACGGGACGCCGGTGCGGTCGGCGCGGGGATCGCTCAGCCAGCAGGCGACATGATGTTTGTCGCTGCCGTCCTGTGCGTCCACCGTTTCCGGCTCATACTCGGCGCAGATGTTCATGGCGTAGGGGCAGCGGCTGCAGAAGGCGCAGCCCTTGGGCGGATGGATCATGTCCGGGATGCTGCCCTCGATGGTGACCAGCTCCTTTTTGTTGTCCAGGTCCAGGCGCGGCACCGAGTTCATCAGCGCCCAGGTGTAGGGGTGGTGCGGGTGATAGAAGATGTCGTCGCTGCTGCCCTTTTCGACGATCTTGCCCGCGTACATGACGATGATGTCGTCGGCCATATCGGCCACGACACCCAGGTCGTGGGTGATCGTGATGATGGCCATGCCGAGCTTTTGCTGCAGCTGCTTCATCAGCTCCAGAATCTGCGCCTGGATGGTGACGTCCAGGGAGGTGGTCGGCTCGTCAGCGATCAGCAGCTTGGGGTTGGTGATCAGGGCGGTGGCGATCATGACGCGCTGCCGCTGGCCGCCGGAAAGCTCATGCGGGTATTTGTTCATACAGGCCTGCGCGTCCGGGATGCCGACCAGCTCCAGCATCTCCTGGGCCCGTTTTTGAATCTGTGCCTGAGAAAGATTTTCGTCGTTGTGGTTTTGCAGGTTTTCCATGATCTGTTTGCCGACCATCATGGTGGGGTTTAAGGAGACCAGCGCGTCCTGGAAAATCATCGAACACTCCTTGCCGCGGAAGGCGTACCATTCCCTTTCGGAAAAATCGAGGATGCTTTTGCCCTCGTACAGAATCTGGCTGCCCTCCTTGATAACGCCGGGCTTTTCGATCAGGCCCATCAGCGATTTGGAGGTGACCGATTTGCCGCAGCCGGACTCGCCGACAATGGCGGTGGTTTTGCCTTTTTCGATCTCGAAGCTGACACCGCGCACCGACTGCACCTCGCCGGCATAGGTAAAATAGGAGACGGAGAGGTCTTTAACATTGACAAGTGTACTCATGGTTTCCTCCTTATTTTACAATCTTGGGTTCAAGCGCGCTGCGCAGCACGTCGCCCAGGATGTTGAAGCTGAGGACGGTGAGCAGGATCAGCAGGCCGGGGTAGATGGCCAGCTGCGGCTGATCCAGGATGTTGGCCTGCGCTTCCTGCAGCATGCTGCCCCAGGAGGCGTTGGGAATCGAGATGCCCAGCCCCAGAAAGCTCAGCGAGGATTCGGTCAGGATGGCGCTGGCAACGCCGAGGCTGGCGGCAACGATGACCGGGCCGAGGATGTTGGGCAGGATGTGTTTGGCGGCAATCAGAACGTTGCCGGCGCCCAGGTTTTTGGAGGCGATGACAAAGTCGCGTTCCTTTAAGGACATGGTCTCCGCGCGGGTGATGCGCGCGACCGATGCCCAGGAAAACAGGCTGAGTACAACGATCAGGGTGGTCATGCCGGGCTTGAGGATGGTGTTGAGCACGATCATCAGCAGCATGCTCGGCAGCGCCAGGAAGATATCGGTGAAGCGCATCAGCAGCATGTCCAGTTTGCCGCCGATGTAGCCGGAAAAGATGCCGATGGTGGTGCCGATAAAGACGGTGACCAGCATAGCGCAAAAGCCGACCAGCAGTGAGACGCGGCCGCCGTACAGCGCGCGGGTGAAGTAGTCGCGGCCGTAAGCGTCGCAGCCAAAGGGATGCTCCAGCGAGGCGCCGGCAAACTTGTTGGCAAGGTCCAGCTTGTTGGGGTCATAGGGACTCAACGGAGCCAGCAGGGCAGCGATGATGATGACAGTTAAAAAGATGACGGCAAAGATTGCGATCGGATTGGCCTTGATTTCCGAGGCGATGTCCTTCCAGATGCTGCGGTGATAGACGGTGCCCAGTTCCTTGGGCTTTTTCTCGATGCGCTGAAAGGATTTTTCGTTGATGATGACCTTATTTTCCATTAGCGATGTCAATCCCCCTCTTGATTCGCGGATCCGCAAAGGAATACAGGATGTCCGCCACGAAATTGCCGACGACCAAAATGAAGCCGGAGAGCATGATGTAGGCCATGATGACCGGATAGTCGCGCTTGCCGATGGCCTCCATCGCAAAGCTGCCGACGCCCGGCCAGCCAAAGACGCTCTCGATGATGAAGGAACCGCAGACCAGCGACGCCATGTTCATGCCCAGGATGGTGATGATGGGCAGCAGCGTATTTTTTAGGACGTGCTTGCGCAGAATCTGCGCCGGGGTGCAGCCCTTGGCCTTGGAGGCCAGGACATACTCCTCGCTGAGCTGTCCGATGGTGTTGGCGCGCACATAGCGGATCTTGGAGGCCATGGTGCCTAGGGCCATGGTCAGCACCGGCATAATCATGTGCTGCAGGGTATCCAGTGGGGTGTCGACGCCCACCGAGTGCATGCCGGAGGAGGGCAGCCAGTGCAGGGTAGCGGTGAAGAGAATAATCATCAGCATGCCAAAATAGAAGGACGGGATGGACATGCCAAAGTAGGCAAAGCTGCTGATGAGGTTATCCGCCCAGGTGTTTTTCTTGTACCCCGCGATCAAGCCCAGCGGAATGGCCAGCGCCAGCGAGACCAGCAGGGAAACGCCCATCAGCAGGATGGTGGAGGGCAGGCGGCGCAGCAGCATGGGGGCGACAGGGGTGTTGTAGGAGAGCGAAACGCCGAAGTTTCCCTGCAAAGCCTCGGTGAGCCAGCCCCAATACTGTTCCGGCATGCTCTTGTCCAGTCCCAGCTTTTCGGTGATCAGCTGCCGCTCGGCTTCGGTCATATCCGGAGTCAGGTACATCGAGGAGATGTCGCCGGGGGCAAGGTCGATGATTGCAAAGGAAAAAAAGGAGATGAGCAGCATCACGATTGCCAGCTGACCGATTTTCTTTAAGCAATATTTTAACATTGGTCTTTCCTTTCCTTGATGAAAAAACTGCCCTTGGTGTCAAGGGCAGTTTTTTGACTGCGAAAAAGTGTTAGCCGTTAACGGAAATGCCCAGGTAATCAGCAAATTCTGGAACGATCGGGCTGGAATCCAGGCCGGTTACATTCTTCTGAGAAACCAGAACGTAGTTGGTATAGGTCAGCGGGTAGATGCGGTACTGATCCATCGCGACGTCCATCAGCTCGTCCGCAAGCTGTTTGGCTTCCGCCTCATCGGTGGTGGTGTTGACCGCCAGCGCCAGCTCGCCGCAGGCCTCGGTCATGCCCCAGGCGTCATCGGCCTGGTTCAGGTAGCTGTAGGCCTGGTTCAGAGTGGAACCGCGCATCGAGTCCCAACCGTTGGTGCCGAGATCCCAGGTGGTCTCCTGACCGTTGAAGCCGTAGGAAGAAGCAGCGAAGAATCTTGGGAAGAAGGAGGAAGAATCCATGCCTTCAATCGAGAGGTTGACGCCGATCTGGGCCAGCTGCTGCTGGATGACAACGGCGACAGCGTCCATGTTCGGGCGGTCAGCGTTGTAGATGTAGGTCAGGGTCATGCCGGACAGGCCGGAGGACTCTGCAAGCGCCTGGGCGCCTTCCAGGTCGTAGGTGTAAGCTTCGGTGTCCGGATTGTAGAGGCTGATTTCTGGGGTCAGCAGTGAGTTTGCCTTGGTGGCCAGCTCGTCAGAACCGAAAGCTGCTGCGAGAATTTCGTCCGGATTGATGGCCATAAACAGTGCCTGGCGCTGCTCGTCGGTCAGGTTGGCGGGGCCGAATGGGTTGACCTGCAGGTAGTTCAGGCGCGCTTCCGGGAAGGAATAGATGTTGTACTTGTCGCTCTGGGCGCTGTATTTTTCCAGCTGGTCAGCGGTGGTGAGACGCATGTAGTCGATTTCGCCGTTTTCAAAGGCGATCTCTCTGGTAGAGCCGGAACCGATCACCTTCATGACAACGGTCTTGACCTGCGGGGTGCCTCTGTAGTAATCGTCGCGGGCGGTGCAGACAAAGCTGTCCTCGTTGATCTCGGTGACGGTGTAGGGGCCAGAGGTGACAAAGCCAGGGGTGTTGTAGTAGGTGGTGGCGTTGTCCAGCGCTTCCGGATCACCATCAAAGACGTGGGATGGATAGAGGGTCATGCCGGCCAGAATGACGCGCTCGTAGTTGTACGGTTCCGGCAGGATGAACTGTACGGTGTGGTCGTCGACGATGTTCATGCTGCCGTCGACGCCGTTGACGCGGATGTAGCGGTTGTAGCCATAACGGTAAACCGAGTAGTCGGCAACAAACTGTACGTCAGCGGTGGTGATGGGGGTGCCGTCCGACCAGGTGGCGTCCTCACGCAGATGAACGGTGTAGGTCAGACCGTCCTCGGAAACTTCCAGGCTGTCGGCCAGGTAGTAGTCCAGACCGCCCTCGATGTTTTCCAGGAAGAGGTGGTCGAACAGCGGACGGGTCATCGAGGTGTAGTCATCCGAACCGCCGGTCTGTGGGGAAAGGGAGTCCGGCATGTAGCTGATCGCAACGGTGAAGGTGTCGTTGGATTCGGTAGAAGTGCTTTCCTCTGTGGAAGCAGCTTCCTCGGAGCCGCCCTCCTCGGTGGTTTGCTCGGTGGTGCTGGTTGTGTTGTTTTCTGCTGTTGTTGTTTCGGAGCCGCAGGCGGCGGTAGCCATCATCATTGCGGCAGCCATCAACAAAGCAAGCAGTCTTTTCTTCATAAAACTGTGCCTCCATTCTTAACTGGCTAGACTTAATTCGTGCAGATTGTGATAATTTGATATTTTTATACCCACAAATATCAATGTTGCACAATGCTTGATTATAATTTAGCATCCGATGTCGAAGATAGCAAATCGTTTTTTTGAATCCGAACGGGAGGTTCGTATCGGCTTTATCTTTCGATTGCTCGTTATTTTGCAAACACTTTCTTTATTTTGACAAAATTTGTGAATTATGCTATATCGAATCGTTATGAAGTCAAGTGTTTCTTTGGGAAATTTTTTTGAACATTAAGAAAATGGGTCGGAATGGGCAGAATTTTGTAAAGAAAAGGGAGCGGCGGGCGGGGAAGATGAGATGCGGAAAAGCGGCAAATTCAGGTAACTTTTTGGTACTGATCTCTTTGCCGAGAGGGAAACCGCGGGTTGCTTGGATTTGTGACAGCAAGGTGGTACAATGGAAATGAGGTGATGACAGGATGCAGACAAAGGAAATTCTTTTGAAATTGAGAATACAAAACGGTTGGTCCCAGGAAGATCTGGCGGAAAGAGTCTATGTGACCCGCCAAGCAGTATCCCGCTGGGAAAATGGCGAGACGGTGCCCAATACAGAGACATTGAAGTTGCTGTCTAAATTATTTGATGTTTCAATCAACACTCTCCTGGGCTCACCGCACAGCCTAGTTTGCCAGTGCTGCGGGATGCCCTTGGAGGATCAGGTCATGAGCAGGGAAGCGGACGGTTCCCTCAATGAGGAGTACTGCCAGTGGTGCTATGTGGATGGGCAGTTTGTCTATACAAGCCTTGAACAGCTGATTGATTTTCTGGTGGAACACATGTCTAATGAGCATTGGCCGAAAGATCAGATGCGCGCCTATCTGCAGGGAATGCTGCCGACGCTCCAATACTGGAAGGCTATTGCGCAGGAAAATCTGGAAAAAGAAAAGTAGGAATAAAAGACCCAGGCAGCTTTAGCTGTCTGGGTCTTAGTTCGCTGCATTTTCTAAAGAGGGGTGGCGTTTGACTTTCCGCCGGTTTCCTGTTATGCTGAACCTATCCAAAATCAACCGATAAAGAGCAGAAAGATGAATGGAGGTTTTGTCGATGAAATGCTTTTTAACCAGCAGTCCCTTCCTTCCTGACAGGAGCAGCATTAACCCCACCAATGGCTTTGCCGACCGGATTAGAGCCAGCGTGCCGTCCCCGTGCAAGGCACTTTTCATCTGCTCTGACCCGGATAGTCACGAGCAGACGGACGGTTTTGCGCAGGCGGTCAGAGCGAACCTGGAAGCGCTGGGTCTGCAGTTTAGCCAATATGCCGTGCTGGATGGCAGAAATGAGGACAAGGCGGGCGAGCTTGTTGGCGGCGCGGAGCTGATTGTTTTGGCAGGTGGGCATGTGCCGACCCAGAACCGATTTTTCGTGAAGGTTGGACTCAGGGAATGGATGCGCTCCTTTGACGGTGTCCTGGTGGGCATCAGCGCCGGCACGATGAACAGCGCCGAGGTGGTTTACGCCCAGCCGGAGCTGGAAGGAGAGGCGACCGATCCCAATTACCAGCGCTTTCTGCCCGGCCTTGGTCTGACCAAAAAGATGATCCTCCCGCATTATCAGATGCTCAAGGACGAAGTGCTGGATGGCTTGCGCGTCATGGAGGACATCGCCTACCCGGACAGCCAGGGCCGCCGGTTCTACCTGCTGGTGGACGGGAGCTATCTGTATATCGAAGATGGCAGAGAGGAAGTTTTTGGCGAGGCCTACCTGTTGGCGGATGGGAAGCTGTCGCAGATTTCCAAGCTGGGGGAATCAGTCCTTCTCTAACGCTCTTGTTTGCAAAAACGCAACGAAGAAAAGGGGGCAAGCAACGTGGTTTACGGCGCGATCAACCGAAAGGGTGAAGCGTACTACACGGATCTAAACAGGGTGCTGCAGGCGATCGGATATCGGCACAAGGACTACAACTGGCTGATCACCGACTGTGTTTGCTATCCCCAAAATCCGGCCATAGCTGAAATGCTGTCGCAGGATTACTGTTGGCTGAGCGGCGAACAGCTCAGCGACCTTGTGATGGCGGAAAATTTTCAGTGGATCTGGGCGGACCTGTGTGCCTTCGATAGGGGGATTGCGCTGGCCGAGGTGCTGCAATATGAGCTGCCCCGCGCCGACGGCTACGACGGATTTTGGCAGATGCCGCTGACCATGCAGCATCCGCTGGCAGAAATCGAGATTGTCCCGTGGGACAGTTCGATGACGCTGCTTTTGAGCCGCAGAAAAGATATCGTAGATAATTTTCGCAACTATTATCCCGAGAGCGAAAATCTGGGGGACTATATTGGAAAACCATAGAAGAAAAAGGAGCTGCCTGGTTTGTAAAAATCGGGCAGCTCCTTTTTGAGTATCAAATCGGAACATGTTTATTGATAAATAGCTGTAAATTATACGATTCGTATACTTGCAGGGCCAAATCTTCAGGCAGTAAAGGGATAAAATCCAAATCAGTTATTCTATCCCAGTTTCCTGCATGGTGTATTGTTGGAATATTTCCATCAGTTCCTTGTTGATCCAATATTCCCATTCCTCGCCGCTTTCGCAGGTCACCGTTACGGCTTCCTTGGTGGTATTGCTCCACTGAAACTCCGTTACACCCCCTGCCGGCATCAAGACCAAATGTTTGGAGATCGGGTTGTACAGTTCACAGTAGCACCAGCCGATGTTCTGCTCCGTAAGCATTTGCAGCACCGTGTCGTGATAGGCAGCGACAACATTGATGTCCCAGTCCACATTGCTGCCAAAGATGCCGAACTCATTGACCATAAAGCCCACGCCGTATTGGGCAGCAATATCCTGATAAGGTTTGACGTCCGCCTGGTAGATTTCGGCGCTGTCGATCATCCGGTTCTCGCTGTTGGTGTAGGTGCCGTCGTCCAGGATGATCAGGGGAAGTGGCTCGCTGCGGTCAGGGTAGTCCATGGTGTCGTGGGGTACCATGACCACTTCCCCCATGGTACCGTTGATCATGATCGTATCCATCATGGCGTAGCCGCCCTCCGAGACCTGGATCTCCACTTCGGTGGTTCCCTGGGGCAGGGTGATTGCAGGAAGCAGACCCTGGTAATGGGTATTTCCGTCCTCTGACGAAGTTCCGCCCGAAATCACAAGCGTTTCCACGGCTTCTCCATTGGCCTGCACCAGGATCTCCGTGCCTTCTAGACCATCTACATGAAGGCTCAATTCAGCTTCGGAAAGGTCTCCCTGTATGATAAGCGGAACAAAACCGTCCTGTACCATGCCCATAGGGAACCAGGGCTGGGGCCAGGAGGGTACGGCGTAGGGATTCTGTTCAGCATACTCATAGCCGGTGGTGGCGATATATTTTGGATAGTAGGCATGGCAGCCCACGGCCAGTCCCAGGGATGCTGTTGTTTCCGCCCAGTTTAAATCGCAGGAATAGAGCAAAACCCGCTGGGCGTCCGCTGCGCGTACAGAGGAAACCAGCTCACCCAGCTTGCTCTCTGTATAGGCAAAATCATCTCTCTCCCGGGGCTGAACCTCGTTGCTGAGGTCAAAGGTCAGGTATCGGCTGGGAATGCCCGCATAGCGCTGGGCCAGCATGGTCCAGTAATCCTGCACCATGGCCCACTGGGCGTCGTTGGCAGCAATGGATCCGTCCAGTTTTTCGTTGCCGCCTTCATCCAGATAGAAGCTCATGGCAATCTGAATGTGGACGCCGTATTCCATGCCCCAGGCGATCAGCTGATCCAGATCCCGCAGCTCGTTTTCGTTGACCAGGCGGCCGTCCTCCGGGTAGTCCGGGAATCGGAGGGTAGAGAAGCTGAAAAAGATTCGGGCAAAGTTAAAGCCGTTGTCGGCCAGAAACTTGATGTCTGTCTCCCGGAAGTCGGTGCAGGAGTTGCTGCCACCATCATTCTTGCTGCTACTGAGGCCAGCGCCCTTCCACTCTGAAGGCAGCTGAGCCTGGGTTACATCCGGCAGGTCGGTATCGGCGTTCAGCAGGTCATCGGTGATGATGGTCTTGTCGTAGCTCCCCACGTCCGACAGCTGCACGTACGTTCCCTCCGGCTCCAGGATAGCAGGGTCCGTTTCACCCAGACGCAGCACGGCACAGATGGCTTCCTCCCGGGTCAGCGGATCCTGGAGGTGAGCGGACTTCCCTTCAAAATCATAGGGATAGATAGCTTGGCCGCTGACCCGGGAGATCAGGATAGCGCAGGTGGAGACACCGCCCCACATATAGTTGCTGTTGCACCACTCGAACCCCATTTCTTCCCAGCTGGGGAAGAGGGGGTAGTCCCAGCTGGGCGTGTCAATCTCTCCAGGCAACTGCTCCATGATCTGATCTATATCTAAGTGCAAGGAGTCCGTTCCTGGCGCATTTTGGCCCATGAGCACCATGGCGTAGGCCGTGGCCAGAATGCCGTCTTCCCGCTGCATTTCCTCGTCGGACTCGGCGGCCAGAGCGATGATCTCCTCCCACTCTCCCAGACGGCTCTCGTCCCAGATGCGGATGAGGTTTGTCAGCATCTGGCTGTACTGCCGGAAGGTGACGGACGCATCATAGTCCCCCTGCAGTTCCTCCGGCACCAGGCCGTATGAAATAGCACGGTCAATTTCCGCGGTCAATCCGTCTGCGTCTTGGCCTGTCTCTATAACACGGTCGGTTTCTTCGGTCAATTCGTTTGCATTTTGGCCTGTTTCTATGGTTGTATCCGGAGGGACATCTGAAGTTGACCCTCCCGCACAGGCAGTAAAAGAAACCAGCATTGCGCTGACGAGCAACAGTGAAATGAGCTTCTTCATATTCATACCTCCTTGGCCGTAAGTGGAATGAACTGCTTCGCATTCTACCTTGTTGTGCCGAGTGCTTCAAGTGGAGCTCTTATTCCCACTCAATCGTTGCCGGTGGCTTCGAAGTGATGTCGTAGCAGATGCGGTTGATGTGGTCGACCTCGTTGACGATGCGGACCGAAACCTTGTCCAGCACCTCGTACGGGATGCGGGCCCAGTCGGCAGTCATGAAGTCGGAGGTGGTGACGCCGCGCAGCGCCAGGGTGTAGTCGTAGGTGCGGAAGTCGCCCATGACGCCCACCGAGCGCATGTCGGTCAGCACCGCAAAGTACTGGTGGATCGATTTGTCCAGGCCAGCTTTGGCAATCTCGTCGCGGAAGATGAAATCAGCCTCGCGCAGGATGTCCAGCTTCTCCTTGGTCACCTCGCCGATGACGCGGATGGCAAGGCCCGGACCCGGGAACGGCTGGCGGTTGACCAGATAATCCGGCAAGCCGAGCTCGCGGCCCAGCGCACGAACCTCGTCCTTAAACAGCAGGCGCAGCGGCTCGATGATCTCCTTGAAGTCGACATGATCCGGCAGGCCGCCGACGTTGTGGTGGGATTTGATGACAGCAGCGTCGCCGGTGCCCGATTCGACCACGTCGGCATAGATGGTGCCCTGTGCCAGGAAATCCACCTTGCCGATCTTCTTGGCCTCCTCCTCAAAGACGCGGATGAACTCCTCGCCGATGATCTTGCGTTTCTTCTCCGGCTCACTGACGCCGGCCAGTTTGCTCAGGAAGCGGTCCTCGGCGTTGACCCGGACAAAGTTGATGTCGCCGTTGCCAAAGACAGCCTCGATCTCGTCGCCCTCATTTTTGCGCATCAGGCCGTGGTCGACAAAGATGCAGGTGAGCTGGCTGCCGATTGCTTTGGAGAGCAGTTTTGCGACAACCGAGCTGTCTACGCCGCCGGACAGCGCCAGCAGCACCTTGCCGTCGCCGACCTTCTCGCGTACCTGCGCGATGGCGGTGTTGCAATAGTCCTTCATGCTCCAGTCGCCGTTGGCGCCGCAGACGTTGTACAGGAAGTTGCGCAGCATCTTGCTGCCGTTTTCGGTGTGCTCAACCTCCGGGTGATACTGGAAGCCGAAGATCTTTCTCTCCAGATTCTGCATGGCGGCTACCGGGCAGTGCTCGGTGTGGGCGATGCTGACAAAGCCCTCCGGAAGCTTGTCGACATAGTCGACGTGGCTCATCCAGGTGACAGCCTGCTCCGGCAGGTCCTGGAAGAGCGGGGAGGTGGTGTCAAAGTGGGTGACGGTCTTGCCGAACTCGCGGGAAGGCGCAGTCTCCACCTTGCCGCCCAGGGTGTGGGCGATCAGCTGGCAGCCGTAGCACAGGCCCAGTACCGGGATGCCCAGCGCAAAGATCTGCGGGTCGATTTTGGGCGCGTTTTCCGCGTAGACGCTGTTAGGGCCACCGGTGAAGATTAAACCGATGGGGGAATATTCCTGAATCTTCTCCACCGTCGCCTTGCGGAAGGGGAGAATCTCGCAGTAGACGCCCAGATCCCGAACGCGGCGGGCAATCAGCTGGTTGTACTGACCGCCGAAATCCAGAATCAGCACGTTTTGATGTGACATGAAGGCACCATCCTTTCCAGAATAAAAAGAAAAGATACCGGCCACTGAAAATTGAAACAATGATCCTATGACCGGCAGCGTAAAAACTGATATTTAAACTAAATTATAAGGGAGAATCGCCCTTTTGTAAATAAGGCTTTCGCAAAAAAATGCGCCTTTGGGAAAACTCTGGAGAAATGCCGCAGATTTTGCCGGCAAACCGCTTTTGAAATGGGAATTTTGCAGAGAGAAACGGCAGAAATTGCCGCTGCTAATCTGCGGCGCAAAAAGCCATACTAGCGGTGAACGCCAAAAAGTCAAAACGAAAGGATGGGAAGGATGCGTTTAAAAAAGACAATTGCCCTGATGGCAGCATGTCTGT
>ULSE01019802.1_pt1 | contig 13388 bp, 8 predicted proteins | sample 1956061 | NCBI WGS metagenome assembly ULSE01 (sample SAMEA4835700, study PRJEB28245) | human gut metagenome | biome: gut microbiome; material: fecal sample | place: Denmark | collected 2008 | reverse complement strand
GCAGGTACTGCTTATGCTTCAACTGGACCGGCATCGGAGTCCGGAGTACAGACCGGCGCCTGGATTCAGGAAGGACAGGACTGGAAATATCAGGGAACGGACGGAACGCTTAAGACTGGATGGGTCAAGACCGAGAGCGGCTGGTATTATCTGGATCCGCAGACCGGACGGATGATGACTGGATGGATCACCGTCGATGGACGCCGGTACTATATGAACACAACAGCCGATGGCGTGGAAGGACAGATGCGCCGCGGCTGGTGGAAGGACAATGCAGGAAAATGGTATTTCTTCAGCACTGCATCCGATGGAACGGAAGGTATGACCGTGACCGGATGGCAGTGGATTGATGGAAAATGCTATTATTTTGATAACTTGAGCGCAGAAAACTATGGTCAGATGCACACCGAAGGTCGGACGCCGGACGGCTACAGCGTCAATGCGGATGGACAGTGGGTCAATGAAAATGGAGAGGTCCAGACCCGTGCGGATAGAGGTTACGCGAGCAGCCCGGCAGCCGACGGTAACGGAAGCAGCGTATCAGGAGGCGGTTCGGGGAATTCCGGCAGTTCCGGCGGCAGCCATTCGGGGGGCTCTGGAAGCAACAGTAATTCTGGAAATAACAGTAATTCTGGAAATAACGGTAATTCCGGGAATGACGGAAACCAGAATGGCGGAAATGCCGGAGATAACGGAAACACTGAAAATCCAGACAAGCCGCAGATGGTTTCGCTGGTAGATGAGACGAAGACAAAGCTTACCGAAGTAAATTCCCTGGGCTGGTGGCTTCCGATCGCATTTGATGAGGGATACAATGCAGACAATACGGTCGTTAAGGTCGATGGAAAAGACGTAACCAATCTTTTAACGCCGATCACAGATGACGGACGTATGGCAAAACTGGCGCTTCTTGGCACACCGGGCAAAGTAACCGTCAGCAGCAAAGAAGATGCGGCAAAGGAAGAGACGGTGGTTCTGAGCAATGAGAGCCAGGAAGATGCTGTATATGAGGAAAACGACGGCTATCTGCCTGAGAAGATTCTGACGCATGAGTCAGTTGCTTACTGGGACTATTATCTGACCAATTACGATGAAAACGGAAATGCCCGCATTTCTCCGAAAAAGACTACTTATAACTTGAATGAGGAGAAGCAGACTCATCCGAGCTATTCGCCGGATGCGGTTCTTCCAAAAAATGGAAAAGCAGCCGTTACCATTTTGTTTAACTATAATACAGATGAGGAAAAAGAGTGGTTTGACGGCATCCGCAAACTGGAACTGGTTGAATACAATGAGCAGAAGAACACAATCAATTCAAGCCTCGTATTTGACAGTGAAAAGAATGTGGCGCACGGACAGGGACGCGTTGGACAGCTGACTATCCAGACAGGACAGAGCAATTTCTACAATAATGGACGTTATTATGTGCGGGTTGTATCGTCGGCAGGCGGTTCCGCGCTCGTCCCGATTCATGTCGTCAATGAGACAGTACCGACGCTGGAGCTTAAGGAAACACCGCAGTCCGGTAAGAATCTCCATTTTGCAGTCAGCGATCTGGTATACGCAATTGAGACACCGATCGAGCGTGTGACCCTGGAAGATCCGAACGGAACAGTAAGCGACCTTAAGATGCTCGATGACTGGTATCTCTACAGCCAGGATTTATTTGTTCTGTACAATGATAATACAGACCATCTGCCATACAAGGGCAATTACAAGATCTCTGTATATGCAAATGGTTTCCGGTCATTCTCCAAGAGCTTCAGGGTGACAACGGGCGCAGAGCCGGTAAAAGAGAAGGAACAGACCAATGGTCAGAAAATGGCGGCATACGGATTCGACGGTATTAGCACCGCATCGACCGGTTCCAGCGGAAGTGGAAGCTCCAGCGGCAGCAGCTCAGGAAGCTCTGCAATCTCTGCAAACCTGATTTTTGATTCAGATCTGCTTGTAAATGCACATCTCCTTGAACAGACCAAGATGGAAAATGATGCGTCCAAGGCAGTGATGGAGTGGTGGTACAATGCGATTCCGGATGCAGTCTTTGATACTGGAGATGATGATTTCTTCAGATGGACAGACTACGTAAATAAGAGCGAGAATCAGAAATACGAAGAGAACAGAATGCTTCCATTTGCAGATTACCGTGAAAATGGAGCATTGGATCCGAATCATCCGGCAACGGCAAAAGAGGTTCTCGAAGATGGTCTGCTCGGCGATATCCAGTACAATGGAAACTTCTCCCGTCAGGATGCACCGGCGATTACAGTTGTACAGAACAAAGAGGGCGAGCCGGTAGTCCTGCAGACAGAGGATACAGAGTATATCGAGGCGGTTCAGAGTATCGTTGTCAACGGAAACTGGCAGGCACTCAGCAAGGACAAATATTCCATCGATAAAGAAGCAGGCACCATTACCATTGAGGCGGATGTATTCAAGGCTGGTGAGGAGTATAAGTTGACTGTCGATGCAACGGGATATAAGAGCCAGAGTATCGCATTTACATACGATAAGGTGCTGGAAAACGATTTATCGCTGACCGTTGATTATGCGGATGGTAAAGAGGCGTTTGCAGCTGAGAAAAAAGAAGATTCTAATAAGACTTACTATTTTGCAGATGCTGAATTTACCGTTAATGGCAGCAAGGGAGATTTCCTGAAGAACCTGAAATCTGTTACCCTGCTTTCTGACGAGGAAGATGCGGTTGAGAGAAATATCTACACGAAGGGCGTGTCCAGTAGCAACGATGTTTACTATGAAGTATCCGGGGATGGCAAGAAGCTGATTCTCCATCAGGTTCAGCCGGGAAGCTATAAGCTGACTCTTCGTTCGAATTACTACACAGAGGCGCTGAGATGTGAATTTGTGGTTGAGAAGGAAGAGGAAGAAATTAAGGAAGAGATGGCAGCTCCAGAAGTAGTGGAGTTTAGCAAACATAAAGCCAGTTGGTCATTTGATCCGGATTTTGGACGTGCTTCTTTTAAAGCTTCAAAGGGAACGAGTGTAAAAGACTACTTGACTAAGATTACGTCCGTGAAGGTTGGAAATAAAGAGTATACGAAAGCTGCTTACAGCCTTAGTTCGTATAACCCTACATGGAAGATGACAGATGCAGATGATCCATATAACAATGTACAGGATTTTGATTGCATCGATTTCACTTTAGACGGTTTCAGCACCGAAGAAAGCACCGACGTAACGATCCAGGCAGAAGGATACAAAGAGCTTACCTTTACAGTTACAAAGGATATGAAGTTAGCGGGTAACGAAGAGAAACTGCTTCCAGCACCGGAACTGACAGGCAGCACTACGGTTGATGAGGGAGAACCGCTGGTTCTGACTGGTGATGAAGAGTATCTGAAAGCAATTAAGTCTGTAAAAGTAACTGGCAATGATGCGGAGGAAGATGTTGCGCTTGGATTTGCAGTAAATGGTACAACATTGACAATTCAGACAAGCGCACTGGATAGTGGTCTGAATGAGGTTGTGATCGAAGCAAAAGATTACAAGAATCAGTCGCTCACGGTTACAGTTGAGAGCCAGAAAGCGGATACAGAAATTGAGGTTTCCAGTGTTGTAAAAGAGAGTGGTTGGACAGGAGATTATTTACTGATCCGCTTCAATGGAGTTGAGGGAGAAAAGTTAAAAACCTTCTTAAAGGAGATTGATTCGGTTGCGGTAAATGGAACAGAGTATAGCAAGGCATCCGTTTCCTCGTTCCTTGGAAGTGGTGAGTTTGCACCGCATGCAACGGATACATCTTATAGCAATGATAATTATGATTGTTTAAAGGTTTCAGCGTCCGAATTGAGTGAAGAAGAGGATAATGAAATTCTTATCTACACTAAGAATAACGGAACGATTGAGTGCAAACTTGATAAAAACTGGAAATTAATCAAGGAATCCAAAACGCTTCTTGCCGACGAAGTCCTCCCAAGCGAGATCGTCACCACCCCAACCGAGGGAGTAACCACACCGGAGCAAACACCGGCAGAGGACACGACACCGGAAGAGCCGAAGACGAATGACGAAAACAAGGCAGATGTACCGGATGGCGATAAGAAGAACGAGACAGACGATGCGAACAAGGCACCGGAAGTAGACGAGGACAAGAAAGAGAATTCGGACGAGTCCAAGGATACTTCGGATGAGAAGAAAGACGAAACTTCAGATAAAGGCGATGCTGACAAGGATGATTCGAAAGATGAATCCGGAGAAACTGGTGACGATTCCAAGAAGAATGAAACGGATGAATCTAAGGACAATGATTCCAAGAAGGATGAGACTGGTGACGTAAAAGATGATACTTCTGATAAGGAAGAATCTGACGGAGGTAAAGGCGATGCTTCTGAGAAAGAAGAGTCTGTTTCTGAAGAAGAGTAGTTGTATTTAAAGGAGTAAAAATTGAAACAGAAGTGGTGGATTTTATTAACCCTGCTGCTGTGTGGCTGCGGTGCTTCATCGCAGCCGGATCAAACGGGGGCGGTCCAGAATGACCGTCCTCGTTTATCTGCGTCTACGGAAGAGACGGCAGAAAATGTGGCAGCAGTAGAAAAAAACGAAAATTTAGAGAAAAATCCCTCAAATTCGAACCAGAATCCGGGAGAGGGGCAGAACTGGACGGTGTTTGCGATGGATACTGTGATGCAGTTTGATGCCTACGGTGGAAGTGCGGCTTTGCAGGAAAAAGTGAAACGGCGGGTGGAAGAGCTGGAAGGGGAGTTTTCGACAACGCAGGAAAACAGCGATATTTTTCATCTGAACCAGGAGAAAACAGCGGAACTTTCAGCGGATACGCGTTATCTGATGCAGGAGGCGCTGGTGCTGGGAGCAGAAACAGATGGTGCGCTCGATATTTCGATTTACCCGGTTGTGCAAAGCTGGGGATTTACAACGGGAAATTACCGGGTCCCCAGTGAGAGCGAGCGGGAAAGCCTGCTTAAATCGGTCGATTATCGTCTGGTCGGTTTAGAAGCAGATACGGCGTCGATCGAGCCGGGAATGATGGTGGATCTAGGCGGCGTCGGAAAGGGATTTACCGGGGATGAGGTGGTAAAGACTATGAAGGAGGATGGCGTGACGAGCGCACTGTTCAGTCTTGGAGGCAATATCCAGACGATCGGAACAAAACCGGATGGCGAGAAATGGTATGTTGGCATCAAAGATCCGGAGAGCGACGGCTATCTGGGCGGAGTCAGGGTGCAGGATGAGGCGGTCATTACCTCCGGCGGCTATGAGCGCTATTTCACGGATGATGACGGAACAATTTACTGGCATATCATGGATCCGTCCACTGGGGCGCCGGCGCATAGCGGGCTGATTTCTGTGACAATCATCGGACCGTGCGGACTGCGCTGCGATGGGCTTTCGACCGCCCTGTTTGTCATGGGACGGGAAAAGGCAGCGGCACACTGGGCGGCGCATCAGGACTATGAGGCAGTCCTGGTTGACGAGAGCGGCACGATCTGGCTGACGCCGGGCTTAAAAGACCGATTTATTCCGGTGGATCAGGGGGAGACGCGGGAGATTCGGATATTGTGATTTTGGAACAGAACTAGTATAATGAGCAGAGAAAAGTGCATGCGAGTCAGATTTACAATTTATAACGAAGAGGTCGAAAATACCGTGAATGATAGATTGAAAAAGAAGCTTCTTTGCTTTGAGAGCGCTCTCTCCACATTGGAAAGATACGAGGGATGGATGATAGGCACAACTACACTTCATATGGACTGGCAGCCCAAACAGGGGGAGAATGAGTTTTGCCATACCAAATTAACTCCAGAAATCATCAAAAAAGGCCGCTCGGCAATCCGGGTCCGCATAGCGGCAGCGGAGAAGGAAAAGGAACGGGAAAATGAGGAGATGGAAGTGCTGCTGGTAAAACCGCGCCAGAGCGTCCTTGTCCCGGAAAAAGAGAAAATGCCGCTCATGAAAGCAATTACGGAACTGGGAAGTGAGGATGATGATACGCTGGCATTTAGCCGCAGCCAGATGGAAGAATATCTCCGGGAGGCGGCAGATACCAATCCGATCCATCAGGGAGAAGCGGCAGTTCTGCCGGGGTTTCTTGTTATGAATGCCTGCCTGCTTCGTCTGTGGAAGAAGGGCTGGATGAAGGGACAGACCGCTCTGGAAGTACGTTTTCTTGCCCCACTTCGTCCTGATGAGGAGGTATATCTGTCGGATTCGGGGCAGGAGGGAAGAAACGCGGTGTATCTGAGAACGAAGCAAGAGGGAAAGGAAATTCTTTCGATTACAGAAAAATAGGGATGCCGATGATAAAGTGGGTGCAGAGGAGCTATGGATGCATATGTAAACCATTTATAAAAACAAGGTTGACAATCCTCTGAAATTCCGATATACTCTTTTCTAGCAAAGATTCTGTGTGTGTGATTCATAGGAAAATGCATTACACGGCTTAGAATTTTATCACTGAGGAGGTATATATAATGAGTTCAGAGACAAGTGCAGTGAACGTACACGGCGCATGGAGCGCGAAGCGGCTTACACTTTTGGCGATGATGCTGGCTCTTATCAGTGTGTCTTCGTATATTGCGATTCCGCTTCCGTTTTCGGATGCAAAGATCACAGCGCAGACGATGATTGTCAACCTGATCGGTCTGCTGATTGCACCACAGGATACCATTTTAGTTATGGCGAGCTGGCTGCTGTTAGGCTTATGCGGCGTGCCGGTATTCAGCGGCGGAAGCGCAGGACCGGGAAAACTGCTTGGACCGAGCGGCGGTTACTATATCGGATTTCTGGTTGTAGCGTTCCTGATTTCCCTGTTCTGCCGGAAATGGAAAAATGTTGCATTCCAGACAGCGTTCCTGATTGTAGTTGGTATTCCGGTGATTTACGCATTCGGTGCAGGCTGGATGAAACACGTGACCGGACAGCCGTGGGGTGCAGTTATCGTGCAGTCGATAATTCCGTTTATTCCGCTGGACATCGTTAAGTGTGTGGCAGCGGTAGCACTTGGAAAGGCGCTGAAGCGGACGGGCTTATTTGGAAATTAGATAGAAAATAAAGATGGGATGTGGTAGTGAACAGAATCAGCCTTTTAGTGCAGAAATGCAGCCAGGAGGCATGAGGAGTCCGTTGCCGCATCCCTTTAATTTTAATTAGGAATAGAAGAAAAACAGGAGAAAAGTATGAATCACGTATATATTCTGGGCGGTTTGCGCAGTTACATCGGGGTGAAAGATGGAATGTACCGTCATATCCCGGCGGAAAAGCTGGGGGCGGAGGTGCTGCGGGAGGTGGTTTCGCGATTTGAGCTTCCAACCGATGCGATCGACTACATAATAGGAGGAAATGCGGTCGGGGGAGGCGGCAATATCACGCGTCTGGCGGCACTTTCGGCAGGGCTTCCAGAGCGGATTCCGGCGGTTACTTTGGATCTGCAGTGCGGGTCGGCGCTGGAGGCGATCAGCGCGGCAGCAGCCAAGATTGAGAGCGGGATGGCGGATCTGGTCATTGCCGGGGGAATGGAGAGTTCTTCGGTACAGCCGTACCGCATGATGTCCCCGAACCATCCGGAGTATGACGGTGGAAAGGTGTATACGGTTGCACAGTTTGTGCCGGGAAAGCGCGGCGAGCAGGTTATGTTAGAGGGCGCGGAGGAGACTGCGATCCGGGAAAATGTCTCTAAGGAAGAGATGGACACCTGGGTGCTCCGGAGCCATAAGAGGGCGGCGCAGGCGCGCAAAGAGGGAATATTGGAGGATATAACGGTTTCCATCGACGGCAGCAGCCGGGATGAGGGAATCCGTCCGACAATGAGCCAGCGTCTGATCGACCGCCTGCCGTATCTGCTTCCAAATGGCACGAAAATCACGGCGGCAAATGCGTGCTTGATGCACGATGGTGCGGCATTTGTGGTACTTTGTTCGGAACGGTTTTTGCGGGAACAGGGACGGAAAGCAGAATGCCGTTTCCGGTTTGGTACAGCGATCGGGGATGATCCGATGATGAGCCCAAAATCAGCCGTCAGCGCTGCTAAGGCGATACTTGCAAAAACGGGGCATTCTTATCAGGAGATCGATGCTTTTGAGGTCAATGAAGCGTTTGCCGTTATTGATGTTCTATTTGAACGTGCATTTCCGGGGATTGAAGACCGTTATAATATCTGGGGCGGGGCACTTGCCTATGGGCATCCATATGGAGTCTCCGGCGCAATGATTCTGCTGCATCTGATGAAAGCACTGGAACATAAAAATGGGCATTTGGGAATGTGCTGCGTGGCAGCCGCCGGAGGGATCGGAAGCAGTATTCTGGTGGAGAAAGTAATGAAGTAGATGAAGACAGTGCTTGAATGATATAAAAAGTAAATGTGGTAAATTTAAAAGCTCAGATTGGTAAAAAGTTCTATATAAAAATAAGTAAAAGACAGGAATTAATCATGAAAGAAATACAGACACAACGTATAAATACATATCTGGATGCGCTCCGGGCATACCCGCCAGAGTGGGAAGCCCTGATCACGGAGAAAGAGCGCTATACGTTCGGGGAGCTCATCGAGGCGGCAGAACGTGTAAGGAAACATCCGAAAGAGATAGAAGAAAAACAGGGAAAACGTCACATCCACTGGATCCAGGAACCGACGATCGCGCATCAGCTTATTCAGTTTCTGGCATATGGAGACGGAAATACGGTTCCGGTGATTGCACCGTCCGATGTAAAAATTTCCGATGAATTGCGTGACGTGACACCTCCGGAAGGGGCATATATGGGTGTGATGACGTCGGGAACCTCCGGTCGTCAGAAAGTATTGTTCCGCTCCTTTGAAAGCTGGCACGATTTTTTTAAGCTTCAGAATAAAATTTTCAAAATGGGAGAGGGAAGCATTACGTTTATGCAGGGGAGCCTGGCGTTTACGGGCAACCTGAACCTTTATATGGCGCAGCTTGCGTCCGGCGGAAGCGTCGTTGCGGCGGATTCCTTTGATCCGCGCCTCTGGAAGCGGATGATCGAGGCAGAACAGGCGACCTGCATCTATCTGATTCCTGTCAAGCTGCGGGCGCTGCGGCGTATCTATGAGCGGGAACAGGCGGTCAATTACCGGATTATTTCTTTTGTCAGCGGCTCCCAGAGTATGGGCGGTGCGGAGGCAGTGCAGTTTAAAAAGGCATTTCCCGAAGCGGAGATTACATTGTATTATGGCGCCAGCGAGCTGAACTATATTACCTATATCCGTGGAAGTGAGATGAAAGAAGATACGACGCTGGTTGGTCGTGCATTTCCAGAGGTGGATGTCTGGATTGAAAACGACCATTTCCATGTAAAAACGCGGTATGGAATTCTTGGAATTGGAAATGACGCGGTGATTGGGGATTGCGGTCACACAGATGCAGAGGGACTCTTCTATTTTGATGGGCGGGATGATGATATCTGCAATATAAATGGGAGAAAAGTGTCATCCCTCCGGGTCGAAGAGGCGGTGCGGACATTTCCGGGAGTGGCAGAGACGGCAGTGAAGGCAGTCCATGAGCATGGGCGCGATTATCTGAAAGTGTGGATTGTGTGGGAGAAAGAAGCTGAAAGGGAAGAAATTGCCGGAAGTGACAGCGGAAAATGTGGTTGCACCAATATGGCAATTCGGGAATTTTTGGCAGGAAGACTGGCAGATTATGAGATTCCACGCGAATTTGTCTTTCTAAAGGAGTTTCCAAAGACTGAAAGCGGAAAGATTCGTAAAAAAGAACTGTGAAAATTGCTTTTTCTTATCAAAAAAGAAAATGGTTTATTGTGCAAAATGACAAAAGAAAGACATAGGGGCAGCTTATGGAGATGCACTGATGGCAGCGATTGGAGTCGGATTCTACCAAGGTTTTTCAGATTTGCGCCAAGTAATCCAAAAGAAATGTATTTATAAGCCGGATTTAGGACAATAAGCGGGAATCCTCGGCAATTCAATTACCGAGATGAAAGCGCAGGAGTGTGCATATCTGCATAATGCAAATAGTATAATAATTCTCATCCTTTGAAAAGGCTTTTTGACTGTAATCATTGATATTACAATTGAAAAGCTTTTTCATTTATAGGTTCCCGATAATGTGTAAAAATGAAATTCAATCAACTGGGCAGAATATATGTTCGAAATTCCGCACTTTCCTTGCAATGAAAACTGTGCTATGGTATACTGAAAAGAAGATTTGGAGGCATTTTGAAGCGTTCTTTTTTTGTTTGAACCAGATCTTGAACCAGTGAGAAAAGAAAGGAATTTACCGTGATTTCGTATGTAAAAGGCATCCTGGCGGAGAAAGCAAAGGACCGTATCGTGGTCGAGTCCGGCATGATGGGGATCGGGATTTTTGTCCCGATGTCGGTGCTGGAAGTTTTACCGCCGCTCGGGGAAGAGGTAAAGATATATACGCACCTGCAGGTGCGGGAGGATGATATGAGCCTGTACGGCTTTTTAAGCCGTTCAGATCTGGAGATGTTCCGCCAGCTTCTGGGGGTCAACGGCATTGGTCCGAAGGGGGCACTTGGCATCTTGTCGGCGCTGCGTCCGGAGGATCTGCGTCTCGCGGTTATGACTGGGGATGCGAAGGCGATCTCCCGTGCGCCGGGCGTTGGGGCAAAGACGGCACAGCGGATCATTCTCGATTTGAAGGATAAAGTACAGGCAGAGGATCTGCTGACACCGCTGTTAGATGGCAGTGCGGCGGTTTCGCCGGCTGCGGGAAACGGGCTTTCAGGCAATGCGGCGAAGGAAGCCGTGGAGGCGCTGGTGGCGCTGGGATATACGAATGCCGAGGCGGTGAAAGCGGTCAAGAGCGCCAATGTGACGGAAGAGATGGATTCCGAGGCGGTATTGAAGGCATCGCTGAAATATCTGGCGTTTTTGTAAAACAACCTATGTGTCGGACATTCGAAATTGCTGGATCATAAAAAATAGTGGTGCTTGTGCGTCAGATGAAAATTTGGAATGTGTGGCAGATATGAGAAAATGGAACTGTCATGGCTTAATTGAATGAGAGAGAAAAACAGGAAAGACAGGAAACAAGTATGAGCAGAAGGACGATTACAACCGAGGTGACGGAGGAGGATAAGCGGATTGAGGGAAGTCTCCGCCCGCAGACCTTAGACGAATATATCGGTCAGGAGCGGATCAAATCGACGTTAAAGGTATTTATCCATGCGGCGAAATCCCGCGGTGAGGCGCTTGACCATGTTCTTTTCTATGGACCGCCGGGATTGGGAAAGACGACACTTAGCGGCATTATCGCCAATGAGATGGGAACCCGTATGAAGGTTACTTCCGGTCCGGCAATCGAGAAACCAGGGGAGATTGCGGCGATTCTCAACGGGCTCCAGGAGGGAGACGTCCTCTTTGTGGATGAGATTCACCGCTTAAACCGCCAGGTGGAAGAGGTGCTTTATCCGGCGATGGAGGACTATGCGATCGATATCATGTTGGGAAAAGATTCGACGGCGCGCTCGATTCGTCTGGATCTGCCGAAATTTACGCTGGTAGGCGCGACGACACGCGCGGGACTTCTGACGGCGCCGCTGCGCGACCGCTTCGGCATCGTGCAGAAGATGGATTTTTATACGCCTGAAGAGCTGCAGACGATTGTCCTGCGGACGGCGGGAGTTCTGAATGTGGAGATTGATAAGACGGGGGCCTATGAGATTGCGAGACGTTCGAGAGGAACGCCGCGTCTGGCAAACCGCCTGTTAAAACGTGTGAGGGACTTTGCACAGGTCAAGTACAACGGCGTGATTACGAAAGAAGTCGCGGATTTTGCACTGGATATCCTTGATGTGGACAAGCTGGGACTTGACAACAACGACCGTGCGATCTTACATATGATTATCGACAAGTTTTCCGGCGGTCCGGTCGGACTGGAGACGCTGGCGGCAGCGCTGGGCGAGGATGCTGGGACACTGGAAGATGTGTATGAACCGTATCTTCTGATGAACGGTCTGCTCAACCGGACTCCGCGTGGGCGGATGGCGACCGAAGCAGCGTATCGGCATCTCGGGTATGCCTGGAATCAAGCAAAAAACGGTATTTCTGAGATTTGATATTTGATTGATTTGAAGGTGGTATTTCTGTGTGGGTGACGTGACAACGTCGAACCATATTTATTAATAGATAGAAAGAAGAGAATGCGATGGCAAAACAGTATATAGATGTATTAATTGATGGAAAAGTGTATAGCCTGGGCGGCAGTGAGACGGAAGGATATGTACAGCAGATTGCCACGTATCTGAATGGGAAGATTTTCCAGCTCAAGGCGCAGCCGGGATTTTTGAAAATGCCGGAAGACTACCAGAGTATTATGACTTATCTGAATCTGGCGGATGATTATTTTAAAGAAAAAGAGAGTGCGAAGGCACTTGCATCCGACAAAGAGAGCATGGAAAAAGAGACATACCGTCTGAAACATGAGATGGTCAGCACCCAGATGAAACTCGAGAGTCTCCGCAATGAGCGCACCGTCAGCGAGGAAGAACTGGAGACGGCAAAGAAAGCGGCAAAAGAGGCAGCTGAGCAGGCGGAAGCTGCTAACAATGAGGTACAGGCACAGATCGATCGTGTGAAAAAAGAAGCGCAGGAGCAGATCGAGGCTGTGAAGAAAACAGCACAGGAACAGGTTGAGTCTGCAAGAAAAGAAGCGCAGGGACAGATCGAGGCTGTGAAGAAAACAGCACAGGAACAGGTTGAGTCTGTAAGAAAAGAAGCGCAGGAGCAGATTGAACGTGCGAAGAGAGAGGTACAGGAGCGCGTGGAATCCGCGGAAAAAGCAGCCCAGGATCGTGCTGCCAGGGCGGAGCAGACAGCCCGGGAGCAGGCAGAAGCTGCAAAAAAAGAGGCATTGGAACAGATTGCGGATGCAAAGAAGGAAGCAAACGATTTCCGTGGAGAAGCAGAGGTTTGGAAACAGGATGCAGAAGATCAGCGTCTGGCGGTCGAGTCATCCCAGAGTGAAATCGCTTCTTTGCAGGACAAGCTGGAGATTCTCAAACAACAGCTTGAAGAAGCAAGACAGGCGGCGACAGCTGTGCAGACAGAAAAATCGCAGCTGGAAGCACGTCTGATGCAGACGGAACAGGAAAAACAAAGTGTAAAAGAGCAGCTGAGCCAGCTGGAACAGGAAAAACAAAGTGTAAAAGAGCAGCTGAGCCAGTTGGAGCAGGAAAAACAGACGATAAAGAAAGATCTGGAAGAGAGCCTCCAGGAGGCAGGGGCAGCACGTGAGGAACTGGCAGCTGTCCGTCAGGCACAGGTGGAGGCATATATGAAGCGGAAGCCATTTCCCAAGAGACAGGGAACGGTGGAACTGAAAGATGCAATTCTGCGGTTATAATGGGTGAAATGATATGAAAAAAAAGGTGGAAATTCTGGCACCGGCGGGTTCCTTCGATAGCATGAA
>ULSE01011978.1_pt1 | contig 13409 bp, 17 predicted proteins | sample 1956061 | NCBI WGS metagenome assembly ULSE01 (sample SAMEA4835700, study PRJEB28245) | human gut metagenome | biome: gut microbiome; material: fecal sample | place: Denmark | collected 2008 | reverse complement strand
TTTGTTGTGATTTATGATTATGCCTTTGTAAAGAAACCTAACAAAAAATGCGAATATTCACTTCATTGCTGAGTCCCTTGCCCTCCAAAAACTCAGGCTCTTGTATCAGCTCTCTGACTTTATCTAAACGCTCTTCAATATTATTCATCTATCTTGTATCCTCCTCATGAGAAGCAGTTGAAAGCCGGCAAGACCATCAGATCACCATGGTTTCTGATTGCATTCTCCAAAATCGGATGCAGGTACACTGGATTCAAATGGTCTGCACGAATATCATCCAGATACTCATTTTCCACAAGAACTTTCGCAAGCACCTGTTTGAGTTTCGTGATCGTACCTTCACTCCAAGCAGCTACCGCATCATCCTGCTCCTGCAATCTCATAAAGTAGGTATTCAAATCAATCCTACCAAAAGAGCTGTCTTTTAATCGGTACTTCTCGCCAATAACCGTCAGCATAAACTCCCACATCAAACGACTCTGTTTCATCATGGCATACAGACAAATCTGCTTGGCTACATCAGTCGGCTGCTGCGCAATCGCTCTAACCAAGTCATTATCATCCATAGCACCCAGTCGCTTTAAGCAAGCCTTTGCCATCCGAGCGACCGACTTTTCCGTCGGATACTGAAAAAGATTGTTGCTCGTAATCTGTGTAACGACATCGTTATTACTCATACCGCTGCTTAATAATTTTGCCGTTGTTCGCATCTCATAAAACAAAAATGGTTCTCTTGTTAAAGATGCGATATATGGATATGTATTATCCATATAAAATCCCCCTTACGATCTTTCTCTTGTTTCAGGAAGGATTTCCATAATGTCATCTACCGTACAGTTAAGCTTCCTGCAAATTCTCACGAGAATCTCCATAGACACAAATTCATTTCTTGAAAGTTTTGCCAAAGTGTTTGTACTGATTCCAACTTCTTTTGCAAATTCAGTTTTATTCCATTCTTTATCGATTAGCACCTTAAAAAGTTTATTGTAGGTTACATCCATGTCATTTCCTCCTACTAATCACGTAAATTGAACATTTCTTAATTTACATTATAGCATAGATTCGTAAAAATGCTTAAATTTTTTTGTGATTTAGGGAATTATTTTCCCTTAATGCAAATACAAGTTCCCTGTTTAAGTAAAATCTTATTTGTATACAGCATTCATAAATAACGAAACTCATTTTTATAACTTCACAAATTGGCAAGCCGTGTAAAAAGAGTTCTCTATGCTTTTTTTCGAGACTATTATTGAATATAGCTTAAAAATCACTTGTTAGACCAAGCATCTATTTAATCTTATATCATTCTCATGATTTTCTATCATAGAAGTATTCTTATATTATTCTCAATTACAAAGAAAGACATACACCGTTGTAGGTGTATGTCTTTCTTCTTTCTGTTCCCAAAAATAATCAGCAATACTATTAAAATACTTCACTACCCTGTAGAATGCAATGATCAGGAGATACATATAGAACCCTTCTCTTTGCTATCTTGAATTTGCTTCTGTAATATACCGTATCACTCAAACTTCCAATGATATATTCTTTCTTTGAAAGAAACTCATGTCCCACTGATGAGACTGATGTTTCTTAATATTTCTATCTGGAGGTTTCAAACATGAAAACAAAACACGTACAACTAAAAATCAATCTGCAGGAACACGTTATAGTCCAACTGGAAGAGCCTATGCTGTTTGACAGGCTACATACTCTCTCTGCAGAGTATTCGGTATCCATGGATCTGTTGGTCAATCTGGCCATCAAACGATTGATCGATGACATTGACCTGATCCGAAATCTGCGCACTGGAAAAATAAAAGGGGTGTAATTTACACCCCTCCTTCTTTATCAAAATATGAAAAGATTACTCGCAGTACCCCAAGTGCCATCTGTTTCCGTTCTGCTGGCTGATTGTCAATAATTTGTCTGAACTGATTCACCACGTTTTCGTCATTATTCGTTACAGAGTCAGCTAACAAATAGTCTACTGTAACACCCAATCGGTTCACAAGACGGACTAATGTATCCAATGTCAGGCTTCGTTCCCCACGTTCAATAGCACCCATATAGGTATCTGATATATCAACTGCCTCTGCAAGCTGTGCCTGTGTCAAATTTCGTTTAAGCCGTTCTTCTCGAATACGCTCACCTAGTCTTTTATAGTCCATATTTTCACCTCCAACAATTATTGTATACATTCATGTGTACTGCTATGAAACATCTATACGAGGTATTTATATTGACTATATGAGGTTTTCATGATATAACTTAAATAAGTAGAATTAGATATAGAAAAAAAGATTTGTCTATTATGCTATAAATCTCGAACCGTAAAAATCCTTTTTACGGTTTTGATTATAGGTTGATAATAGATAAGTCGAGTTAATTTTAATCATCAGAATTAACAAGTTTATTTTCTCTTATGTCGAAAAATGTCAGAGAAAATAATATTCAGAATGTTTTTGTTATTAAGAAAGGGCGATCTTTATGACATGGGAAAATGAAAAAGTTCTGTACACTTCTAAACTGCAGCGTCTTATCGATGGCATCAATAAAATTCAGGAATTAAAAGGCAATCGTATTGTTACACCTGATATGTTCGAGACATTACTCAAAAAAAGAAATGAAGCCCAAAGACTGTTATCAAAAATTCAAAAAGGCGAATTTGAGATTTCGGTTGTTGGTCTTGAAAAAGCTGGAAAAAGTTCTTTTTCCAATGCCTTAATTGGATTAAATGTTCTTCCAACTGATGATCAAAGATGCACATACACCTCCACTTGCATTCGTGAAGGAACGGAAGATTCTGCAAGGATTTGCTTTTATACTCGTGACGAATTTAATCGTGATTTCCATGAGAAACTGGAAAAATTAGGAGTCAAAGACGCAAATCTCTATAAGATTGATACCTTGGAACTGGATAAATATGAACAGCTCTACGAAAATTGCAGCGATGAAAAAAAACGTCTGTATGAAGATTCCCTAAATCAGGATATTCGTGACACACTAACACACAAAACAGAACTGATGAATTATATCGGCAGACCTCCAATGAACATTAACGCTGAAGAACTTGCTGAAGAAAATTTTAGAAGTTTTATTACCAATCCAGCTCATGCGATTGCAGTAAAAGATGTAACTATCTTTTCTACAGAGCTGAAAGAAATGCCAAATGCTATCATGTACGACGTTCCTGGATTTAACTCTCCAACACAGATGCACAGAGAACAAACCTTACAGAAAATGAGAAGTTCTGATGCTATTATTATGGTAGCAAGAGCAAATGAGCCAAGCATTACAAGCGATGTATTGACCATTTTCAAGGAATCTGATGCAGATGGAGAAATCCTTAGTGATAAACTGTTCGTTTTTTCCAACAAAGCCGATCTTGCAACCAACTTGAAAACAAATATGCAAGTCACATACGAAGAGTGGATCAACAAACGTAAGATTCTGCCAGAAAAATTCAAAGAACGGATTGTTTTTGGTTCTGCAAATGCACATTTGGGAGACACTGTACCTAACGGCCTTGTTGCACGAAAAAAGCTGGAGGAATTGGGTTACTCTGATGGCATCGATGATTTGCGCAATAAACTGAAAAAATACTACGAAACAGAACGTTTTGAAGTTTTGAAAAAGCGCATCGATAAGATTCTTTATGATGTTAAAAACATATTCACCGGTTTAAATGAAGAATATGATTCTGTCTCATCCATAAATGGAAATATAACCTTTGCTGAAATTATTATGGATGAATTCAGAAAACTGAGAGAAGCACTTCCTCCAAAACTTCAGGATCTGAAAGATAATTTGAATGAAACATCCCGAAGCGAGAAACCTTTAACCCATCGGATTGGAGCCTGCATCGATAATTTAGTAACAGAAGATAATTTTTCTATTACAGACGAAGAAATTCAGCGCATCCATAAGGAAATTGCAGGTGTCGGTGCCGCTGAACAGCCACAAAAATTAGACAGCAAAATTCGAGAAAATCGCTTTGATGAGATGTACGATGCCTTCACTCATGAAATTCTCGCATGCACAACTACAAGACATCGTGAAGTATGCCATGATATTTTACAGATCTTCATGGACAACCTTAATCTTTCAACTGATAGCCCTGAATATCAAACATTCAGGGATTCGTTGTGCGAGTTGCTCCACATTAACGACACAGCAAATGACGAATACTATCGAAGCTTGATGGAACGTTTTGCCCGAGATCTCTTCGAAATACAGATTAAATTTACTCAGGGTACCGATCGATTAAATAAATTCCAGGAAGAGAAAGCTAATTTCTTTAGCTTGGGAATTTTCTACAATGCATCTACCACAGGACAGGATGAAGAAAGTAAACTCGATTACATAGAAAACTCCCCACAAGATTCTTCTCTTTGGAGAATTTTCCTTTATCCCGAGATAGCTTCTGCTCCATCCAGAAATGATGTCATCAATAAGTTCAAAGAATTGACAAAATTCAGCAACGTCAATCACACCTTACGTGTTTTGCTTGACAAGCTGATGCGAGCATATCGAAACGATACGATCAATCAATTAGTCAATTTGATGATTGGAATCAACTTTTCTGGATCGGAAGCAGTCGTCTTATCTGCCGTAAAGAATAAACTAACGGAAGCTATCGATTCTGCAGAAATAGACACAGACACTTCCAGCTTACTGAATGATATTCTAACAAGCAATCGTTATCAAAACGATATTGCGTCCAAACATACAGAGTATACGTATCAGACAGTGAAGGATGAATTTAATTCAGATATCGCCGCACTTCGTAATGTGCTTCAAAACGCATTTATCCCCGCAGTAAATCTGGATAAGGCTTTCAGTGCACGCGAAAGTAAAATGCTGGAAGACATCATAAGAAAAATAGACACCAAGGAATTTGAACGATTCATTCGGGAAAATATCTATTTGATTCAGGCTGACTCACTCCATGAACTTGAAAGTGCGCAGAATCAACTGATGCTCAATCAGGCTGTCATGAATCAAATCCGTGATATTCTCGATAAGATCAACGAAAACAACTAGGTGGAGGAGCCGTATATGAATAATATCATTGTTCTCCAAGCAATAAACATCAAAGCGAATGACAAACAACAAATCGTAAATACCTACCAAACAACCCCCATCTATGTCTTAGATAATCCAAAGACACCTCTATGGTCCTATATCGAATATCTCCATGAGGAATGTCACATCGAAAACAAAATTCTGAGTCATTTGAGAATTTGTAATGAGATCAAATTCAATAACAATGTCACTCTTCTGGATACTCATGATCTTTCTGTTGTCAAACCGACAACGATGAGTCAGTTGCTGAAGGGTTTAAAAGAAGAAACAACCTACCATGTGATCATCGAAAACAATGATCGTTCATTGCTTGCAGATATTATGCAGCAATTGATTTATATCGACTACCCTGTCACACAAATCAATATACAGCTGCGAAAAGAGTATAAAGATGCTGAAAAATCACTGCGTTTCATGAAAAAAATCGATGAGCTGAATCGTGCAATATCATCTGTACAGAAATCGATAGGAGCACTATCCATTGATGCAGATGAAAAGGCTGCACAAGATTTGCACCGTATACTGGAAGAAACGACTTCTTCGTATGCACAGATCAAAGAGCAAATCGATAAAGCCTGCAGTGTAGAAATGAAAGTAGCTGTTGCCGCATCCAAAAAAACCGGCAAGAGTGTTCTGGTCAATTGTATGATCGGTGATGAGCTGGCGCCGACCAGTCTTGAACTGGCAACCCCAAATTCCTGTATTTACAACCGCAGCACAGATGGAAAATACCACCTGACATACAAGGGAAAGCAGGAATCTTTTTCCGATCCAAAAGAGCTATATCACAAGATACATAAGGAATTTAAAAAAGCTCAGCAGGATGCTGCAAACGGATTTACTATTCCTGATATGGAAATCGCATATGTAGGGAATGGAAATAATTTTGAAAATTACAAAATTTACGATACACCAGGTCCGGATTTTGCAGGAGCGGATCACGATGAAAGTGCTAAACAGGCAATTCAAATTTGTGACGTTGCGATCTTTATGATCGATTATTCTAAATACCTGACAACCAATGAAGAAGAGTACCTCAAAAAAATAAAACAGGTATTTGAGGAAAAAGGCAAGTTTCACACATTGATTTTTACCTTAAATAAAATGGATTTAGCTCTCAATGATAAAGGTACAAAGTCTCGTATAAAATCCATTGACTTTATCCGTTGTCGTCTGAAAGAAATTAGCTCTCAATACAGCGACTGTATCGTTTTTGCTACATCTGCACAGAACTACTTCTATACACAGGAACTCCAAAAAGAAGCCCAAAATGTTCCTGAATGCCAGAAATTATTGGAACCTGGCTGTGATTTATATCGAGAGTTACGTCCTGTCAAAGATGATTTATCCGATTCTGTCAGTGAAAAACTTTCTGAGTTATTGGATTGTCTTGATTCTGAAGTATCAAAGATTCACCGATTCTGGAACCCTCCAACTACCATTGATACCGTACAAAAATCCAGCGGTATCCCTCAGCTGATGAGTTACATTTCTTATGTCATCAAGAGCAAGGCACGAGAAGAAATCGTCAATAATATTACATACACAATAGACAGTCAGTATCGAAACATTCAGACAATTATTGATCAGATATCCAACCTCGAAACCGTAATCGAGAAAAACGAAGATGAAATCGACAAAATCAGCAATATCTTAAAAGAATATGAGGAAAAAATACATCAGGCTCTAAACAATGATTTGACAGAAGAAGACATTGACTGTATTGATCCCGATGACTATCTTTCTATCTGCATAGATGATATTTTGATCAACGAACAAAAAACCTTCCCTATAAAAGTAAATGACATCTTAAAGCATGAGCGAAAAAAAAGATCGCTCATTTCCCAGTATTAACGAGAAGATCTGGGAGAAAATCTTTGCGGCGCAAAAGCAAAAACTGCTTTTGAATCGAGACAAAATTGTAGAACTCAAGAATCTGTCTCTTCCTCAAAATGATGTCGATAGGCTGGTGAACGGATTTATTCAGTCCCAATGGGAAGAGCGGCTAAATAGAGAAAAAGATGATGTCGAAAGTCTTTCTGATAGCATCACCTCTATTATCAATGCACGCTATGATGTCATCAATTTGCTTACTGAAAACTGCAAAAAAGAACTGGAAAAGCTGGATTGTGATTTGAAGTTCCCTGAAATTTCAAATTTCGACTTCGATTTTCCGATCGAGGATTATAGGATAGATAATCTGGAAATCGATGATATTCGTTTTAACCTATATCAGCTTTCTGATCTTTATGAAAGCGCCGGATGGCTACAGAGGTTCTTTGAAAGAATTTTTCATATCAAGTCTAAAACTGTAAAAGTACCATGGCGGTCCGATTTGGAGTTTGGTAATATTTTACAGCAATTCAAACCTGATATTCTGGAGGCCATCGACCGCTCCGGCATCCAGAAAAAAATGGATCAATACGCAAAAGAATTAACTCTTCTCATCGAAGAAACGCAAAAAAGTATTATGTCTGAGTTTTCAAGAGAAAATAAATCTTGCCTGAAGCAGGTAAAAAGATTCATGAAAGTTCTTGATGATCGTAAAGTTTATCAGGAAAATCTAAACTCCCTGAAGCAAAAGAAAGAATTTGTTGAAAAAATCCATTTCCTGTCTAAAGATTTTCTTTCTGTCTGGAACGATATCATAAAGGAATAAGGTGGGGTGAATCAATTATGATGCTTTTTTATAACGCAAGATTTACAAGATCACGAGTGAAATGTAGAGATACTCTTTTGAAAATGGCTGATCTTTTGCGTCCCCGAGACGCAAAAGATCATGATGAAACAGCTAAAGCATTTATCCAAAACGTACAGGATGGAAATTGGAATGCTATGAACGCATCATTTGAAGAGGCTATGTCGCATTATCTTCATACAACTGATCTCATCACCGGTATGTTCTCTTACTGTAAAAAATTTGGTATTGAAATGGACGCTGTGAATATGACAGATGATCAAAGCATCTGCTTTATTGCAGAACACAGTGAAAAAATCAGTCGTCAGTTAATGAAAATGGGGTTATAGACAAAAACTTCAAGAGGTAAAATCATGAAAAAGTTACTGAACTTTCGGGAGGAAAAAATGTCGAACAACCTTTCCATTGCAGCTATCTCTGCACTCATAGTTATTTTCCTAGTGGTATTAATTGTTATTGGAATAATCAAAAGGCCTGTTATCCGCCGCAAAAACTCCTCAGCCGCTTTGAGAGAAGCAGAATTTACTGCTGATGACCGATATTTTCTGGAATTAATGAAAACTGCTGCAGAAATTATTAAAAGCACAAAGTAGATTTATTGCTTTAGTAACTGTTTTTCTATCAAAAATTTTTATAGGATAAAACTCGTCCGATCAGATAAAATCTGATACTGATATGGAGTGATATCAATGTTTGGGAGAGCAAAAAAGTTAAAGAAAATCCCTTATGATCTGCTATCCTATATCCAGATTGAAACAGAAGCAATTGAAACTTCCAATGACAAAATGATGATTTCCTCTTATTGTCTTCATAAGCTTGAGATCGTCAACTGGTATCTTGAATTGCTGAAAACCAATTCTTCAAAATATGTCGTACCACATAGCAAAGAACAGTTAGAGATGATTCGGGATCAACTGATGGAATGCCACAAGCGGATCATGAGTGTAAAGGTCAAAAAACCTGGAAATCGTCCTCTTCTGGATATTCCATATCCGGAAGATTATGAGGGATAAGTACTGATAAACAGATGGGTGAGTTATCTCACTCATCTGTTTCTATATTTAGGTTATATAAACTCAGTTCCTACAAAATCAAGATAAACTGACAAAAAGAATCTAGTGTTCTTCCATATGAATCCGAAAACTTTCCTCCGCATCTCCCCTCATTTCAACCATATATTCTGAATGTGGAAATAAATAAGAAATGAGGTGGTTTCTTGTCTAAAAAGAACGCAATCAAAATTATTCTGGCGGTACTTTCTGCACTGATTGCCGCTGCACAGACGATTGAAGAAAAGGAGGATACAACCGAGTATAACAGGCACAGTCCATACGAAGACGATATTGATTCATAAACAGAGGGCTTCCCTAACGGGAGGTCCTCTGTTTTGCTTTGTCACAAACTTTAGTTCATTACAAAAAGGAGTTGTTATGATGTCTGCTAATGTAGAATCCATGTTTTATGTAAGAGAAACCCCATGGCACGGTCTGGGAACCAAAGTAAACGAAACTCCAACCTCCAAAGATGCCCTGATCTATGCCGGTCTTGACTGGAAGGTAGTACAAAACAATGTCTATACACAGGACGGCTCTCTCATCTCAGGTTATAAAGCAAATATTCGCAGTACCGACAGATCTGTATTGGGTATCGTGTCCGACCGATACAGGATCGTTCAGAATCAGGATGCCTTCCAGTTTACCGATGATTTACTGGGTGAAGGAGTGACCTACGAAACTGCCGGTTCTCTGCAAGGCGGAAGAAAGGTCTGGATACTTGCCAGGATGCCTCATCGTTACATCATCTCAGGAGATGAAATAGAACCCTATCTGGTCGTGATGAATTCTCACGATGGCAGTTCCGGTATTAAGGTAGCCATGACCCCGATCCGTGTCGTCTGCCAAAACACCCTGAATCTTGCTCTGGGCAGCGCAAAGCGTATCTGGACGACCAAACATACTGAGAATGTTATGAGCCGTGTGTATGAAGCAAGGGAAACCCTGATGCTTGCAGAAAACTATATGAGCGAGCTTGGTAAGGGAATCGATACTCTGTCCAGGATCAAGCTCAGTGACAAAAAGGTGCTTGATTTCATGCAGGAGTTCTTCTCTGTTGATACAGACTTGCCGGATGCACAGCGGAAAAACAACTTCCGAATGCTTCAGGACATGAAGGCAAGATACTTTGATGCACCTGATCTCTCGCATGTTGGAAAGAATGGATACCGCTTTATCAATGCCATCAGTGACTTTGCTACTCACGCTGATCCTATCCGCAGAACAAAGAATTACAACGAAAACCTTTTCTTGAAAACAGTGGAAGGAAATCCTATGATCGACAAAGCCTACAAAATGATTTTGTCAGCAGCATAGTAGAATAAAAAAATACGGGCAGGGTCTCTTCCCTGCCCTTTTGTTATGGAAAGTGAGGTTTTTCTATGTCAGCAAATATCCTGATCTCTACCGAGAATATGCCCTATGAGGACTGGCTTCATTATCGCAAACTGGGAATCGGCGGTTCAGATGCTTCGGTTGTCTGCGGCATCAACCGATACAAATCTCCTGTGGAGCTATGGATGGAAAAAACAGATCAGTTACCTTATCAGGAAGCCGGAGAAGCTGCCTACTGGGGCACACAGCTGGAATCTCTGGTCAGAAGCGAATTTAGCAAACGTACCGGTATTGAAGTAAAACGTGTCCATCAGCTGCTGCAAAGTGAGGAGCATCCCTTTATGCTGGCGAATCTTGACGGCATCTGTGAACATCCGGACTATGGAACTGTCATCTTTGAAGCAAAAACTGCTTCTGCATACAAAGCCAGTGAATGGGAGGAGTCCATCCCTGACGAATATATGCTGCAAATTCAGCACTATATGTCCGTTACCGGCTATCAGGGAGCCTACATTGCTGTGCTGATCGGTGGTAATACCTTTCGCTGGAAGTTTATCAAGCGGGATGAGGAACTGATCGCAGCACTGATCGAGTTGGAAACTGCTTTCTGGAATCATGTACAGGATAACACTCCCCCACCATTGGATGGCTCGGGAGCTTCCGCAAGATTTCTGTCAGAACGATTTCCAAACAGTCTCCCTAAGTCCCAGATCGTTCTGCCGGATACTGCTCAAAAACTCTTGGAAGAATACACCTTAGCCTGCGAACAGCTGGAAAGTATCACCGAGCAAAAGCAGAAGGCTGAAAATCTGTTAAAGCAGATGATGGGAGAAAATGAGACAGCCACCAGCGGAGATCGCATTATCACCTGGAAGAGCATCTCACAGGAACGTCTGGACAGCAAAACATTAAAAGCAGAGCATCCTGCACTCTATCAGAAATACGCAAACAAAACATCATATCGCCGATTCTCTGTCAGGACGGCTGTATAAGGAGGATAAACGATGGAACATACCACACTCAAAACCCGTTTGGAAAACAAGATACAGGACTTACAGAGCACACAGCAGGAAATCATTCAGACAGGCCTTTCTCCCGCACACTCTGACTACCTTGCATTTGCCGACAATACACTGGACGTAATTCGGGGGAATCTCAAAAGCCAGCCTCTGTCCCTTGATCTGTTTGATATTGTAAAGTCCCCTTCTGGTGGCTCTACCGTATTCTCTGTCCCTGGGCTTTCCGGGGATGAACCACAAAAGGAACTGACTGGAATCATACTGGACTATACTACTCCGAGGGCCTACTGGGATACTCCTGATCCGGTAGAAGGAACCCCTCCATCTTGCATGAGCACCAACAGCATTATCTCTCAGGATGGAAAAGCCTGCGTACATTGTCCATATAATGATTTTGGCAGCAAGGATGGAGAAAGCAATGCCAAAGCTTGCAAGGAGTCGGTGCTTCTCTTTCTTCTGCGGCCTGACAACATTATCCCTTTGCTGGTAAGAGTCCCTGTCACCAGCAAATCCAGATTCTTAAAATATTCTACCCGCTTACTGAGCACCCTGACTCCCATCAGCAGTGTTGTCACCAGAATCACATTAGAGAAAGCCACAAGCAAATCAGGAAAGCCATATGCACTGTTTCACTTTGAGGCTGTCAGCACACTCAGTGCAGAGGATGCTTCCCATGCAAAAGAATTTGGTAAACGATTCATGGAGATCGTTAATGCTTCTGATATCGAACCTGCTTTATCGGAAGCAAGTTAGTGAGACACAGAAAATCATGGAGGTAATTGATCATGCTCGTTTTAGTTGTAGAACCGGGGAAAACGCCTGTTGTAAAGGATATCTCCGATAATTTAAAGCAGATGCAGAAGATGGTAGATGGGTACATCGAAGTCATCTATCCATTTGAGGATAAAGTAGCTTTAGTATGCAATGAAGAAGGAAAACTGATGAGTCTGCCTCCCAATCGCGGACTCTGGGATGATAATGGAAATTTATACGAAATTATTTGCGGAACCTTCTTCCTATGCGGCACACCTTCCGACAGTGATACATTTACCAGTCTTACACCAGAACAAATCGAGAAGTACAAACAGCGATTTGCTTCCCCGGAGGTTTTCGTTGGCATGGATGGACGCATTGTCTGCTTTGCGGCGGAATAATCTGTTTCAATAGGGTGTACCCATACAGGACACAGAAAAACCGTCTCATTTGAGTTGGTTTTATGATTATGAAACGTCCCTTACAATAAGACCACCCAAATGGGACAAAGGGAGAAACAAATGAAAATTGGATATATTCGAGTCAGTACTCAAGAACAGAACACCATACGCCAAGAAGTCTTAATGGAATCCCTTGGCGTAGAAGAAGTTTACATTGATAGAATGAGTGGTAAAAACACCAACCGTCCACAGCTTCAAAAGATGATGGATTATGTCCGTCATGGAGATGTTGTAATCGTTGAAAGCATCAGTCGATTTGCAAGGAATACCCGCGATTTACTGGAACTGGTAGAACGATTAAGCGAGAAAGGTGTAGAGTTTGTCAGCAGGAAAGAAGCGATCGATACCACAACTCCAACCGGTAAATTCATGCTTACCGTATTTGGTGCAGTAGCTGAACTGGAACGGGAGTATATCCTGCAAAGGCAGCGTGAAGGTATTGCAATCGCAAAAGAGCAGGGCAAATATACCGGACGCAAACCAACGGTATATCCTGACTTTGATAAGGTTTATCATCAATGGCATAAAGGTGAGATCACTGCTGTAACCGCTATGAAGAAACTGGGCATGAGCAAATCCACATTCTATCGTAAAGTAAAACATAAATCAGTGAAGGTCATATAGTATCAATACATTTTGGAAGAAGGCAGATAATCTGCCTTCTTCTTTTTTTGCAATCAGTATACAACATCAATATGGAATACTGCACAAGCAACTATAACAGTGAATCAATATCAAGTACATCCACATATCAAGATATCAATTTATTTAACTTGCTAGTGCTTCTCATATCACATTCATTATATTTTATCATGCTACAAAAATAGTGATAATAAAGCATATCAACTTATCCATATCATTCAAATGGCAATAATCAATATTATACCATTCAAGTAGTATAAATTAACTATATGTCTATATTCATCCTACTTAAACCGCAATCATCAATCTCCATTCATCCTATCAAACATCAATCATGAATGATACCTGCTTTATCCGATTT
>ULSE01027989.1_pt1 | contig 13447 bp, 10 predicted proteins | sample 1956061 | NCBI WGS metagenome assembly ULSE01 (sample SAMEA4835700, study PRJEB28245) | human gut metagenome | biome: gut microbiome; material: fecal sample | place: Denmark | collected 2008 | reverse complement strand
GCACCGTGTACAATCGCCGCATACCGCCGACGCCGCCGTCTGCATTGCCGCCAGCCCGTCCTCCTTCGTCAGATGCCCCTGCCCGCCGATCTCATCCGCAAATGCCTGCGCCAGACCGCCCAGCGACAGTGCCATGCTCTTTAAACGTCTTGCCGTGTAGACGTTGACATCCGCCATATCTCTATGTAAAGTTCTCCGTTTAAGCACAAAAAATCCCTCCTAACCTGTATAACGCCATTATATACAGGCTGGAGAGAAATATTTGTCAAACGGACAGAGCAAAACCAGGGAAAACTTCGACATTTTCCGACCTATCTATGAACACTGCTCCCCCGTGTGCCATACTCCAGGCATTCTATGATGTGCTGCAAGTCTAATTCGGATTCGACGGCTTGAGCAGGATCTCATTGCGGTTTACAAGTCCCAGCTTCTCCTTCGCTACCTTCTCGATATACTGCTTAGTCTGCACGTATACGCGGTATTCCTCAAGCTGTTTGGCACGTTCTTCTTCCTTCGCAACCTGCGCCTCCAGATTTTCCTCACGAATTGAATAACTCCTATCCTTTTCCTTGAGATCGATGCCCTTGATGTGCACGGCAACCGCCAGACTCAGCACTACCATCGTAACGCCCACAAGCGCCATCCGGTTGTTTAAATTATCCTTTTTCTTTTTCCGCACATTTCCACCCGGTCTGCCTTCCGACATCTGTCTACGCATTCTCATCTCACTTCCTTTCCATGTTTTCTGCCTGTCCCCTTGTTGTACGTTTTTTTCCGGTCTTCTGGCTTTTTTTGCCTCTTCTTTTCATTTTAATCCATCCGCTGCATTTTTTCAATACCGCAAACAAAAGACGGCTGCCCGTCCGGTCATAAAACACCATGCCGCCGAGCACGCCCGCCACCGCATAGCCGCGCAGAACTCCGTCATTCTGCCCGAACAAAAGCCGGAACGTCGCAAAGCTGGCAAAGAGCCAATACGCCGCATCCTCCATGCCTGTCCAAATCGAGCCGTGCCGTACCAGCCACCGGAAGATCCTAAGCCCGTCATACATCATCATCAGCGCGATTCCCGTACACACACTGCCGCCAAGCAGCCATATTTCCCCTCTCACCGTCCCGCTCATCCGCCACCGCCTAACGGAACAACCGTCCAAAGAACGACTCCTGCGATTTCCGGTGGGACTCGTTGCAGGAATACGAAAAGCTTTCAAACTCGCCCTCAATATCCACTTCGCCCTTTTCCAACGTCAGACGGCTCACATGCAGCGCCTTCCCACGCACCGTCAGAAGCCCCATGTTTGTATCGAGAATCATCTGGTTCTCATCAAATGACACCACATCCTGGATCCCCGTCACACTCCCCTTTTCCCGGTTCAGAAGCTCCAGCTTGTGAGGTCTGGCATCCAATTTTTCTTCCATGCAAAAAACCTCCCAATTTATCTAACTTATAGCCTATAGCTGCCTATTGTTAAATATATTGGGAGGTTTTCAGGTTTATGAATGATTATCTGGCCGGTTCCCAGACACCGTCTGCATTTACATAATAGCCGTCCGGTGTCCACTCAGCCATATAAAGGGAGCCGTATGGACGCCCTGCGCCCTCCATGTAAACCCAGGTTTTTAATGCTTCATCATACGACCAGGTCGGCTGCGGTGCATACGGATTTAAGTATACATATCCTAAATCCGGAATCAGCTGCCACTCCGTCAGCATCTCTCCCGTTGCCGGATCCAGATAATACCATCTGCCGTCCTGCGGATCCAGATACCAGCCCGTCCGCATGCCTGTGTTTTCGTCCACATAGTACCATTTGCCTGCGCTGTAATCATAGACCCAGCCCGTCCGGATGTATCCGTCGGCTCCAAATGCCCACCATGCGCCCCGGAGCTGTTTCCACACAACCTGTTCAACCTGCCTGCCGGTCGCCGGATCCAGGACCAGGCTTCCCGACAGATATGTACCATTTGACAGGCGGTAACGCCATCCGGTGCTCTCTTTTACCCATGTGCTGGTACTTCTGTCGCGGCCGGAAGTGGTCGTTCCCTGCGGATTGCCTGGGGTCGATGGATTCGGGTTCGACGGGTTGGGTTTCGTCGGATTGGACGGGTCAGACGATGCTTTCTTTGTCTGGACCGTAACCGCCTCGCCGGCTGCGGATGCCATCGTATTGACGCCTTCTTTGAGTCTCACATAGAAATTGTAAGTCGTTTCCGGTGTCAGCCCGGTAAATACCGGTGAATCCTGCCATTCTCCCTGATCCACGCAGTATTCCAGTTCATATCCTGCCGGAATCGCCGTTCCATCCACAAATGCTGACGGTGCTTCCAAGGTCACGCTGGTGTCTGTCCACGCTGCTGCCTGCGCTGCTTTCGGAGTCTTCGTTGCTATCTTCTTGATCGTCAGTTGCACCGTAATCGGATTACTCATATAATATACGTTGCTGTCCGGGAGCTTAACCGTACAGGAATACGTTCCCGCATTGGTCGGCGGCGTTGTGCTGGAATAAACGGTTCCGTTCACACCTTCATAATACACCTCATACTGGCCCTGAAACTGTTTCGAAAGATCCTGTCCACCTATCGTTGCCTGAATTTCATCCCCAACAGACTTCGGCGTACCATCGTAATCAACCTCTTTATTCGTACCATTCAGTGTAACTTTATCTTTGTCCCCAAAATACACATTTGTCTCAATATTCTGTGCCGGCATCTGAAAGGAAGCCGTCCATTTGCCGTCGGATTCGGTAAATTTCGGCGGGTAAATAACTACAAGTAAACCACCGCTGTATGTAAGGCATGCATTCTTGTTCGGATTCTCCTTCATCCGCTTAACACCTTCATCTGTCAAGGTCGCCGTTACCAGATCCCCGACTTTTGCTGTAGTCCTGTTCAGCATATAATAAGAACTGCTTCCTGGCTTCTTTGTGATCGAAAATTCTGCATTTGGATTATCCTGAACCTCGATATCCACAGCTACCATGCCCGGTCCATTTAAGTATACATAGAGAGTCGGGAGACCCGTTGTATTATCTTTTTCGATGTAATAATCGCCGTTATTTTTAAGTTCTACTTTACTATTTACCTTTTTCGGTGTAACTGAATCTTTCTTATAGAGCGACATTGACTTTATATTAAATTCTTTAAACAGCTTGCCATTAATAATCTTTGTTACTTTCAGAGAACCAATATGGTCGCCTCCGCTCCACTCTTCGGTCTCAAAGGCTACCGTTGTTCCCCAGGTACCCCATTCCTGTCCTACGAACCAGGTATACTGGTACGCGTTCATATTTTCCGCATAGGAAACCTGTACGGAGGCATTTGAACACGGCATCGTAAAGCAATACACCGTCGGATTCTCCAGATTGCAAATTGTCGCATTCACCTTTGAACCATTTGCATCGGTAATTGTTACTTCGCTTACGACATCTTTCGGATCCAGACCCGTAAATGCAAGGTAAACTGTTTCTCCGGCTTTCTGCGAAAATGTAAATGTACCAGTTTCACCACCTGTCGTAGAAATCGGATTTGTTCCATTTATTGCACCATTCAGGGATGCATACGCTTTCACAACTGCATTCAGAGAATTCGTATGACCCGGCTCCCGTCCTACTGTAACCGTGTGCTCCGCCGTATCAACTGTCAGCTGGCATTCTGCCTGCTTGGAAGGATCCGCCTTGCTGATGGCTGTGATTGTATAGGTTCCATTTGCCACATCCGCAGCGGTTACCAAGCCGTCCTCTACCTTGACTGCCGGATCACTGCTTTTCCACGTCACTTCTCTGGACGCTCCGTTTGCCACATCGACGGTTGCAGTAAGCTGGACGCTTCCTCCCGGATAAATCGTCTCGCTGGTCTTATCCAGTGTAATTCCGGTAACCGATGGTGTCAGATCCAACGTCAGATTCGGACGTAAGGTCTGGTTTTTCAAAATCGGGAAGGCATACCCGCCGGTTGAATCCATCGTCCAGGTAGAATCAAAATCCCAGCCCAGTTTTTTATAAAAGTCTGGATCTTTCAATTCCGCCTCCGTTGCGTCCGCTCCATATTGCTTGTCTGCCCCCATCATATTCGGATCCGGGGTCAAAATCGTTCCATCTGATTTTCTCGCGACTGTGCCGGCAAAGCCGTAGTTACCCTGGTAAGTTCCCGTTTTTCCGCCAATCCGGTTGAGCGATCGCATCTCCGGGAAAATGCTGACACAGGAGGAAATCGAACCGTTGCTGGAAATACCCGCCACGGCTGCGCCAGTGGGATTTTTTGTCAGCGCTTCGCCTGCCGCGTAGCTGTGGGAGATCGTCACTTTGCTGTCACTTCCGCATCCTACCAGTCCGCCAATATAATCTCCCTTATCAACGTCCATATCCACAACTGCATAGCTGTTTTCAATGGTTGTAGTTCCACCGGTCCAACCAACCAAACCACCTACAAACCTCTTGCTGGCGGTTCCTTTGATTTCAGCATCTGCATAGCAGGACTGGATCTCTACCGAATATTTTTCCCTTACATTTCCTATCAAACCACCCGCAGCTTCAATCTTATTCGTTCCATCTGTAGTTTCGATTGTTCCACTAACGTAACAATTTTCTACTGTCAGAGAATCATATACATCACCAACCAGGATGCCAACTCTCGCATCATTGTTGGAAGCTTTAACCACCGCATTTTCTATGGTCAGATTCTTAATTTCACAATTCGAAGAAATTTCTTGAAACAATCCCGTAGGAACCATATTTCCTACTACATTCAAGCCTCGAATCGTATGTCCGCATCCATCAAATTCTACTACATTTGAAATCGGCGTAAATGGATGTTCTCCCAAATCAATATCGCACATCAGCTTTGCTTTCTGCATTGCGTGAGTTTGGAAATACGCAAGCTCTGCCCCTGTACTAATTTGATAATAACCTTGTTCATCTTTCGTCGGTTCCGTAACTGTTGTTCCATCCCACTTATCCTGCGTCCATACCGCCTTAAATGTCACATTTCCTTCCGGCATTGTATAACTTACACCGCTGGCATATTTAGTGCTTCCGTCGTCACTCCAGCCTCCAAAATTCATGCCGTATACCTTAAAGGTATTCTCCGGAAGCGTAATCACAGTTCCGGCTGCAACATTTTCCAGTGTCGGCGCCTCTCCCTGTGAATCCTTACGTCCAGACGTAAAGGTAATTGCATACTTCGCCGCGATTGGAAGATTTATTTTGATTGTATCTGTTTCTGTTGACGCGCTATCAGCGGTATAGCTCAAAACAATCGTTCCCGTGATACTTCCGTTCTGTCCCGGATCTTTGCCATCCGTTGCCGGTGTTAGATTGAACTTTTCTTCGTTGGACCACTCTGCCTGAATTTTTTTATTTGTAATAACATCGTTTACAGCCTGCAAAATTTCCTCTGCTGTCGTCATATTTGTCACTGTCATCGCCTGCAGCGCTGCCTGTGCCGCTTTTTTGACATTCTCTAAGGTCTGCTCGGAAAATTCATAGCTTCCACTCTTCGCCTCCTCGCTGTTACCATAGGTTGAACCATCTCCCATTGCTTGGACTCCAAACGTATAGGTTCCGCCCTCTACAATCTGGGAGGTAAAATCGTAACTGGCTGCATCCGCCCCAAGTGTTACCCCAGCCCCCAGTGCTGAACCATTCTTATAGAGCTGTACTTTATAACCCGACGCATGCTCAACCGGACTCCAGACAGCTTTTCCTTTTACTGTCTCATCCCATTTAACATCCACAGGTGTCGCAAGGCGAACAAGGTTTACCTCTTTTTTGAGCACAATTGAGCCGATCAAACTTCCCTTGTAATGGACATAAAGCTGTTTTTCATTTTTGTTGCCAAGATCCAACGATTTAGCGAATTGAATCTTAATACTGCTAGTTCCATTTTCGGTAGTCACTGCAAGAAGTGTAACTCCGCCATATGCCGTTCCATCTTCCTCGGATGAAAGGGTAAAATCTTTCGGCTGCAAACTATCTGTTCCTGCATATATAAGTTTAATTTCCCCTTCTGCTGTGGCACTTTCCGCATCGGTTGTCTGGAAAGTTCCTGTCACAGTTTGTCTCGCAGGCATGGAAACCGGGTTGGCTTCCAAGATGAAATCAAGGTTTCCTGGAATTGTAACACTATCTGTCCACGTCAGATATCCGGTCTTTTTGATCGTTACCGTATACGTTCCGTCTGCAAGATCAATACTAAAGGTTCCATCTGGCTCTGTTGCCACCTTTTTCTCGCTGCTGCCCTTTTTAAAGGTAATCTCTGCGTCTGCGATTCCGTTTTCTCCAGACTTTACACTTCCACTTAACGAATTGGTCGCCTGAAGATAATCCGGTATGTCTGTGCCAGAGAATATCTCTACTTCGTCATTACCTCTCTTCATCTTTAACATTGGAAGCTGTTTATCGACAAATTCCCAGTTTTCCGTATCACTTCCCCAGCCAATCTTGTTTTTCCAGAAATCGGTTGTTAAAAGTTCTGTTTTGGAAACACGCTCGCCACGATGCGACTTTGGCCAATCTTTATAATTTTTATCATTATCTTTATCAAGAAGGATTTCACCACATTTAACCCTCATATCCTGATAAGCAAAATTTTGTTCACCATTTACATAAACATCATCGTAGTCATAGCCAAAAATTCGATCTACATAGTATTTCGAACCTTTTGTAGAAACCTCTTCTTGCAATGCTGCGCTATTCTTAATTGTGACCCTTCGGTTTGGTCCACCAACCAATCCGCCTGCACCTTGACCTTTTTCATTTGAGACGCTTCCCATTGCAATACATTTTTTGATTGTTACCGCATTACTCCAACTAACAGAACCGATCAAACCTCCTGCCAGAAATTTTCCTTTACCTGTGATATTTGCATTAACAACACAATTTTCAATCGTCAGGGGAGCTCCTTGGTCATTTTGAGCCGCCCCAATTAATCCACCTGCTGCACCATTATTATTTCCTGTCGCTGTGATACTACCGCTAATATAACAATTCTCAATTGTTGCTTTACCTCCTACCGTCTGAGCAATCGCTCCTTGATTTTCATTTCCATCAATCTCTACATCTGGTAAAATTAAATTTTTCACTGTACCATTCGCGACACTGAATAATGGTTTTGTGAGATTCTCTATCGGATATCCATTTCCATCAAATGTCTTGTCATTTAAATTAAGCTGTATCTTCCGGCTCTCCTCTTTAATTTGACTAAAATCAATTTTTCCCTCTAATCGAATACATCCCTGCAAATTACCAGAATTACAATATCGAGGATTTGTTGTAATGGTTACCCAATCTTCTTCATTTTTTATCTGCCACGGATTTTCTTCCGTTCCCTGACCTTCTATCCTACCACTATACAGCGCAATCCCCGCGTCTCCCACCTGCACGTGGATCTCCGGCAAAGCAGTGCCTTCCGGTATCTCTTCACTTTCCGGAATCACCGGAATATAGGTATAGATCGCCCCATTGTATTCTTCATTGGCTTTATCGTAGCCCTCCCAGGTCTTTTCTTCAGTTTCTTCTGGTTCACCGTCCTCATCGAAGCGGTCAAAATAGTCCTCCGGTGCCAGTCCGCCCTGAAATTCAGAATAGTCGCTGTTTTCCGCATCCAGTTTCCACGTGATACCCGACAAAGTCCGCTCGGTGGTTTCTTCTCCCATCGTCTCACGCACGGTAAGAGTCTCCGGGAACTGGATGTCGGATTCTTTGCTTCCAAGCGTGAGAATCTGATCGGCGATCGATTCTTCCAACGGTGCAAATTCCAGCGTTGTTTTCACCTGCTCTTCTTCCAGGACCGTGATCTGGATCACTGGAAGTTCGTCCTCATCTACCTCATAATTGCTGCTTTTCAGTTCTGCACGGAACAGGTAGATACCCGGATTTTCTCCATCATAACGGGATGCCTGGCTCTCTTCTGCATCCAGAACCCAGCGCACCTTTACTTTTCGCCAGAAACCTTCCTTTTCGTCAATCTCTTCCTCGGTCTTCTCATCTGTCTTGACATCTTCCTTCGGTTGATCCGTTTTTCCGTTCGAAGAACTGCCATCTTCATTCAAATCTGCATTTCCACCTGAAGAACCAGAATCTGTCTTACCGGAATCGTCTTTCTCATCGGATTCACCGTTCCCCGGATTCGCATTTTCATCCTGAGAGTCCCCATTTTCCGCCGAATTTCCATCTTTCCCAGAATCTCCCTGTTCACCTGAACCGGATTCCGCTTTCTCTAAGCCCTCTCCACCTTCGCTTTTGTCTTTGCTATTCTCTCCGGCATCTTTTCCTTCGGTATCTTTTCCTTCAGTATCTTCTTTTTCTCCATTCTCTTCACCGTCCGTCTTTTCCAGCACGGCATCATCATTTGCGCGGTTGGCAAACGCAGCTACATTCTCATCGCTCCCTGCGTCAGGCACATCTTCGGTTTGCCCCCCGCTGACAAAAACGTCTATGCTGTCCGGCATCTCCAGATCCTGATACCGGGTTCCATAGGGAACCTTCTGATACAGAACCTGTTCCGATAAACTTTCGATCTCCCGGATCTGATAAAAATTCGTGTTCGCATAAACTCTCGGCACAGAACCATATGAACTGCACGTTATCACCACCACCATTCCTGCTGCCAGGATTCTTCTTTTTCTCCTTCTCATACGCCTTTTTCCTCTCATTCTCGAAATGTTGATTATCCATCATAAAGTGTGTATACACAAATGAGTCGTCACTATATTTATATTATAATAATCAACTCTCACAAATTCAAGACAGAAGCTGTTCTTTTAAGCGCATAAAGAAAAACGAGACGACCAAAGTCGTCTCGTAAAAGTCTAACTTTGAGGGGTCACCTCATTCTCTTGACTTCTTTTTTATTTCCGTTCTTTATATCATTGTTTTCCCAGGTTCTCCGGGGTTCTGCACCATGTCAGGAGCATTCCTTTTAAAAATTCCAGTTCCTGCGTGTGGTCTTCCTTGTGATCGTCCGCCCACACAATTCCCTGTGCATAGCGCTCAGCCACCGCCAGCATCGCAATCGCAACGCTTGTAAATAACTGCTGCTCCGGGATATCGGTCCGGATGCTTTTATCGCTCCTCGCCTGCTCATAGAACTTATGATACAGCGCTCCTGCCGGCTTCAAAACATCCAGATGTTCAGCCAGCGCTTCCCCCCTAACTTTCTCCCGGGAGATAAAGTTTTTATAGTTATTACTGAACCGGAGTATTTCCGGGCGTTCCCGGTAAATCCGGATGATCTGGTCCGTATAAAACTCAATGTACTGATACGCCGTGAATGATTCAAATATCTCCGATCCCTTTTCTTCCAGAACCTCCTTCCAGAGATCTCCCCAGATTTTTCCGCTGATCGCTATCACAAGCTTGACCTTCGTCTGATAATAGTTATATAGGGTCGCAACGCCCACTTCCGCAGCGTCCGCCACCCTCTGTAAACTGACATTCTCGATCCCATATTGCGAAAACAGCCTGAATCCAGCTTCCATCAGCTGTTCTTTCCGACGCATCGCCTCTTTTTCATCCCGCTCTATATTTCTTGGCATTTCATCCTCCGCGCCTTTTTCTGATTTCTCCTGGATTCTTACAGGTATTCAAACATCTCTTTGGCATCTTCCTTGCGGATGGTCTCCTGCACGCTCGTCACGCGGACTTTGACAGACTTGTTGCCGAAGGCAATTTCAATCACATCCCCAACCTTAACCTCCGCGCTGGCTCTTGCCACTTTATCATTCAGCATCACTCGCCCGCTGTCGCACGCTTCATTGGCCACGGTTCTTCTTTTAATGATGCGGGACACTTTCAAATACTTATCTAACCTCATATTTTTCCTTTCCATAACCCCTTGCAGGGCACTTTCATCCTGGCGGAATCCCTTCGCTCCTATAATACTAAAGCCCTCCATGATATTTCATCACGAAGGGCTGTCTGTCACACATATATGTCTGAGATAATTATGCGTTTACCATATCCTTTAATGCTTTACCAGCTTTGAACTTCGGAGTCTTGGAAGCTGCGATCGGCATGGTCTCGCCGGTCTTCGGGTTTCTTCCCTCTCTAGCTGCTCTCTCAGCTACCTCAAAAGTACCAAAGCCAACCAGCTGAATCTTTCCGCCCTTTACCAGTTCCTCGGATACTGCATCTGTGAAAGCCTTGATTGCCTTCTCTGCGTCTTTCTTGGAAAGCTCTGCTTTCTCAGCTACAACTGCGATTAATTCTGTCTTATTCATCGTATATTCCTCCTAGCTTATATCTTCGCACATGAATCCTCTTAGTTTTCTTCGTACATGCCCGCAAATCTTACTTTACATTTATATACATTTCTCCTTGCTTTGTCAAGGTTTTTCGCGCCTTGCTGTGTTTTTTCTGTGAAAAATCATGGAGTATCTGTGAACTCTCTTGCGCTTTCGCCTGTTTTTCGATATATCTGTTATATCGAATACCAATTTTTACCAAATAGACCGAAAGGAAACGGAGACTGTCTGGCACTCTTCCAGCCTCCCATTTTAGACCATATATGATAGAATCAACAACCACTACCCCCTCTGATTTTTACGGCGGTTCCCGCATCCTTTTAGAGGGCATCATCGACGAATTTCTCTCCTGCATCGGCATGATCCGGCGCTATCAGAAGTCGCAGACCGGCTGGGATCCGATCTCCTCCTCTACCTCTCGCGTCAAAAGCCCGGAGAGCATGATAGAAAAGCTCATCCGAGACGGACTGGAGCCGACGCTTCAAAATGCGCTTGCTCACGAACATGACGCCGCGGGCGTGCGCCTCATCTGCCCGATGGTGGACGATGTTTACCGCACCGCCGAGCTCATCCGCGCGATTCCGGACGTGACCATTCTCCGGGAAAAAGATTTCATCGCCCATCCAAAGCCGAACGGCTACCGCAGCTACCATATGATTTTAAAGATGCCGGTCCGTTTTCTGGGAAATACATCCGAGACAGCCGCTCTGCCCTGTCTGGAAGTCCAGATCCGCACGATCGCGATGGACTGCTGGGCGAGCATAGAACATGAACTCAAATATAAGCACGATATCGCCAACCCGGAGCTGATGCAGCAGGAATTAAAGCACTGTTCCGACCAGATTGCTTCCACTGATCTGTCCCTGTCCACCTTAAAGGAGCTGATTCTCACCCCAAATGCTGACCCAGATGCAAGTTCCAACACAAGTGCTGGCGCTGAAAAACCAGTCGCTTCAGACTGCCGCGGCATTCCGCTCGGATAAATACTTGGATAAATAAAATAGTACATAAACCAACAGGTGGATAAACAAAGAGGGGGGATTTTCACACATGAAACTACTTCTTGCCGACGATGAACCGGATATGATACGCGCCCTGAGCGCCATTTTAACCCATGAAGGATATAAGGTAGACGCTGTCTACGACGGGGCTGAAGCACTGGAAAAAGCAGCCGCCGTCAGCTACGACGGGCTGATTCTCGATATCATGATGCCAAAGCTGGATGGGCTTGCCGTTCTTTCTGCCCTCCGGGACAAGGATATCCTGACCCCCGTTCTTCTCTTAACCGCCAAAAGCCAGACCGAGGACAAAATCTCCGGGCTTGACTGCGGAGCGGATGATTACCTCACCAAGCCCTTTGACATCGGCGAATTTCTCGCCCGCGTCCGGGCGCTGACCAGACGAAGCGCCGCCAAACAACTCTCCGGGCTTACCTGCGGCAACTTTACCCTGGATCGCGCTTCCATGGAACTTTCCTGCGGCACTTCCTCCGTCTGCTTATCCAGCCGCGAGGCGGCAATGCTGGAATTGTTTATCCGCGAGGAAGGACGCCTTTTAACCGAAACACAGCTTTTAGAGCACACCTGGGGAAGCACATCCTACGACGAGGGCGCTTCCGATCCACTTCCACCGACACAGGAGGCACAACTGGTATGGACTTACGTTTCTTATCTGCGAAAAAAGATGCAGGCGCTGGGCGCCAACCGGAGCATCCAGCGAACCGAAGAGGGATATCGTCTGACGGCGGCGGACGCATGATCCGAAGCCTGCGGCGCAGGTTTCTGCTCATCGCCATGTTTTCTCTGGCGCTCACGCTCTTTGTCATCGGCGGCTCGATCAATCTGGGAAACTACATCCGGCTTACCGACCGGGCGGATGCCATCATCACGACTCTTTATGAAAATGACTGGAATTTCCCCCTTGTCAGGAATCATCCAAACGTTTCGGGACGTTTCCAACTCACCCGCGAAACGGAGTTTGAGACACGCTACTGCATTATTCATCTGGATGAAAATGAGGAACCATCCGACGTCAACTCCGAGCACATCGCCTCCCTCAGTGAGAGCGACATCTCAGCTCTGACAGACGCGATTCTCTCATCCGGCAAGGACAATGGCTACTGGGGCTACTACCGTTACCATCTGTATCCGTCCGATGGAAGCAGCGAAAGCGACAGCGGTACGCTTGTGATTGTAGACTGCTTTTCGCAGTTACAATCATTTTATATTCTTCTGCGCCTGACCTTCTTTATTATTTTCGGCTGTCTGGCAGTTGTACTTTTACTTCTCCTGTGCCTCTCCGACTACGTCATAAAGCCATTTGCCGATAATATCAAAAAACAGCGCCGGTTTATCACCGATGTCTCGCATGAGTTAAAGACACCTCTCGGCATCATTTCCGCCAACGTCGGCGTCATGGAAATAACACGCGGCAAGGACGAGTGGACGGAAAGCACCCGCAAGCAGGTCGAGCGCTTAAACCGCATGATTGCGGAGCTCATCGAGCTGTCGCGCGCCGAGGAAAGCATGTGTCCGGAAAGTCTCTCTGATTTTTCTGTCAGCGCACTGGTAAAAGAAACTTCCGACAGCTTCCAGACCGCCGTTGACGCACAGGGAAAGAAGCTCTCTCTCTCGATCGAACCAGAGCTGTCGATGCGAGGACAGCGCGACCAGATCCTGCGTCTCTGCTCAATTCTGCTGGATAACGCAGTCAAATATTGCCTGCCGGACGGCACGATCACTGTGTCCCTGTACCAGAAAAAACGCCTCCTCTGTCTCGAGGTGCAGAACCCCTGTGAAAACCTGGAGCCTGATCAGGTTCCGCGCCTATTCGACCGGTTTTACCGAGCGGACGATTCCCGCGCACGGGCAAGCGGCGGCTACGGCATCGGGCTTTCCATCGCCAAATCCATCGTGGAACGCCACGGCGGACGCATCAGCGCCCATCTGGCGCCGGGCAAGGATAAACAGAATGAAATTCATTTCTGCGCCCTGCTGCCGCGGCTGTCGTGAATAGCCCAGCCCTATCATCTCAACATACATACCTGCAAACAAATGCACAATTACCTACAGCGTCTGCCACCGTCAGCTTCTTCCAAATACAGGACTATCAAAAACAGGATCGATGGACAACCGCCCAGGAGTTTTATCTCTCTTTACGTTTTCCATCGATCCCGTCTTCTTTTTTCTCTCACCGCCTGTTTCCAGG
>ULSE01017659.1_pt1 | contig 13614 bp, 10 predicted proteins | sample 1956061 | NCBI WGS metagenome assembly ULSE01 (sample SAMEA4835700, study PRJEB28245) | human gut metagenome | biome: gut microbiome; material: fecal sample | place: Denmark | collected 2008 | reverse complement strand
CTGCCGATAAAACCCTTGAGGATCTCGAAGCTGAAAACGAAAAACTCCGCCAGGAATTGGAACTTATGAAGGAAAAGACTGTCAAAGAACGCATCTACGATCATGTGCATGTGTCCGTGCGGACGATGGATATTTTTATTGGCGTGATGGTGGTGCTGTTTGTGGTGGTTGTGGTGCTGGGAATTTTGAATAAATAGTGAGGGGGAATCATGTACCATGGAAATTGAACGCAAATATTTAATTACTCACATTCCATTTGATATAGCCGGATACCCCTTCCACCAGATCGAGCAGGCATATCTAAGCACTGCTCCGGTCGTGCGTGTCCGTCAGGAGGATGACACCTATTATCTGACCTACAAATCCAAAGGACTGATGGCGCGGGAGGAATACAATCTGCCGCTGACGAAGGAATCCTATGAGCATCTCCGCTCGAAGGCTGACGGCAGGATTCTGACGAAAAAGCGTTATCTGATTCCGATGGAAGGAACGGAGTACACGATTGAGCTGGACATTTTTTTAGGTGAATATGAGGGATTGAAGCTGGCGGAGGTTGAATTTCCAAGTGAGGAAGCCGCACATGCCTTTGTGCCGCCGGAATGGTTCGGGCGCGAGGTGACGTTTACGGGCGAGTACCAGAACAGCCGTCTGGCGCTGGCGGAAAACCTGGTATTAAAAACGAAAGAATAAAAACGAAAGAACAATACAAAGGTATATTATTAATGATAAAACAAGTAATGAATTGGATCAAAACGCACCGCTACTGTCTGGCAGGACTCTATATGCTGGTGTTTCTGTCAGGATTTTTTCTGCTGGAGCTGCATGAACCATCGGATGTTCATATTATACACTGTGCGGTCGATGACCTGATACCGTTTAATGAATGGTTTGTACTGCCGTATTTTCTGTGGTACGCGTGGGTGCCGGTGTTTATGCTTTATTTTATGATCAAGGATCGGGAGGCATATCTGAGACTTTGCTTTGTGATGTTTGTAGGAGCAACCTTTTGCTTATTTGTCTACCTGCTGGCACCAAACGGTTTAAATCTGCGGCAGGAGATCACATCACAGAATTTCTGCGCGCAGATTGTGCGGTTTCTGCGGAGTGTGGATCCGCCGAACAATGTCTGCCCGTCGATCCATGTATCGAGCACGGTGGCGGTGCATCTGACGATCTGCCACGCGGCAAGTGTGCGGAACAAGAAAACGATCCGTACACTTTCGTGGATTGTCACGATTCTGATTTGTCTTTCAACCATGTTCATCAAACAGCATTCGCTGGTCGATGTGCTCTGTGGCTGGATTTTGAGCCTGATTCTTGACGAGGCGGTGAATGTGTGGGTGCTAGTAAAGGCATTTTCAAAAGGAAAAATGATTGCTTTGTGGAAAACAAATAAGTAATTTAATATAAAAAGTGTTATAAAAACAAAGAACAGGAGGAAATAATCATGGCTGTAGTATACGCATTTTTAGCAGATGGACTGGAAGAAGTGGAATGTCTGGCAACGGCGGACGTGCTGATACGCGCGGGGGTGAAGGTAAAACTGGTTTCGATTACGGGTAAAAAAGAGGTGAAGGGCGCACATGGATTTGGCATTCATGCAGACACCCTGCTGCATGAGATTGATCCGATGAAAGCGGATCTTCTGTTCCTTCCGGGCGGTATGCCGGGAACGAAAAATCTGATGGCGTGCAAACCGCTCTGCGATGCACTGGTGCAGGCAGATGCTGCTGGAAAGCGCCTGGCAGCGATCTGTGCGGCTCCGAGCATTCTGGGGCAGCTGGGGCTTTTGAAGGACAAGAAGGCAACCTGCTATCCGGGCTTTGAGGATGCCCTGACCGGTGCGAAGCTGACGGGTGCGGGCGTTGTGACGGACGGCAATATCACAACGGCGCGTGGACTTGGATATGCGCTGGATCTGGGAATTGAGCTGGCATCGCTCTTAGTCGATCGCCCGGTAGCATTACAGGTCAAAGATTCAATTCAGTATGACCAGGTGTAGTTTCAACTTAGAAACATACAGAAAATGCATCAAAAATGGTATAAAACCCACCTAAAACCACTCATAAACCCGCAAAAAGTGAACGCAAAATTATATTTTCCGCTAGTATTTAGCACGCAAATATGCTATAATGCTATCTTGAAGTGTAACGCCCGGTAGAATGGCGGTTCACATATAGAAGCAAGGAGGACCCCTTAAAATGAGTTTACAGGTAGAAAAATTAGAGAAGAACATGGCAAAGCTGACCATCGAAGTTCCGGCTGAAGAGTTTGATGCAGCAATCAAAAATGCGTACAACAAGAACAAAAACAAATTCAGCATCCCGGGATTCCGTAAAGGTAAAGCACCGTTAGCTATGCTGGAGAAGATGTATGGCGCTGGCATTTTCTATGAGGATGCAGCAAACGAAGTGATCGACGCATCTTATCCGAAGGCAGCAGAGGAGAGCAAGGAAGAGATCGTTTCCACTCCGGAGATCAAAGTAACTCAGATCGAAAAAGGTAAGGCATTCATCTACGAGGCAACCGTAGCTCTGAAACCGGAAGTAACTCTGGGCGAGTACAAAGGCGTAGAAGTTAAGAAGGCAGAAGCTGTTGTGACAGACGAGGATGTAGAGAACGAGCTGACTGCAGCACGTAAGAAAAACGGCAGACTGATCGACGTAGAAGACGGCGCAATCGAGGACGGCGACAACACTATCATCGACTTCACCGGCTACATTGATGACAAGACATTTGACGGCGGCGCTGGTACAGATTATCCGCTGGTAATCGGTTCCCATTCCTTCATCGAGGGCTTTGAGGATCAGTTAATCGGCAAGAAAAAAGGCGAGACCTGTGACGTAAACGTTACTTTCCCGGCTGAGTACCATGCAGATGAGCTGGCTGGCAAACCGGCTAAGTTCGTTGTAACTATCAAAGAAGTTAAGAGAAACGAGCTTCCGGAGCTGAACGATGAGTTCGCAAGCGAAGTATCTGATTTCGATACTCTGGATGAGTACAAAGCAGACATCCGCAAGAAACTGCAGGAGAAGAAAGAGCAGGATGCTAAAGTAGAGAACGAGAACAACGTAATCGAAAAAGTAGTTGAGAACGCTCAGATGGAACTGCCGCAGCCGATGGTTGACACTCAGGCAAGAGAGATGGTAGAGAACTACGCTCGCCGTCTGCAGAGCCAGGGCTTAAACATCAACGATTACATGAAATATACCGGCATGACACCGGAGAAGCTGATGGAGCAGATGCGTCCGGAAGCAGAGAAGAGAATCAAGACCAGACTGGTTCTTGAGAAAGTAGTTGAAGTTGAGAACGTAGAAGTTTCCGATGAAAAGCTTGACGAGCAGATCAACGAGATCGCAGCATCCTACAAACTGGAAGGCGCTAAGCTGAAAGAAATGATGGGTGAGCGCGAGAAAGAGCAGATCCGTGAGGACCTGAAAGTTCAGGCAGCGATCGATTTACTGGTAGAGCAGGCAAAGCTTGCTTAATTAAACCGATAAAAGCGAATACTGAAATACGGCAGAATTCTATGATGTCCTAAGGCATCATAGAATTTTTGCCATAAACATTCATTCTCAATTATAGGAGGAAGAATCATGAGTTTAGTACCTTATGTCCTTGAATCCACCAGCCGCGGCGAGCGTACGTATGACATCTACTCCCGTCTGCTTAAGGATCGTATCATTTTCCTGGGAGAGGAAGTAAATGATGTGACAGCCAGCCTGGTTGTAGCACAGCTTCTGTTCCTGGAGGCAGAGGATCCGAATAAGGATATCAGCTTATATATCAACAGCCCGGGCGGTTCTGTTACCGCAGGTATGGCGATCTATGACACGATGAATTATATCAAATGTGATGTATCTACCATCTGTCTGGGTATGGCAGCCAGCATGGGTGCATTCCTGCTTTCCGGCGGTACCAAAGGAAAGAGATATGCACTTCCGAACGCAGAAGTGATGATTCACCAGCCATCCGGCGGCGCGAGAGGACAGGCAACCGAGATCCAGATCGTAGCGGAGAATATTCTTCGTACCAAGAAGAAATTAAACGAGATTCTGGCAGCCAATACAGGCCAGCCGTATGACGTGATTGTGCGTGATACAGAGCGTGATAATTACATGACAGCAGAGCAGGCGAAAGAGTATGGTCTGATTGATTGTGTCATTACCAACCACTAATTAGATTTCTGGATGGAATAATAGAAAGGAACAAGGTGGAAGTATGCCAGGCAGAACAGACGACAAAATACGCTGCTCATTTTGCGGCAAGACACAGGATCAGGTTAGAAAACTGATCGCTGGCACAGATAATGTATATATCTGCGATGACTGTATCGAACTCTGCTCGGAGATTCTGGAAGAGGAATTTGCCGATCAGGAAAAAGGACCGGATTTCAGCGGAATCAACCTGCTGAAGCCGAAGGAAATCAAAGAATTTCTCGATGAGTATGTCATCGGACAGGACGACGCCAAGAAGGTGCTCTCCGTAGCGGTTTATAACCATTACAAGAGAGTTATGTCCAAGTCCACGCAGGATGTAGAGCTTCAGAAGAGCAACATCCTGATGCTCGGACCGACCGGTTCCGGTAAGACATACCTGGCGCAGACGCTGGCGAAGATCTTAAATGTACCGTTTGCCATCGCGGATGCGACCACTCTGACCGAGGCTGGATATGTCGGCGAGGATGTAGAGAATATTCTCTTGAAGATCATCCAGGCGGCTGATTACGACGTCAGCAAGGCAGAGTACGGCATCATTTATATTGATGAGATTGATAAAATTACGAAGAAGTCTGAAAATGTATCTATCACCCGCGATGTATCGGGCGAGGGTGTACAGCAGGCGCTTTTAAAGATTCTGGAAGGAACCATTGCCAGTGTTCCGCCGCAGGGCGGCAGAAAGCATCCGCAGCAGGAACTGATTCAGATCGATACGACCAACATCCTGTTCATCTGCGGCGGTGCATTTGACGGTCTGGAGAAGATCATCGACAGCCGTTTAGGTGCCGGTTCCATCGGATTTAACTCCGATATTGTGGATCGCAAGCATCAGGATATCGATGAGCTTCTGAAACAGGTAATGCCGCAGGATCTGACGAAGTTTGGTCTGATTCCGGAGTTTATCGGTCGTGTGCCAATCACGGTATCGCTCCAGACGCTCAATGAGGAGGCGCTGGTCCGCATTTTAAGAGAGCCGAAGAATGCACTGATCAAGCAGTATCAGGCGCTTCTCGATCTGGACGGCGTGAAGCTGGAGTTCACGGATGATGCGCTGATGGCGATCGCCCACATGGCAGTCGAGAGAAAGACGGGAGCCAGAGGACTTCGTTCTATCATGGAGTCCCTGATGATGGATACCATGTATGAGATTCCGTCCGATTCCACGATCGGCATCTGCACGATTACCAAAGACGTAGTCGAGGGAAAGAGTGCGCCGGAGCTGGTATATCGCGACAATACGGTGCCCCGCAAGTCTTTTACAGGACGTTCTAAGAAAGACAGAACCGGCGAGATTGCGTAAATGTAAAGGAAAATAAATGCAGCAGCTTGAGAATGGCGGCTGTTAATGGGGTCTGTGAGATGGCGAACTGCCATAGGCAGACCCCTGTTTTTCTTTTCACAGGAAATAACGATACGTTTGATTAAGAAAGATAAAGGTGTTATGGAAGATAAGAAACTGACAATGCCGATGATCGCGCTGCGCGGACTGACCGTGCTGCCGCAGATGACGGTAAATTTCGATATCATCCGGGATAAATCCATCGCGGCGGTGGAGCAGGCGATGGTGGGCGATCAGCGAGTATTTCTGGCGACGCAGAAGCAGCCGGATGAGGTGATCCCGGATATTGACGGGATTTTTCAGGTAGGAACGATTGGCTACGTGAAACAGCTTGTCAAGATGCCGGGCGGCATGGTGCGCGTCACGGTGGAAGGGCAGGAGAGAGCCGAGCTTCTGGAGATGGAGAAGGGCGGGGCATGCTGCACTGCGATCGTGGAGATTCTGGATCCGGTCGAGGACGATCTGGACACGATTCAGAAAGAGGCGATGCTCCGGATTCTGAAAGAAAAGCTGGAAGAATACGGAAAATTAAATGTGGCAGCGGGACGTGAAGTATTAAGTCCGTTGATCGCACAGCCAGATCTGACCGAATTAATGAACCAGATATCAGCCCAGTTCCCGTGGAACTATGAAGCGCGCCAGTCGGTGCTGGAATGCCGGACGCTGACGGAGATGTATGAGACAGAGCTGCAGCTTCTGCTGACGGAATTAGAGGTTTACCGTGTGAAACGCGAGTTTCAGACGAAGGTAAAAGCGGCGCTGGATAAAAATCAGCGTGATTATATTCTGCGGGAGCAGCTGCGTGTGATCCGGGAGGAGCTGGGAGAGGAAAATCCGGTTTCTGATGCGGATGAGATGAAGGAACAGTTGAAGAAGATCAAAGCCAGCGTGGAAGTAAAGGAGCGGATCCGCAAGGAGATCAACCGTTTCCAGAATATGCCGGCTGGCAGCCAGGATGCGAATGTGATCCGGACATATCTGGAAACGGTGCTGGAACTGCCGTGGAACAAAATGACGAAGGATAACGCGAGCCTGAAGCATGCGGAAGAGATTCTGGAAGCCGACCATTATGGTCTGGAAAAGGTCAAAGAGCGCGTGCTGGAATACCTGGCAGTCCGCATCCTGACGAAGAAGGGCACCAGCCCGATCCTTTGCCTGGTGGGACCGCCTGGAACCGGTAAAACTTCGATCGCCCGCTCGATTGCGAAGGCGATGGGACGCAAATATGTCCGCATCAGCCTGGGCGGCGTGCGCGACGAGGCGGAGATCCGCGGTCACAGAAAGACCTACGTCGGCGCGATGCCGGGACGCATCGTGGAAGGGCTCAAGCAGGCAGGGGTTGCCAATCCGCTGATGCTGCTGGATGAGATCGACAAAGTCAGCAGCGATTATAAGGGAGATACATCCTCGGCGCTCTTAGAGGTGCTGGACAGTGAGCAGAATGTGAAATTCCGCGACCATTATGTGGAGATCCCGATCGACCTGTCGGAGGTATTATTTATCGCGACGGCGAATACAACGCAGACGATCCCTGGACCGCTGCTGGACCGTATGGAGCTGATTGAAGTCAATAGTTACACGGAAAATGAAAAATATCACATTGCAAAAGACTATCTGGTTCCGAAACAGCTGGAGAAGAATGGCCTTTCGAAGGAACAGTTAAATATCACGGGTTCGGCGCTGGAGAAAATGATTCACAGCTACACCAGGGAAGCTGGAGTCAGGAATCTGGAGCGCCGGGTTGGCGATATCTGCCGCAAGGCAGCCAGAGAGGTGCTGGAGAAGAAGAAACCGTCGATCCGCGTGACAGAGCGGAATCTGGATCATTATCTGGGACGCGAGAAAGTCTTCTTCGATGCAGCCGGAAATGAGGCACAGGTTGGTATCGTGCGCGGTCTGGCGTGGACGAGCGTCGGCGGCGATACACTGCAGATCGAGGTCAATGTCATGCCGGGCAAAGGCGTGCTGCAGATGACGGGTCAGATGGGCGATGTCATGAAGGAGTCGGCGCAGATTGCACTGACCTATGTGCGTTCGGTTGCATCTGATTACGGCGTGAAGGAGAACTATTTCGAGAAACACGATATTCACCTGCATATCCCGGAGGGCGCGGTGCCAAAGGATGGTCCGTCGGCCGGAATCACGATGGCAACGGCGATGCTGTCGGCGGTGACAGGACGGAAGGTACTGCCGCGTGTGGCGATGACCGGCGAGGTAACGCTGCGCGGTCATGTGCTGATGATCGGCGGTCTGAAAGAAAAACTGCTCGCAGCCCGCATGGCGCAGGTGGAAAAGGTGCTGGTACCGGCGAAAAATCAGCCGGATGTCGAGGAACTTTCGAAGGAAATCACGAAAGGAATGGAGATCGTATACATCAAGGAGATGAACGAAGTCATCCGAGAGGCATTTGTACCGGAGAAATAGCGGTTTAGTAGGAGAAAAAATATGATTATAAAAGATGTAAATCTGGAAACCGTCTGCGGTATCACCAGTAAGCTGCCGGCAAATACACAGCCGGAATTCGCGTTTGCAGGCAAATCAAACGTCGGCAAATCGTCCCTGATCAATGCGCTGATGAACCGCCGATCTTATGCGAGAACATCCTCGCAGCCGGGCAAGACCCAGACGATCAATTTTTACCATATCAACGACGCGTTTTACTACGTCGATCTGCCGGGGTACGGCTACGCGCGCGCGAGCGTCGAGGTCAAGGCAAAGTGGGGCAAGATGATTGAGAATTATCTGCACAAATCGCAGATGCTTCGCTGCGTCTTCCTGCTGATTGATATCCGTCATGAGCCGTCTTCAAACGACAAACTCATGTACGACTGGATCGTTTCCCAGGGCTTCCAGCCGATCCTGATTGCGACCAAGGCTGACAAGATCAAGCGCAGCCAGCTCCAGAAACAGTTAAAGATTCTCAGAACAGGTCTGGGAGTCGGCACCGAAGTGATGATGATTCCGTTCTCCGCCGAGACAAAACAGGGCAGAGAAGAGATCTGGAACTATCTGGAGACGGAGATCTGGAAAGTGGAACATCCGGGGGAAGAGATGCCGGTGGAGAGTGCGGACGGCGAGAAATAGAGTTTTAGAAAAATTCGAGAAATAAACGTATAAACTGCGGTATCTGACCGGATATCAGACGGCGCCTATCCTTGCGGGCGATGTCAATATCTGGGCTGGGTGGCGCAGTTTTTTGCGTTAGTTTTTTTTGAGAGAATAAAACATATATTTCTGGAAAACATAAGAATTGAGGAAAATAAATAGAAGGGAGCAGCCATGTTTGAAAATCGGACGGATCTGGCGTTAGAGGAGAGAGAAAGTTTTGAGGGGAATGGGGGCGAAATCGGCGGTGTGGCGCTGCGGGAATGGCGCTGTCATGGCAGTTCGATCCGGATGACGGAAGTCTCGATTTTGAACGAAAAAGGTGCGGAATCAATGGGAAAGCCGATGGGAACCTACCTGACGATGGAAGATCCGGGGCTGTCGGAGACAGAGGACGCATACTGTGAGGCGGCTGCCGGGGAGTTAGGACGGCAGCTGGCGTCCCTGATCCGGAAAAACTGTGCTTCAACCATGGCCGGACTTTCGATTCTGGTAGCGGGACTGGGAAACCGGCAGGTGACGCCGGATTCGCTGGGACCGCGCGTGGTGGATGGGCTTTCGATGAACCGCCATCTGCGGACGGAGCCAGGCAGAAGAAATGGCACATACCTCTATACGGCTGAGAAAGCGGGGCGGACGGTGCATCCGGTTCTCAGCGGTATCCATCCAGGGGTGATGGCACAGACAGGGATGGAGACGGCAGAAATTGTCCGCGGCGTCGTGCGGGAGAGCCGCCCGGATCTGGTGATCGCGGTCGACGCGCTGGCGGCGCGAAACGTCCACCGTCTGGCAAGCACCATTCAGCTGACGGATACAGGAATTCATCCGGGTTCCGGCGTCGGCAACCACCGCCGGGGAATGACGCGGGAAAATCTCGGCGTGCCGGTAATCGCGATCGGCGTTCCGACGGTTGTGGGCGCGGCGGCGATCGTTCACGGGACGGTCAATGCGTTAGTGCGGACACTAACCGCCTCAAAAGAGGGCAGCCGGTACGGTGAATACATCCGGGAACTGGATTCGGACAGCCAGTATGAGCTGATCCGGGAACTTCTGGAACCTGAATTTGGAGCGATGTTTGTGACCCCGCAGGACATGGACGAGCGTATCTGCAAGCTGAGCGCTGCAATCGCCGAGGGGATCCGGCGGGCAGTGGAACGGCTGGAGGAAGAAAGATAACACTGAAAAAAATGCCAGATTGAAAAACAGAACCAAACAGGAAACTACACTTTGCTAACCGCATAGGATAGAACAGGAAAGAAGGGAGATGAATGCGGTGCGGTGGTGGCAGAGGGCAGCGGGGCTCCTGATGGTTCTGTTTTTGCTGACAGTCGGCTGGAAGATGCGTGCATTCATCTGGACAGCTGTGCAGAATGCGGTGGTAAGGTCCTGGTATCCGGTCTGGGGGACTAATTTGCGGGATATACCAGATTCGGAGGAGGGGAAAAGGCATAGACTTGCCGGGTGGAAGAAACAGACGCAGGGAGAAGCCGATCCGTCCTATTATAAATATCTGGAAGAACAGGAAGTCCGGCAGGAGTATACGGATTTCCTGGCACAGTTTTCCGGGAGTAGACTGGTGGATGGAACTTTACTTGGAAAATGGAACGGGCTTGTTCATGGAAGTGGGAGACAGGGCGGCGGAGAGACAGACGAAGAGAGGCTGTATAGTGCTGGAAAGAATGGAGAAAAGACAGAGAGGGCAAATCCTGCCGCACTGGTGGACAGCCCGCGTTTGCGGAAAAAGCTGGAAGATTATGATTATCTGATCCAGCATTTTTTTACAATCCACCCGACGGCGTCGATTGACCGGAGCCTGATGAACGCAGAGACATTTTTGTCGATGGATCTGACAATCAGGAAGGACGAGGCGGACGGACCACAGATCTTGATTTATCATACCCATTCGCAGGAAAATTATAGAGATTATGCGGGAAGCGACGGAAAGGGAGCGGTGGTGTCTCTGGGGGAAGAGCTGGCAAAACGGCTGCGGGCGAAAGGGTATCAGGTCTGGCACGATACAACTGCCTATGATATGAAGTCGGGGCATCTCGACCGGAGCCGTGCCTATACATATGCCTGCGAGGGTGTCACGAACCTTTTGCAGAAATACCCGTCGATTCAGGTGATTTTAGATGTGCACCGGGACGGTGTCAGCGAGCAGACGCATCTAGTCACGCAGATAGAAGGGAAACCAACGGCACAGATCATGTTTTTCAACGGTACCAGCGAGACGCCGGACGGACCGATCGAGTATCTGGCAAATCCCTGCCGGAAGGAAAATCTGGCGTTCAGTTTTCAGATGAAGTGGAATGCCGATCAGATATATCCTGGGTTTACGCGGACGATTTATTTAAAGGGGCTTCGTTACAATCTACATCTACGCCCGCGCTCGGCGTTGATCGAGGTCGGGGCACAGACGAATACATATGAAGAGGCGGTCAATGCGATGGATCCGCTGGCGCAGCTTCTGGATCAGGTGCTGACGGGCTAATGTCAAGGCTTTTTCTATTTCAGGACTTGCGGCGTACCTGAAAAAATGGTATATTCATTTAGATCAGGTGTTATTTATCTCAGTCGAGAAGACTCCCACCTCTTTAGGTGGTGAGTAATAGCAAATTTGTCTCAGTGGGAGTTGGGTCTCCGACTGAGATAAACGCTCCGCGAGGATGCGCAGTGATTCTGTAAAGAATATGTCAGCTTACGCTGACCAGAATCACGCGCCAAGTCTCACGGACGTTCGACTTGAATATAAAAGATGATTTTAAATAAAAAATAAGATATCGCAGCAAACATGTTGCTGCCAAACAAAGTGATACAGAGAGAGGAATGAACGGATGGCAATTATAGATCAGAGCAAAATCAGAAATTTCTGCATCATTGCACATATCGATCACGGCAAATCAACGTTGGCAGATCGTATTATTGAGATGACGGGACTTTTAACGAGCCGTGAGATGCAGGCGCAGGTGCTTGATAACATGGATCTGGAGCGGGAGAGAGGTATTACCATCAAGTCGCAGGCAGTCCGCACGGTATATAAGGCGAAAGACGGTCAGGAGTACATTTTTAACCTAATCGACACGCCTGGACATGTGGACTTTAACTACGAGGTTTCCCGAAGCCTGGCGGCGTGCGACGGCGCGATTCTGGTTGTGGATGCGGCACAGGGAATCGAGGCGCAGACGCTGGCGAATGTATATCTGGCGCTGGATCATGATCTGGAGGTCATTCCGGTGTTAAATAAGATCGATCTGCCGAGTGCGGATCCGGAGCGCGTGGCAGCGGAGATCGAGGATGTGATCGGTCTGGAGGCGTCAGATGCACCGCGTATTTCTGCGAAGACCGGCTTAAATGTCGAGGCAGTTCTGGAGGAGATCGTGCAGAAGATCCCGGCACCGGCGGGCGATCCGGAGGCATCGCTGCAGGCGCTTATTTTCGACTCCCTGTATGATTCTTACAAGGGCGTTATCGTATTCTGCCGTGTGAAGAACGGTACGATCAAAAAAGGCACACGCATGAAAATGATGGCGACCGGAGCGGCTGCCGAGGTTGTGGAAGTTGGATATTTTGGCGCAGGTCAGTTTATTCCGTGCGAAGAGCTTTCAGCCGGTATGGTTGGCTATGTGACTGCCAGTATTAAAAATGTGCAGGATACCCGCGTGGGCGATACGATTACCGATCTGGACAACCCATGTGCAGAGCCGCTTCCGGGTTACAAGAAGGTAACGCCGATGGTATACTGCGGTCTTTATCCGGCGGATGGTGCGAAATATCCGGATCTGCGGGACGCGCTGGAAAAATTGCAGCTCAACGATGCAGCGCTCTATTTTGAACCAGAGACATCGGTAGCGCTGGGCTTTGGTTTCCGGTGTGGTTTCCTGGGGCTTCTCCATCTGGATATTATCCAGGAGCGCCTGGAACGCGAGTACAATCTGGATCTTGTGACAACGGCGCCGGGCGTTGTATACCGGGTGCACAAGACGAACGGCGATATGATTGAGCTGACGAACCCGTCAAACCTGCCGGATCCGTCCGAGATTGCCTATATGGAAGAGCCGATCGTGTCGGCGGAGATCATGGTTACGACCGAGTTTGTCGGTGCGATCATGACGCTGTGCCAGGAGCGCCGCGGCGTTTACCTGGGAATGGAGTATATTGAGGCGAGCCGTGCGCTGCTGAAATATGAACTTCCGTTAAATGAGATTATTTATGATTTCTTCGATGCATTGAAATCGCGCTCCCGCGGTTACGCGTCGTTTGATTATGAGTTAAAGGGCTACGAGGAATCCAAGCTGGTAAAACTGGATATTCTCGTCAACCGCGAGGAAGTGGACGCGCTCTCTTTCATCGTATTCGAAGGTTCGGCATATGAGCGCGGCAGAAAAATGTGCGAGAAGCTCAAGGATGAGATTCCGCGTCATTTATTTGAGATTCCAATCCAGGCGGCGGTCGGTGGAAAGATCATTGCCCGCGAGACGGTCAAGGCAATGCGGAAGGACGTTCTGGCAAAATGCTACGGCGGCGATATTTCCCGAAAGAGAAAACTTCTGGAGAAGCAGAAGGAAGGAAAGAAACGTATGCGTCAGATCGGAAACGTAGAGATTCCGCAGAAGGCATTTATGAGCGTCCTGAAGCTGGACGAGGAATAATGGAATTATATATACACATCCCGTTCTGCGTCCGCAAATGCCGTTACTGTGATTTCCTTTCGTTTGCGTCCGATGCGTGCGTGCGGGAGAAATATGTGGATCAGCTGATCCGGGAGATTGAAAGCATTCCGGAAGAGGATGCAGGGCAGTGCTCTGAAAATGCGGCGCCGCGGCTAAACCTGACAGGGCGGACGGTGGAGACGATCTTTATCGGTGGCGGAACGCCGTCCCTGCTTCCACCATCGGCGGTTGAGCGGATTCTGGCAGCCGTCCGGCAGGTCTTTCGGGTAGAGCCGGATGC
>ULSE01001682.1_pt1 | contig 13803 bp, 19 predicted proteins | sample 1956061 | NCBI WGS metagenome assembly ULSE01 (sample SAMEA4835700, study PRJEB28245) | human gut metagenome | biome: gut microbiome; material: fecal sample | place: Denmark | collected 2008 | reverse complement strand
GCGCGCTCACAACGACCTGACCCCCTGGGCGCAGCAGGGCGTACTGCTGCTGAACACCGTGCTGACGGTGGAGCAGGGCCGCGCCTTTGCCCACGCCAAGCAGGGCTGGGAGACTTTCACCAAGGCCGCGCTGGAATACGCCGTGCAGCAGAGTAATGCCCCCCTGGCCGCTGTGCTGTGGGGCAAGCCCGCCCAAAAGTACGCGCCGGTGTTTGCCGCTGTGCAGGACCGCCGCCCCGTGCTGGTGCTGCAATCGGCCCACCCCAGCCCGCTTTCAGCGTACCGTGGGTTCTTTGGGTCGGCACCCTTTGGTAAGATCAACGCCTTTTTGCAGCAGCACGGAGAAGCAGCGATCGATTGGCTGAAATAAGCCGCGCAAAAAAGTGAAAAAGCCCCGGCAGGCTTGACAGCGGTGCCGGGGTGGGTATAACAAAGACAACAAAAGGCACTGCGACAAGCGGTTGACCCTTTGGGCTAAGGAATTAGAAAAGCTCTAATAACCGTCACCGGCCAGGGTGGCGGTTATTGCTTTTTACCACTAAACTCAGCGTAACAGTCTTGTGACCGATATGGGAAGTCAATGTAAAACGCATGGTCTCCCCCCTTTTTCGGGTAGTGGGGCCAACCGCCTGCCGTTGTGTACAACGCCTTGCCGCCGAAGCGGCAATTTCAGCATGCCATATTTCGACAGATCCCACAAGCCCAATCCTGGTGCCTGCGGGATTTTGTTTTGCGTATTTTTCCCGATAAAACCAAAAGCCATGGGAAATCTTACGATTTACCATGGCTTTTGTTGGCGGAGTAAGAGAGATTTGAACTATAATTATGATGCAAACCACATTTAATCTAATAAAATCCAGACAAGTAAAACATCATTGCAACATCACTTATTTACAATCCAGTTAAGTTGCAGAAAATGCACTTATATTGTGTTGTGGGTAAAACTGTGGGTCAAAAAGCGACCTTGCAAAACACTTGACAGCACTACCAAGTATGGCTATAATAGATTATAGAAAAGGCGCTGCGACAAGCGGTTAGTCCTTGACGAGAGAGTTCATTTGAGAACCGTCACCGTGCAGGGTGGCGGTTCTTGCTTTTTACAGTGATCGTTACCGTAAGTCCGAAGACATGGAAAGTCAATGTAATTGGCATTGCCTCACCCCCTTTCGGGAAGTGTGGCCAACCGCCTGCCGTGTTGTGCAGCGCCTTACCGCCGAAGCGGCAATAATAGGATACCACATTTCGACACGCCACGCAATAGGTAAAATAAGTACAGAAAAGCCCCCCGGTGGTTACAAGCCGCCGGGGGTGATTTAGTTTATTGACACGATTCGCGCATCACAGCGCCCACCTCGCCCGCTGAAAATACGCTGCTGTACTTGCTGCCAGTTCAACCGGCGTCTGCTTGGCTGCGTAAATATTTTGCGTCAGGTTAAAGCCGTTGCTGCTGCCCTTACCGCGTCTGTAGCTGTACGCTTCATCGGCTGTCAGCACCATCTCGCCGCGATGCAGGTTTGCAACGTAGTTGTTATACGGCACATAATCAAGGCCGCCTGCACGGCCGCCGGTTGTGCCACTACTGTTGACATCCACATTAACAGAGCGATTCCCGAACAGGCTGTCCCACAAACCATTGAACCAGCTGACAAGGCCGTCCCAAGCTGCCGAAATGCCGTCAATAATGCCATCAATGACCGCGTCGCCCATCTGCATTGCGCCTTCTACAATGTCCGGCAAATGCTCTATAAAGTAGGTCAGAAGGGTTTCCACGATAGATGCAGCGGCAAGCATAATGTCCGGCAAGTGTTCCGAAACGCCCTCTACAAACGCAATCAGCATTTGTCCGGCAGTGTCAAGCATCTGTGGCAAGTTTTCATTCAGCTTTGAAACCAGCGTCAAAACGATTTGCAAGGCAGATTGTGCAACGGTTGGCAGCATCTGATAGATGCCGTTGCCCAGCACGGTTATAATCTGAATTGCAGAATCAATAAGCTGCGCCGCGTTTGCGCTGATCTCCGTCACAAGCGTCTGCACGATGTTCACGGCAGACTGCGCCAGCTGCGGCAGGACGGTTTCAATCAGGCCTGGCAACTCTGCCATGATGGGCGGGACAAGGCTCTCTATCAACTTAGCAGCGCCGTTCAGGGCGACTTCTACACGGGGAATAATATTACTTGCCGCTGTAGTTGCGCTATCCACAAAGTTGCTGATAAGCTGCCCAAAATTGGCATTATCGTCCGCAACACCTGTGACAAGGTTTGCCCATGCGGCTTTTGCGGCGCTCAAGCTGCCAGAAATCGTGGTAGACGCTTCTTTTGCTGTTGTGCCGGTGATGTCGTACTCTGTCTGAATATCATGGATTGCAAGGATAATGTCCGAAAAGCTGTCAATGCTATAATCTGTGTATTTACCCTGTGCCGCATTGAGCTTGTTTGCATCATCCAGCAAGCGCTCCATTTCTTCTTTAGTGCCGCCATAGCCCAATTTCAGGTTATCCAATAACTGGAACTGTCCCTTTGCAAAGCCATTGTATGCGGCTTGTACGCTATCGGCGGAGCTGCCGAATTTGTTCCAGTTGTCGGCCATGTCAGATACAGCCATATTAGACAATTCCGCTGCCTGTTCCGTATCGCCGCCCAGACTGGACACAAGCGCAGCTGCATAAGATGTTGCTGTCGTCATGTACTCATTGGCTGTCATGCCGGACGTTTTATAAGCATCGGCCGCATACTGCTGCACTTTGGCTGCGCTGTCCTTGTACAGCGTTTCCACGCCGCCTACAAGCTGCTCATAGTCTGCATAGCTGTTTACCGCAAGCGTTGTAAGCGCCGATACTGCCGCCGCGCCCGCTGTGGTAGCGGCAACGGATACTGCCGCAACTTTAGACGCAACGTTAAAGATGCCTTTGCCCACTGTCGAAGTAACCGAACCGACCTTTCCAAACAGCCCTGTTAAACCGCCCGCGCTGCTTTTCGCATCTTTCATGCCCTTCTCGTATTCGCTGGAATCAAGGCACAATTTTGCATACAGATTATATGCGTCCAACTACATCGCCGCCTTTCCCAGCTTATAACCCAGTCTGTACAGCTCATACAGCGACTTTGCGTAGCGCTGCCGCTCCCGGCTGGCGTGTTTATCCCGCTCATGCTGCCGCATCGGGGAACCCGCAAGGCCGTCTTTGAAGCCCATGTCAACGCAGTTCCGCATATCTGCTGCACTTTTTTGGATAAGGGTTTCCGGCGCATCAGACGGCACAGTGTGACGCACTGCACGCTCAAAGTATTCTTGGCTGAAAAGTTCCATGTTTCACCACCTCTATTTTATTGGCACGGGGGTTATTCTTCGATGGTATCAGCTAAAACGATTTTGCCATCCATAACAGCGGCCAGGTCAACAAGACGCTGGCAAAACTTGTCATTTGCAAGGCAGGCGGCAGAATAGCCGTTAGGATCTTTAAGGGCTTTCTGTGCGAACAGTTTCAACGTGTTCATCGCTTTCAGCGGGGCTTCAACGTCAAGGGTACGTACATTAAAGCATTTTTCTTCGGCATATTTGCGGATGGCTTTTGACATAGTCGGGTTTGCGTTGTGCTTGTCGGCAAGGTGCTGCAAGTCGGTCACGCTCGTGATGAACGTCGGGTTAAGCACTTTCAGGTCAGCTTCATCAATCTTGCTGCCGTCCGGCGCAATCCATGCAGCATATGCCGTCTCAAAATCTGTAATAATCTTGTTTTCCTTTTGGGAATAATCAAGCTCTTTCGGAGTTCTTTCAAGAATCTTTTCGAGCTTGCCCTCAAAAGTAACCTTTGTAATGCTGTGAGCGTTGTACTCATCTTCAACTTCTTGGCGTGCAGCTTTTGCGGTAGCAACGGCGGCGGCGTATCTGCGGTAGAAGTCAATGTAAGATTTTGCGTAATTCATATGTTTTTACTCACTTTCTTTAATTCGCGGCACATCGTCGATAATTACAACATCATACCGCTGGTGTAATTCGTTCATCGTTACAATCGAGCCTTTTTGTTCGCCAGTTTTCAGCAGGTAGCCGCCGGGCACTGGTTCAACGATTGCAACGGGGTCTTGCGCTGTCATGGAATCTTCCAGCGCCTTTAGTCTAGCTGTAAAGTCTTTTTTTATTGCCATTCACTCCAATACATCTTATTTTGGTGCTGTCTACTTTCCTTTCAGTTCATCCCGTAGGATTTTCATGTATTTGTCCGCATGGTCAGCAACAGCAGGCTTGATAAATGGTTTTGCCGGTTGCCCGTTTGTGTAGTATGCTTCAACAGACGGTTTCTGGCTGCGCAGCATAGCAACAATACGTTTTGCTTCTTCCAGCGTGTACCGCTTGCCGGGGTTTTTGCTTTCATGTTTTTCCCCACCAACAACATACACCCAGTATCCGCTTGTGTGCGCTGGGCCATATACGCCGGTTCCCACTTCGATGAAGCTGGCATAAGACACCGGGCTGCCAATGTACATTGCCTTTTCTTCCATGCTTACCGTGTGCGTGATACTGTTTCGCAAATAGCCTGTACCCTTTTTACCGGGGCTGTTTACCAGCTTTTTGGCATAGCCCTCTGCTACCAGCCCGCACTTTTCCAATCCGCGCAATACAGCACCATTCATTGCTTTCAGCACTTCTTCGCTGTGATCTTCAAGTCTGAAGTTCATTTTTCCCTTTCTTCCAGCGCCCGCAAGCGCTGTTCAAAGTCGTTGGCTTCTACCAGCCGCAAACCATATTCCAGCACAGCGCGGGCCGCCGCGATATGCTGCTGCGGCTGCTGGTCATCATCTATAATGCCGCGCAGGCGGTCAATAGCGGGCGGCATAGCCGCTTTTGCATTGTCTGTGGCCGTTTCCAGCAGTTCAGCGCAGCGCCGCTTGTACTCTGCCATAAAGGTGGGGTCTTGCCTGTAGCGGCGAATCGTGCTCTCATCCAGCCCGGCAGCGCGGGCAGCTGCTTTTACTGTAGGGCACGTCAGCAGCGCCGCCAGGGCCTTTTGCTGTCTCGGTGTAATCTTTCACACCCCCTCTCTGTTGGCCGCGTCTGTGGCCGTCTGTGGGCTGTTTCTGGTGATTTTCTCCCGTTCCATCTTTTCCAAGCGCTCCGTGACACGCTCTGCAACGCTGCTGCCAGTCTCCCGCCATGTCTGATAGCCGGTTCCATGCCAAGCGCGGTTTTCAAGTTCCCTGTCATGCCAGCGCCGTAGTTTCGGGTCGCTGCGCAGCTTTCGAAGTGCGCGGGTTTCTATAGTGCGCACCTGCGCCGGGGTTATCCCCATCTTTTCGCCGGTAGCTGCCATCGACAGCCCATCAAAGAACCTGTGCCGCATTACGGCGCTCTCTGTGGCCCCGCAACGGTCTAAGGCATCATCCAGCACGGCGCGGGATTGGGCGCTTGATATGCGCTCCTCTGCCGCTGTGAACGCCTGTTCTGCTGCCGGGTCAGGCTGTAGCTCCCCCAGCGTGGGGCCGTCTGTGTTCTCGCTATCAATGGGCAAGTCCAGGCTGAAACAATGGTTTAACGGGTCGGCGCTGGTCGTGTGGGTCTTGCCGTCCTCATCAACAAATTTTCGCCGGTGGCCGTTGGATAAGGCAAGCTGTATCTGCCGCTGCATGGCTTGGGCAAGCCACGTAGAGAACGCGCCAGCCGCTTGGTCGTAGGTCTGGGCGGCGTACTTGACGGCGAAAAAGCCTTCCTGTTCAAAGTCATCTGCCGTCATGCCGTGCTGATCTGCAAGGTCTTTGTGATGGGGATACCATTTCCAGAACATTGAGCGGATAAGCCCCCTGTTTGTCTCCCACAGCTGGCCCAGCGCGAACGTATTACCGGCAGCGGCCAACGATGCAAGCGCGGCATTGGTGGCCTGCTGTTCTGCGGTTGCTGCCATTGCTAAAACCTCTTTCTCTTCTAAAACAAAAAGACAGGTCAAAAGAAACGCGGTCGCATTTCCCTTGGCCTGTCTGGCGCTACCTGTCGGCGGTACTTGGATTGCCTATATTATACCACAAATCGTTACTTTTTACAAGTTGTTAAGTAGAACACATGAACGCCGCTCGGCGCGGTGCTGCTGTGCTGCCGTACATCGGGCAGGGTTTGCAGCAGCTCGGCGCGGACGCGCTCAAAGACGGCGCGTTCCTGATCGGTGAAGGTCAATTTAATTTTCATCGGATACCGCCTTTCCGTGTTTTTTGTCATAATACGCTTTTAGGTACTGCTTGGCATCAGCTGCTGCATCTTCAAAGCTGACCTCATCAATTTGTAAGTATAGTTCATTCAAAATTTTAATGATAAGGTCATCGTCAACGCCGCAATGCTGCATTGCATTCAGCACGTATCCAGCGCAAGCATCCTCATTCCAGATATACGTGCAGCTTTCCATGATTCTGACGTGCTCCTCAGCGGCGGGCCAGGCATCCTTTGCCTTCTCTGCATTACGGCGCAGCTTTTCGTGAAAATCAAGAACGGTCATTCCGCATCCTCCTCCAAACTTTCAAGAATCATCTTTGCGGCAATGCTCCACAGCCGGTCTAACTGTTCATCCGTAGCAGCGGCCAGCAAGCCGTTTAAAGCCGTCACATAGGCGGGTCGATTAAAGTCATTCATAGCTTTCAAATCCTTTCAGAAGCGCCCGTATGGCCTGATAGCGCAGCCTTGTCGGTTAATCTTCCTGAGTCTTTTTCTCTCGCGCTTCATCACAAAGATACTCATTGACTATTGCGATTTCAGCCATTGCCGCATCCGCTGCGGCTTCAATCATCGAAGCAACTTGCCACGCTTCATAGCGCCCAATCTGGCCCTTGTTGGCGTATGCCAGCTCGTGTGCAAGTACATTTGCTGCGGTTGCCAGCCAATAGGCATTCTCGCACCGATCACCTGCCGGGATTGTGCTTTCTTCATTCACTAACGTGTTTTTATCCATTGCGTTTTACCTCCAAATTTGATAAGATAGAGGCGGTATAACTGCCGTGCAAAAGCTGTTTACCGCCTGCCGCTTGTGAGTGCTGCAACACTCTGGGCGGCCTTTTTTGTTTGCAATCGCAGTGCTCACCGGGATCAAGGTTCGCCCCGCAATAAGGGCATTGCCAGTAAAGCATGGCTGACCACTCCCCTGCCCCAGTCAGACGCAATAGCGGTAGACATCGCGCAGGATTTTGCCGAACTCGTCCGGGTGGCCTGCCAGCCATTCCAGCGCGGCAAACTCATCGCCGCCGATTTCAAGGCTGTTCAGGCGGTAAGCAATGTCCATAATGATGGGTTTCATGACGAACTCAGGGTCTTCAGGGCGGTAAATTTTCTTAGTTTTCATGATAAAAGCTCCTTTCAAAAGCCTATTTTATGTGTTTTGTGTGCAACAAGCGTGTTGAAATTGTGACGATAGTACGATTATTTGTAGGTGTTGGCACGGATGCACGCACAGAAAGAGCCAAAACCCCTTTATACACAAAATATTAAAATAGTTTTTTCTGTATATAAGAAATTCAAATTTATCAGTGCATGTGTGCAACTACCGTAGATACGATGTTTTTCTAAATTCAATCCGTGCAAACAACCGTGCGGTAAGCGTGCGTTATCCTGCTAAGCGGATATAGTTTTCAATCCCAATCCCAACAAATCCACGAGCTCTAAGTCCATCACGCCCGACAACATGTTGCGATGGTTTAATTTGCAGTGATTTCGCCATATCCTTCATGCGGCTGGAAAATGTTCGTTGTGCAAGTGGTTCTTCCCCGTTATCCTCGCACCAATGCTGATAGCAGATGTAAAGCTCACGAGTGGTCGCACTGGCGGCAGGTTCGAACTTTACCCGGTCAGTATCCCGTAAAAATGCAATGACGTTACAGGACGCTTCTCTAAACTCTGCATCAAGCTGCTTTTGGCGTTCCGTGATGGTAAACTGCCAGTTATGCTTGTACAAGCGCTTCAGGCCAACCAGCATCCACCACGCCACACCTGGCAGTTCTTCCTTAATGATTTTCTCTGCCAGATTGGGGTTGTCCACACGGTCAGCGGGTTTCCCGTTGGTCGTCAAGATCAATCGCCGCCGGAAAAAGCCGTCTGATTTATCGTACAGGCTGTCTGCAATCTGATTTCCGAAACACAGTAGGCGGCTATATAGCTGGGTCTGATAAATATCCCTGCCTTTCCGTTCAATCGGCATCGGGGTACGCAAGGTCACAAGCGTCTTGAGTTTGTCGGTGTCTTGCAGGGCTGCCGTTTTCAGATCATCATCAATGAACAGGAGTTTCCCTTCCAGCTGCGCAAGACCAAACCGCTCCTGAATATCGTGCAGTTTACCAAACTCGACCGAATCACCAAACACAGCTGCCAGTACTTCACCCAGAACGCTTTTACCCTCTCCGCCGCTACCAATGAGGAAAAGCATCTTTTGTGCTTTGGTAGTAGGGGTCATTGCGTAACCGCAAAACTCCTGCAACGTCATGGCATCCTCACGCGGTAGCAAGTTTTCAAGGTACGAAATCCACTTTACAGGTGGTTCAGGGTTGGGCTGATACTCTACAGCCAGTCGATAGAATGTAAACCCTCCTATTTGTGGATGGTAGCTGTTATCCGTTAGGTCGTAGTAGCCATACTTGAAGTACACCCTGTCCGGTTCAGCCGGTGGCGGCTCCATGTGACAACGGTTTTTCAGTGCGCCCAGCAAGTCCAGCGATTTCCGCCGCAGCTGCGATGTCCAGGCCGTTTCCAGTTCGCGTTGGATTTCTGCTGCAACCACATCATCCGGGATAAAACCATCGCCAGCAGTGTAGAGACTCCCGTTGATGCACATAAACCCCCGACAGCTATTGAACTCATCCAGAAAGGCTCGCTCATCAATACCGTTTTTGGTTACCCAGGCGGGCATGTCTGCTGTCAGCTTTTTGGCATGCGTCTCCTTATATGCTTTTAGCGCAGTCTCGTAGTCTCGCTTGGAGATTCCGCGTTTAAGGGCAGCTTCTTTGTGCTGGCGGATTCGCTGCTGTTCGTCAAACGCATCACGGGAGTTGAACACATCGTTAAAGGCATTTTCCGACAGGATATTGTCAGCCGTGAAGTGCTCCAGATACGCCGGGAACTCTGCTGCACGGTTTTTCTTGTCCCGATTGGTCATCAGCACGTCCCCCTGTCGTGGTTCGCCTGTTCCAGCAACCACTTATCCAGCGCGGCGCGGGGCACGATGAAACGACGCTCTGAAATCTGGATTGATGGGAAGTCTTTTTGCCGCATCAATTCGTAGGCGCGCGGCTTGCAGATTCCTAAAGCCTCCGCCAGTTCCGGTGCATCGAGCACCAATTTCGTCTTTTCAGTCATAAAATTCCTTTCTCGGCTTATTTGCCGCTTTCAAGTAGGTCTTCCACGTCCACGCCCAGGGCACGGGCGACGTGCTGTGCAGTAGTGCGCCACACAGCTTGACCCCTGCGCATTTTGATAACTGCACTGCGGCCAACACCAGCCTTTTGGGCTAGTTCCTCGCCGGTGATGTCCAAGCAGGCCATCTGGGCGATGACCTTCACGCGGTCAACAACGATAGACTTCGCCATATTTCCACCTCGCTTTCAGTAAACCTTTCGGTTCACTTTTTCTCAAGTATATATCAACCTTTTGGTTTTGTCAACAACTAAATTAAACCTTTTACTTTACTTTGCCTTTCTTTCATGGTATTCTATTTGTTAATGGGAGGGTTAAAGATGCATACAGGGGAACTAATCAAACAGGCAAGAGTCACCATGCGCATAACACAGGCCGAACTTGCAAAGCGCCTTGGTGTAACTCCTCAGGCAATTAGCCAATACGAACGCGGGATAAAAAATCCAAAACCCGCCACGCTAAAGAAAATCGCTGCTGCGCTCGGTGTGGAATGGTATGAATTGATTTCAAACAGTCAAGATGAGCAATCCGAAATTGCCAAAGAGCAAATGCGACAGGCGATTGGAAGAGTAGCAGACATTATTACAAAACCCTGTAAATATGAAATAAGTGATGAGCTTATAGAGGATTCTTTAAAAAAAGTAACAATTTCTATTCCAACGTCCTACAACTCTGCGCGCTTGGAAAAAATGATCAAAGATTATGGAAAGCTCAACGACGATGGTCAGCAAGTAGCCGTTGAGCGCGTCCACGAATTAACCGAGATTCCACGCTACAAGCGTAAGAGCACGCCCGAAGAATAGACGTTATTTCACGACTTTTCGCGTTTTTAATGAAACTATACGCCCACAGTATCAAACCCGTCACAGGCGCTCTTTCAATGACTGAGGGGCATTGCATCGCCGCCTGCTGTCCTGTATTACTGCTTTACTGCCGTCTGGCACGATGTACCGTGCCGGGCGGCTTTTTCTGTTCGTGTTCGGTTTTCAAGGTGCTGTTTCCCATCTGATACAGTGCCGGAGATTTCGCTTCAACTCTGTATCATTGGAACGATTTAATTATACCAACGCGCAATGTAATATTCAAATATCGAATAATTTATATCATTTATTCTAATTCAGAATATTTAATTCCGTTTTATTGCAATTCAGACTATTCCATGCTATAATCGAATAGGAAAGAGGGTGCATATTACGTGGACGGATATTCTATAAACAAAACCGAATTTGGAGAGCGCATAAAAAGTGCCCGGGAAGAATTGAAGATGACGCAAACCCAGCTTGCCCAGCTTTTGAAAACCAGTCAAACCACCGTTGCCAAGTACGAGCACGGCGAACAAATCCCCCGCGCAGATGTTTTGGCCGCCATCAGCAAGGCAACCGGGAAAAGTGCAGACTGGTTATTATTTGGAAACGACACCACCAATAACAGCGATGATATTACAGCCAAACAATGGATTCGCTATTTTTTGCAATTATTAAAACATCCTCAAGAGGTTGCAGGATTTGTAGAAACTCCTTATGGTGACACGCAAAATACCACTCTTATATCGATAGAACTGCTAAACAATGTTGATTGCAAGGACGGCTTGGGCAAATGGCAGTTTTTTGGCAACGATGCCGCAACTGTTTCTTTTCACGGTAGAGAAATGGCCGCCTTTTTTCGAAAACTTGCCGCTATCGAAACCGTAAAGGACATGTTACCGCCCGAACAGTTGCAACTATTAGAAGAAAATGCAATCGATGCAGGTGCAGAAATATTTCAGCCTGAAATTTTAGTAAGTACAGGTGATTGCAATGCCAAACAATAAAACCAACCGTGCGGCCAGCGGGCAAGGCTCCATCCGGCAGCGGGCAGATGGGCGATGGGAAGCCCGTCTGACACTGGGCTATGATGAGGGCACCGGCAAGCGCAAAACGCTAAGTATCTACGGCGCATCTCAAAAGGAAGTAAAGCGCAAGCTGACCGAAAAGCTGCGCCAGCTGGATACAAACACCTATATTGCCGATGATAAGCGCACGGTAGCGCAGTATCTGGATGCCTGGTTCACCGAGTTTATAGAGCCAACGCAAAAGCCCTACACCGTCACGACCTATCGCGGTATCATTAAAAATCACCTCAAGCCCCATCTGGGCGCGGTCAGACTGTGCGATCTGACCACCGAACAGGTGCAAAAGATGGTACGCCAGCTGGTTAATGACGGAAAATCTCCAAAAACCATAAAAAATATACTGACCGTGCTGAACAGTGCGCTTGAACAGGCAGTCAAGGCACAGACTATCCAGCGCAACCCGGCCAAATATGCAAAGCTGCCGTCTGTCCGCGTCAAGGATATACACCCTCTCTCCCCCGCTGAGATCGTCTCTTTCGTGGCCGCTGCGCAGGATTCGACTTACTATGCCCCTTTGATGTGCTGCCTGTTTCTGGGCTTGCGAGAGGGCGAGGCGCTCGGTCTGGCATGGGAGCACATCGACTTCGAGAACAGCAAGGCCATCATCTGCCAGCAGCTGCAAAAGGATAAAAGTAAAAACGGAAAGTTCTACATCCAGCAGGGCACAAAGAACGGCCAAAGCCGCATTTTGGACGTGCCTGATTTCCTGTTAGAGATCTTACAGGATGAACGCCAGCGCCAGATGCGGGCGCACTTAGCCGCCGGGCCTGCCTGGCAAAACACATGGGGCCTGTGCTTTACGGATGCTATAGGCCAGTGTATCAACCCGCACACCCTATGGGCAAACTTTAAGCGCATTGCAGCAAGCATCGGCCTGCCGGATGCCCGTGTGCATGATTTGCGGCATACATCGGCCACGCTGGCGCTGATAAATGGCGATGACGTGAAAACCGTGCAAGCCAACTTGGGCCACGCTACCGCCGCATTTACCTTGCAGCGCTATGTCCACGCCAGTGAAGAGATGAAGCGGGCCAGTGCAAACAGGATGCAGCAATTCTTTATCGACAACGTAAAAAAGGCATAAAAATACCCCCGGCAAGCGCAAGCCCGCCGGGGGTAAAATTATGCCAAAAAAGCAGTTTTAAATTCTGTTGTGGGTAAAATTGTGGGTCAAAGGGCATTTTTAGATAACCAAAAACCCGCATATCTTACGCAGATACGCGGGTTTTTGTTGGCGGAGTAAGAGAGATTTGAACTCTCGCGGCGGTTTCCCACCCTACGCCCTTAGCAGGGGCGCCTCTTCGACCTCTTGAGTATTACTCCACAAGTCAAAGTGATATATTCTATTCACTTGTTATACAAAATGGCGGAGAGGATGGGATTCGAACCCATGGTCCGCTCGCGCGAATCGCTGGTTTTCAAGACCAGTTCCATAAACCACTCGGACACCTCTCCATAGTGGCTGCCGCCAGATGCGAGTATTATAATACCACAGGCCCCCAAGGTTGTCAACCCCGGAGGCCTGTTTTTTCTAAAAAAATCTATAAAATTTTTAGTCGGCAGCTTTAAAGCCCACGCTGTTCATAAAGCGGATGAAAGCCTGCTGTCCGGCGGCGTCCTGCTTAAAGACACCGGCGTTCTCCAGCACGTGGCTGAACACGATGCCGATCTCCTTCTTCACGACTTCGTTGGCCTCTTCGGGGCGCAGGGCCGTGCCATACTTGGCGATCAGCGCATCGATCCAATCGGCGTGTACGGCCAGGTTAGAGCCCTCCTTGCGGCTGGTGTTGGGCTGCTGGCCGCTGAGGATCTCGGCGATCTGGGCGCCCTGTTCTTTCAGGCGGGCGGGCAGGATGGCCAGACCCATGACCTCGATCAGGCCGATGTTTTCCTTTTTAATGTTGTGATATTCCTTGTGGGGATGGAAGATACCGTCGGGGTACTCCTCGCTGGTGCGGTTGTTGCGCAGGGCCAGGTCCAGGATGTAGCCGTCCTTCTCATCGTAATGCAGGATAGGCGTTACGGTGTTGTGGGGGGTATCGCCGGTGTGGGCCAGGATGCCCACGCTCTCATCGCTGTACTCGCGCCAGGCGGTCAGGATGTTGTTGGCCACGGTCTGCATCTGCTGGCTGCTGCGGCCCACCAGACGCACAGCGGAGACAGGCCAGTTCAGGATGCCCGCCTTGACGCCGGGATAGCGCACGTCCTTCATGGGCAGGGCGATGTCGGCTTTCTGCATGGGGAATACATAGCGGCCGCCCTGGAAGTGGCTGTGGCTCAGGATGCTGCCGCCCACGATAGGCAGGTCGGCGTTGGAGCCGCAGGTGTAATGCGGGAACTGGCTGACGAAATCAAATATCTCGGCCAGGGTCTGCTTGTTCATCTCCATGGGCTTATGCTGCTCGTGCAGCATGATGCAATGCTCGTGGAAATAGGCGTATGGACTGTACTGCAGGTAGAACTGCTCCCCTGCCAGCTCAATGGGAACGATGCGGTGGGTCTGGCGGGCCGGGAAGTTGATGCGCCCGGCATAGCCGATATTC
>ULSE01023304.1_pt1 | contig 13842 bp, 12 predicted proteins | sample 1956061 | NCBI WGS metagenome assembly ULSE01 (sample SAMEA4835700, study PRJEB28245) | human gut metagenome | biome: gut microbiome; material: fecal sample | place: Denmark | collected 2008 | reverse complement strand
TTACTTCAGAATATTGTCTAACTTTTTGGGGTCACTTCATAGCGCCTGCCTTTTGTTTTTATCTGGTATTAGATAAAACCTACCCATATACCAACGGCAATAAGTAGTATGCCTAATAATCTTCCCGCAAGTTTTGACTTTTGGTATCCTAAAAGTGATACTGTTTCAGGAGTGGTAAAGGGGAGTAAGACAACATCAATACCCATTACTATAATTCCGATTCCGATTGCGGAAGTGCGATTACTTAGAGAGATACCATAAAGTATAATGAGAAAACCTAAAACAATGCCCAAAATAAAATACTTGATTTTACGGTTATCCTTTTCCAGTGCTTCTTTATAGTTGCTTTCGCATTTATTGCAGCAAAATTCGGAAGTGCCATTTAGTTCATTCCCGCAGTATTTACATTTCTTCATACGAATACCCATGATGGTTAAATAAACTGGAAATTACCATTTCCCTTTAGCAATTCGCCCGCCAACCAAGATGGCGGAAAAAATAGCAGCGAAAAATAAGAATGTAAGCCAAATTGGACTTAGTACCCACAACCAAGACCATGAAATGAATCTTGCTGCTTTTAGTACAACAAAAATCAGCGTTAAAACAACAACGGGGTCATGTCTATGCCGTCCATACCGTTTAGATTCATTCTTCATGCGTATAATCACCTCACGGTTTCAGTTTAGCTAATTGTATCATATACCGTGTTGCTTTACAAGCAACTTGCCATTTTAATCTATATCGAGCAGTCAGACCGCTGCTGATGTCTTTGGGCTGTGGTATATTCTGGAACTGCCCATATCGCAACACTTACGCTTTCCTCAATCTCAACTCACGTTATCCCATCGGGATAAGGAGATGTGGGTTGTTCCGCGATTAGCCTAAAAAAGAGGGATGGGGAAATGTCAAGGGGACTGTGGAATACCGCAGCCCAGTTTGTAGAGCGAGGATATGCCGCAAAAGCCCCTTGATATTTCAACATCCCTCTTTTATCCTCGCGCGGAGGAACAACAGGCATCACTTCCGGGTGAGCAGCCGTATGATGCCGATGCCGCCCGGATACACAAAAGTGTTCGGGTTTGCTCCCACATGGTGCACCACAAAGTACCTCGCACGAAGCTGCGGGGTATTTTTTTATTGCTTGTTTTTGAGGGAACTGCCGTTTGTGCACCATTGGGGACGAGAATGGCTTGCTGTGGAGGTGACCGCCGCCTGCGGCGGAAACAGAGAGTCAGAGCAGGCGCAGCGGTCGCAGAGGACAAGCCCCGCCCAAGGGGCGCAGGCCGATGCGGTAACCGCAAGTCGTAGGCCGGCGGTACGTCCCGCCGGACAAAAACAGTCCAGTGGACGTTTTTTAGAGCGCGGGAGAGTCCCAGATGCATAAAAAGAGCCCGCTGTTAAGTGCGAGCTTTTTTGATTGCCTAGGGAAGGCTGCAGTTTTCTGCGTGCATAAATTAAAAGAAAAAATGAGGCCCCCCTCCCTAGGGTATGGAGGAACCGCTTACGCGGCCGGTCCCCTTTGTCGCTGCGCAACATCTCCCCGCCAGGGGGGCGTTTGGGCGGGCGGATATAGAATCTACCCCTACGGAAATGCGGCGAATTGGAGTACAGGGGGATTTTATGCCTCACCTAGAATCTGCTTAATCTCTGCCAAATCAGCGGCAAAGTAGATGCCCTCCTGGCGGGTGGGGGTGGAGAGGCCGGTTTCGATCATGTGGTCCAACAGGGCTTTTAAGCTGTCGTAATAGTTGTTGAGGTTGTAGAGGATGCAGGGAGCATCCAGGTGCTTGAGGGACACTTTCGACATGACCTCAGTGATCTCCTCCAGCGTGCCGGTGCCGCCTGGGAACGCGATAAAAGCATCGCCCAGCTCGATCATTTTGGCTTTGCGCTCGGTCATGTCCTGTGTGACGATCAACTGCGTCAGGCCGTCCAGCTCGTAGCCTTCATCAATGAAAAACTGCGGTTCTACGCCGATCACGGGACCGCCGGCGGCCATTACGCTGCGGGCCAGCACCCCCATCAGGCCGCTGGCGGAGCCGCCGTAGACCAGCGTGTGGCCGCTTTTACCGATCCATTGCCCCAGCTCGGCCACGGTAGTTTGCAGGGCGGGGTCTGTGCCATAATTGGCGCCTAAATATACAGTAACATTCATAGCAGCTGCTCCCTTTTACTTTGTTATATAGCCAGCATAACGCGAACCACGCCATTTTGCAAGAGCGAATCGTCCAAAGCGGGGCGGCAGCAGCCGTAAAACACTGCGCAATCATGTCGAAAATTGTCTTGTAATCTAACAATAAACTCTCTATAATAAAAACATCGACAATTTTAACAAAATGCTGTGGTATGACGATGCGCATTTTGTGCGGGAGTTGAGCGCGTGTGAAGAAAATACGGATCGAACGGGTCAGCATTGGGAGCATTGCGGTGACCATTCTGCTGGGCATCCTGCTTGTGTTTGTTTCGTCTGAGTGCACGCAGCAGTTTGCGGCGTTGCAGACCGCCACGGATGAATATATTGAGTGCGAAAACCAGGCAAGTGAGCTGCAGGCGGCATCGGATTATCTGGCCGAGCAGGTGCGGCTGTTTGTGGTGACCGGGCAGCGAGAGTACATGGACCTTTACTTTGAGGAAAAGGACGTGACCCAGCGCCAGGCGAAGGCGTTCGCCTATTTGGAACAGAAATTTGACGGAACAACGTCGTTGGAATTACTGAAAACTGCGCTGAGCAGCACCAAAAATCTGAGCTATACCGACCGTTATGCCATGCGGCTGGCGGCCGAGGCCTACATTGCGGACGAGGAAAGCTGGCCGGAGGCCATCCAGGCGGTGTCGCTGCACGAGAGCGACCAGCGGATGACCGACAGCGAGAAGATCCGCAAGGCACAGCAGCTGGTTTGCAACGACCAGTACCAGACGTTGCGGGAGAACCTCAACGACAATGTTGCGGCCTGCACCCAAAGCCTGATCGACCAGACGAGGAACCGTCAAAACAATGCAGCAACGGTGTTCAGTAACATTTATCTGAGGTTTGAGATCAGCGTAGTGGCGTTGATTTTGATGGTGCTTATGATGTGCGCCATCATGCAGCATTTAATCGTAAAGCCGCTGCTGCTGTACGGAAAAAGCATCCAGAACGGGGAGATCTTTCCGGTGGTGGGCGCGGCGGAGCTGCAAAACCTGGCCGTGACCTACAACAAAGTCTACCTGGAAAACCAGGAGACGCAGAAGCTCATCCGTCATGAGGCCGAGCATGACGCACTGACCGATGCGCTGAATCGCGGGTCATTTGAGAAGATTTTGTCCATTTATGAGAAGGGGCAGTCCGACTTTGCCATGATCATCTGCGATGTGGACAGCTTCAAGACCGTCAACGACACCTACGGCCATGCGGTGGGCGATGAAATTTTGAAAAAGGTGGCATCCCTGCTGCAGAAAGCGTTCCGCAGCATCGACTATGTCTGCCGCATCGGCGGCGACGAGTTCGCGGTCATTATGGTAGATATGACCACCGACCTGACCTACACTATTAAAGAAAAAATCGACATGGCCAACGATCTGCTGAGCAACCCGGCCGACGGGCTGCCGCCTGTCTCGCTGAGCGTGGGCGTGGCGTTCTCTGACCGGCAGGACCCGGGGGAGAGCGTCTTTAAGGATGCCGACCACGCGCTGTACTACGTAAAGCAGCACGGCAGGCATGGCTGCGGCTTTTATGGCGCAGAGCAGGAGCCTTGTGCGGAGCCGGATGCCGCAGTACCCGTGAGCGAAACCGAATAACGTTAAAGGGAAGGACTGAGGCCTTTCCCCTTTTTTTGTGGCGCTTGCGCGGCGCGGCAAATTGTGGTAGTATGGCAGGAGAAATGAGGGGGATGAAAGTATGTCGATCAGTATCCTGCTGGCGGAAAAAATCGCGCAGTTGTTTCTGATTTTGTTGATGGGGTATCTGGTGGTCCGGGTCGGGCTGTTGAAGCCTGAGGACAGCCGGGTGCTGTCGGTCATCATGGTGTATCTGGTCATGCCGTGCATGATCCTGAACGCGTTCCAGATCGACAACACGCCGGAGGTGCGCACCGGCATTGCGTATTCGTTTGTGGTGGCAGGCATCATGCACCTGCTGTTTTTGGCGCTGACGGCGCTGCTGAAAAAGCCGCTGAAACTGGATGTGATTGAGCGGTGTGCTGTGATTTATTCCAACGCGTCGGCGTTGGTCATCCCGCTGCTGCAGGCTACGCTGGGCAGCGAGTATGTGGTGTATTCCTGCGGGTTCATCATTGTGCAGCTGGTGCTGCTGTGGACCCATTGCTGCACGGTGCTGCGGGGCGACAAGGGCATTGACCTGAAAAAAATCGTGACGAACCTGAACCTGATCGCCATTGTGGCGGCGGCGCTGCTGTTTGCGCTGCACATCACGCTGCCGGCGGGGCTGGTGACGACCATCTCCAGCGTGGGCAATATGATCGGCCCGCTGGGCATGCTGCTGGCGGGTATGGCAATCGCGTCCAGCCCGCTGAAAAAGCTGGTGCTTACGCCGCGGTATTATTTGACCGTGTTTTTGCGTTTGATTTTGTACCCGATGGTGACGCTGGGGCTGTTATGGCTGCTGAAAGCGCAGACCTGGATCCCAGACGGCAAGGCGATTTTGATGACAGTGTTTTTGTCCGGCATTACGCCGGTATGTTCGGCGCTGAACTCGATGGTGCAGTTGTATGACCGCGATATGGAGGAATCAGGGGCGTTGTATGTGTTGACAACGTTGTTGTCGATTGTAACGATGCCGATGGTGATTGCGGTGTTTGAACGAGTTATGTGATTATATTTGTGCGGTTATCCGGCCCTGCCTACCTTGTGGCAGGGCCTTTTTTAGTGGGTGGCACCTCTTAGGAACAAATCAAGAAGTTTCCACAGGTTTATATTGCAAAACCTTCTCAGAAAACGCGCCGTTGAAGAACTGGATGAAAGGTCCAAGACCGAAGGCGCAGACCAGGGTGCCGATGCCGACCAGGCCGCCCAACAGGAAGGTGATGACCGCACAGAGTGCATCGGTAAAGACGCGGCAGCCGAAGTAAGGCTTGTGCAGGTGGTCCTGCAGGGCCAGAGCCAGCGAATCGTAAGGTGCAACGCCTAGGTCGGCCGTCTGGTACAGCGAGCAGCCAAACGCTGTGACAGGCACGGCGATCACGACCCACAGCAGCTGGATGGGCAGCTGCTCGGCCGGGCCGAACCAGCCCGCAATGATGTCGTAGAAAAAAGTGATGATGAACCCGCAGCCCAGGCCGTTGACCAGGGTGCCCAGGCCAATGTACTTGCGGCCCCAGATGAATTCCACCACCAAGAACACCAGATTGGTGCAGATGTTCTGCACACCCAGCGAGATGCCCAGCAGCTCGGACAGGCGGATGTTCAGGGCCGTGATGGAATCATTGCCCAGGTGGGATTGCTTGAAGATGGCAATGCCCAGCGAGATGATGACGATGCCGATCACCATACCCAGGACACGGCGCGCAGTAGGACGTTCCGTTTTCATGGTTTTCTCCAGCTTTCCTTATTAAACTATAAATGTAGAGGGTTGTATCCAGTGTAACACGTCGTGCAGCGCGGGTCAACCGTTGCGGCGGCTGCAGGCGCGCATGCCATTGACGCCCGCGCCCAGGAACATCACGTTGATGCTGACATTCAGCCACAGGATGACCAGGATGATCGAGGTCAGGGAGCCGTAAATGTAGGACAGCTTCCAGGACGTGCGAATATAATAGGTGAAGATCGAGGAGAAAACGAACCAGACAACAGCCGTAAACAGCGCCCCGGGCAGTTGGTCCCGCATACGGCGGCGACCGCCCGGCACGAAGGTGTAGATCAGCACAAAAGTCAGGATGGACAGCCCGAAGGCCGCCAGCGCACTGAAGCTGACCAAACTGTGCAACCTGAGAAACAGATGGCTCTGGGACAGCCAGGGCAGCAGGCTCAACGCCCAATGCAGCAGGGGGCTGAGGTTTTGGCAGAACAGCACGATCAGCAGCAGCCACAAAAACGCGAAGGTGTACACCACCGCCCACAGCCGGTCAAGCATGGTGCAGCGGGAGCCGGGAGTCAACTTTTGCAGGCCCTTCTGGATGGCTGCCATGCCGCTGGACGCCGACACCAGTGTGGTAATAACGGCCAGCGATGCCACAAAGGTGTTGGAGTTCTCGTTCATGCTGGTGATAAGGCTGGCGATGGTATCACGAATGACCGGAATATCCGGCAGAAAACGGAAAAACAGCTCGACTACGCTGTCCACCGTAAAGCCCGGCAGGGTGTTGACCACCACCAGCAGCCACATCAGCAGCGGAAAAAACGCCGTGAGCAGGAAAAGCGTGGCGTGCCCGGCGTAGACCGTCATGTCCTGGGCCATGTACTGCTGCAGCAGGGTGATGGCGGGCTGCAGTTTTTTCTTCATGCTTCCACCCCCGGGCACAGGCCGCGCATGGCGTTGTGGATCAGCCGATAGGTGCGCTGGGCCATCACCTCGGGCGGGGCGGGTTCCTCGGCCTGGAGCCAGTTTTTGATAAGCCCCACGCAGCCAGACAGGCAAAAGGAATACCCGCTGTCCAGATCGGCCCGGCGATCCGGGTAGGCATCGGCCAGCACCTGCAGGCTGTAGCGGGAGAGGATGGCTTCGATCTGCAGCAAAAACGCCATGTCACCGTGGGGACCCAGCAGCGCGGCGCAGATCTCGCGGTTTTCGGCCATCAGGGCAAACAAATCCCCCACCAGCGGGAAGATCTGTGCCTGGTGCGGGTCGATGGGGTGTGCCTGCACGGACGCCTCAATGCGTTTCAGCAGTTCTGCCTCGACGGAAGCCAGCATCTGGTCAATGTCGGTGTAGTGCAGGTAAAAGGTGGAACGGTTCACGTTGGCGTGGGCGACCAGCTCTTTTACGGTGATGTCGCCTGCGTTTTTCTCCTGCATCAGCTCGGCCAGGCCCTGGCGCAGCAGGGCACGGGTACGCAGGATGCGGCGGTCGGTTTTGGGTGCCGTCATAGGGGAAAAGTCCTTTCCTGATATAATGTAGATATTATACGGCAACCTGAACAGAAAAGCAACATAGTGTTGCATACTGGACGCTCTGTTTGAAAATGAGGTCTGGCAGATTGACAAACAGATAACGGTTGCCTTGCCCCCAAAAACGGCGTATAGTGGGTATGTGATTTATGTATGGAGGATGAGGAAATGGAAATGAAGGATAAAATTGTGGTGCGGGGCGAGCTGGCGCTGGTGCTGGCCGTGCTTATCAACAGCTTTGCAGTGGCCGTGACGGTGTATGCGGGGCTGGGCATTTCGCCGGTGTCCAGCTTCCCGTATGCGGTGTCGCTGGTGTTCCCGTTTTTGACGCTGGGCACCTGGACGTACCTGTTCCAGGGCGTGCTGGTCATTACGTTGATGGTGCTGCGCAAGCGGTTTGTGCTGTCGTACCTGTTCAGCTTTGTGGCGGGCTTTTTCTTCGGCAAGCTGCTGGATGTGTTTGGTGCGTGGCTGCCCTGCCTGCCCTACAGCTGGGGCTGGCGCATCTTCTACTTTGTGGCCAGCTGCCCGGTCATCGCGCTGGGCATTGCGCTGTCCAACCGGTGCAAGCTGCCGATCATCCCGACGGATCTGTTTGCCCGCGATCTGGCGGAGATCATTAAAAAGCCTTACCCGAAGGTGAAGACCACCATGGATCTGACCTGTGTTACGGTAGCGGCGGTTCTTACGGTGGTGGGTACCGGCACGCTGAAAGGTGTTGGTGTTGGCACCATTGTGGCGGCGCTGACCTATGGACGGACCGCTGGTTTGATTGGCAATTTGATTGATAAGAAGTTTTATTTTGTATCGGTGCTGGAGAAATAAACGAATTGCCTCCGCAGGGTGGCGCGGAACGGAAGCCACTCCATAAGACAAAAGGAGTCAGCCAAGATAAAAACCATTTATCTGATGAGCCACGGCGAGACATTATTTAATACATGGTAACTTCGTGATAAAAAAATTATCAACCCAGATGGGCAAAAATCACCCCAGCGCCACGTCCAGCACCATCATCACGCTGAATCCCAGCGCAAAGCAGATGGTGCCGATGTTGGAGTGCTCGCCCTGGGACATTTCGGGGATCAGCTCCTCGACCACGACGTAGATCATGGCCCCGGCGGCAAAGCTGAGCAGGTAGGGCAGGGCAGGCACCACCAGCCCGGCGGCCCAGATGGTAAATAGTGCGCCCACCGGCTCCACGGCACCGGACAGCGTACCCGCCCAGAACGCCCGGCTGCGGCTCATGCCCTCGGCTTTCAGAGGCATCGAAATGATAGCGCCCTCGGGGAAGTTCTGGATGGCAATGCCCAGGGACAGCGCCAGCGCACCCATCGCCGTGATAGACGCACTGCCCGTTAAGTAACCCGCGTACACCACGCCGACGGCCATGCCCTCGGGGATGTTGTGCAGCGTGACGGCCAGCACCAGCATCGTGGTGCGGGAAAAGCCGCTGTGGGGGCCTTCGGGTGTGTCGGCACCCTGGTGTAGATGGGGCACCGCCATATCCAGCAACAGCAAAAAGCCGATGCCCAGCCAGAAGCCCACGGCGGCGGGGATGAACGCCAGCCGCCCCAGGCCCTCGGACTGCTCCATGGCGGGGATGAGCAAACTCCAGATCGACGCCGCTACCATGACCCCGGCGGCAAAGCCGGTTAAAGCGCGCTGCACACCTTCGTGCAGCGTTTTTTTCATGAAAAATACGCAGGCGGACCCCAGCGTAGTACCGGCAAAGGGGATAAGGATGCCGGGTAAACATTGCGTTAGCATAAACTAACCCTCCCTGTAAAAATTGACCCGCCCAGCCCAAAACGGCAGTAACAGCGGGGAAAAGTTGACGAAAAACGAAAACACGATATTTGCCCTTATCCTACCACACCCGGCCCGTGCCGTCAATAGCCGGGAAGATGTGAACCATTGGTTAAAAATATATCAAAAACACTTGCGTAAATTCCTTTTTATGCGTATAATATGGGTATTGGGCGCAAAACGTCCCCATAACTAATGTGTAATACCGAGAGGAGCTTTTACTATGGGTTTGGGTAAAAAGACCATTGACGATGAAAACTACGCTGGTAAGCGCGTGCTGGTTCGCTGCGACTTCAACGTCCCGATGAAGGACGGCGTGATCACCAATGACAACCGTATCAACGCGGCTCTGCCGACCATCAAAAAGCTGATCAATGATGGCGCCAAGGTCATTCTGTGCAGCCACCTGGGCAAGCCGAAGAACGGCCCCGAGGCCAAGTTCAGCCTGGCCCCTGTTGCTGTCCGCCTGAGCGAGAAGCTGGGCCAGCCTGTCACCTTTGCTGACGATGACACCGTTGTCGGCGAGAACGCCAAGGCTGCTGTTGCCACCATGGGCAACGGCGATGTTGTTCTGCTGCAGAACACCCGTTTCCGCAAGGAAGAGACCAAGAATGAGCCTGCTTTCAGCGAGGAGCTGGCCAGCCTGGCCGATGCTTACGTGGATGACGCTTTCGGCTCCTGCCATCGCGCCCACTGTTCCACCGCCGGTGTTACCGACTACGTTAAGGATACCGCTGTCGGCTACCTGATGGAGAAGGAGATCAAGTACCTGGGCAACGCAGTGAACGATCCCGAGCGTCCCTTCACCGCCATTCTGGGCGGCGCTAAGGTCGCTGATAAGCTGAACGTTATCTCCAACCTGCTGGAAAAGGTCGACACCCTGATCATCGGCGGTGGTATGGCCTACACCTTCCTGAAGGCCCAGGGCTACGAGATCGGCAAGAGCCTGTGCGATGACTCCAAGCTGGATTACTGCAAGGAAATGATGGCTAAGGCCCAGGAGAAGGGCGTTAAGCTGCTGCTGCCCGTTGATGCTGCCTGCATCAAAGACTTCCCTGATCCCATCGATGCCCCTGTCGAGACCGTCATTGTTCCTGTCAACGCTATCCCCGCTGACCAGGAAGGCTGTGACATCGGCCCCGAGACCATGAAGCTGTTCGCTGATGCCGTCAAGGCCAGCAAGACCGTTGTCTGGAACGGCCCCATGGGCGTCTTCGAGAACCCGACCCTGGCTGCCGGCACCCTGGCTGTTGCCAAGGCTATGGCTGAGAGCGACGCTACCACCGTGATCGGCGGCGGCGACAGCGCTGCAGCTGTCCAGCAGATGGGCCTGGGCGACAAGATGACCCACATCTCCACTGGTGGCGGTGCTTCTCTGGAGTACCTGGAGGGCAAGGAACTGCCCGGCATCGCCGTTATCCAGAAAGCTTAATTTGTAACCCGCAGGGCGCGGCGGCAGAGCCGCTGCGCCCCTTTTTGTTTGAGAGATATATGAAATAAAGGAGTAACTATCATGGATAAGCAGAACCGCAAGGCAATCATTGCCGGCAACTGGAAAATGAATAAAACCGCTACCGAGGCCGCCGAGCTGATCGACACCCTGATCCCCGCTGTGAAGGACGCTGGCTGCGAGGTCGTTATCTGTGTGCCTTTCACCGACCTGGTCACCGCTGTTGCCAAGACCAAGGGCACCAACATCCACGTTGGCGCTGAGAATGTCCACTTCGAGAAGTCCGGCGCTTACACCGGCGAGATCAGCGCTGACATGCTGACCGACCTGGGCGTTGAGTACGTCGTTGTCGGCCACAGCGAGCGCCGCCAGTACTTTGCCGAGACCGATGAGACTGTCAACAAGCGCGCCAAGGCTGCTCTGGCTGGCGGCCTGAAGCCCATCATCTGCGTCGGCGAGAGCCTGGCCCAGCGTGAGCAGGGTGTCACCGAGGAGCTGGTCCGTATGCAGGTCAAGATCGCCCTGAACGGCGTGACCGCTGACGAGCTGAAGAACGTCGTTATCGCCTACGAGCCCATCTGGGCTATCGGTACCGGCAAGACCGCTACCGCTGACCAGGCACAGGAAGTCTGCGCCGCTATCCGCAAGGTCGTCGGCGAGCTGTACGGCGAAGATGCCGCCAAGGCCCTGACCGTCCAGTACGGCGGCAGCATGAACGCCAAGAACGCCGAGGAACTGCTGGGCAAGCCCGATGTTGACGGCGGCCTGATCGGCGGTGCTTCCCTGAAGGCCGACCAGTTTGCCATCATTGTTGACGCCGCCACCAAGGGCTGATACAATAGTAGAGTAAAATGCCTCCCTCTGCGAGGGAGGCGGCGCGAAGCGCCGGAGGGAGAGACTTTCAAGTAAGCAACGGTTTACTTTATGTCTCTCCCCCACCGCCTACGGCGGAGCCCTTCGGGCCCGGACCCCTCTGTCGCTGCGCGACATCTCCCCACACTGCGGGAAGTCACCCTCCCAGAGGGGGCCTTTTGCGCTACCTGTACAAAAGGAGTTTCAATTTATGTCTAAAAAACCTGTAATGCTTTGCATCATGGACGGTTTCGGCTGGACGCCGGATCAGACCTACGGCAACGCCGTGGCCGCCGCCAATAAGCCCAACCTGGACAAGATCTTTGCCAACTATCCCATGACTACCATCCAGGCCAGCGGCATGGCCGTCGGCCTGCCCGAGGGCCAGATGGGCAACTCGGAAGTCGGCCACACCAACATGGGCGCTGGCCGCATCGTCTACCAGCAGTTGACCCTCATCACCAAGTCCATCAAGGACGGTGAGATGCTCAAGAACCCCGTGCTGGTCAAGAACATGAAAGCTGCCATCGATGCCGGTAAAGCCATCCACCTGATGGGCCTGGTCGGTACCGGCGGCGTCCACAGCCATGCCGACCACTGGTACGGCGTGCTGGAGATGGCCAAGCACCTGGGTGCCAAGGACGTTTACCTGCACTGCATCATGGACGGCCGTGACACCGACCCCCACAGCGGCAAGGGCTTCCTGGCTGACCTGCAGGCCAAGCTGGACGAACTGGGCATCGGCAAGATCGCCTCTGTTTCCGGCCGTTACTACGCCATGGACCGTGACAATAACTGGGACCGCGAGGAGAAAGCCTACGCTGCCTTTGTTTACGGCGAGGGCAACCACGCCGCCAACGCTGCCGAGGCTATCGAGGCCAGCTATGCTGCCGATGTGACCGACGAGTTCGTCGTGCCCGTTGTTACCTGCGAGGGCGGCCGTGTGCAGGATGGCGATACCGTTATCTTCATGAACTTCCGTCCCGACCGTGCCCGTCAGATGACCCGCATCTTCTGCGATGATGCTTTCACCGGCTTTGAGCGCCGCGGCGGCCGCAAGCAGGTCAACTATGTCTGCATGGCCGAGTACGATGCCACCATGCCCAACTGTGAAGTGGCTTACCCGCCGGTCGAGCTGAAGAACACCCTGGGCGAGTACCTGGCTGCCCACGGCAAGACCCAGCTGCGCATTGCCGAGACCGAGAAGTACGCCCATGTGACGTTCTTCTTCAACGGTGGTGTCGAGCAGCCCTGCAAGGGCGAGGACCGCAAGGTCATCCCCAGCCCGAAGGTTGCCACCTACGACCTGAAGCCCGAGATGAGCGCCTACGAGGTTGCCGACGAGTGCAAGGCCCGCATCGAGAGCGGCAAGTACGACGTCATCATCCTGAACTTTGCCAACTGCGACATGGTCGGCCACACCGGCGTATTTGACGCCGCTGTCAAGGCTGTTGAGGCTGTTGACAAGTGCGTGGGCGAGGTCACCGACGCTGTGCTGAACGCTGGCGGCGTGGTCTTCCTGACCGCCGACCACGGCAACGCCGAGAAGATGAAGAACCCCGATGGTTCTCCCTTCACCGCCCACACCACCAACGTGGTGCCTTTCGCTGTCATCGGCGCTGGCGATGTGAAGCTGCGCGAGGGTGGCTGCCTGGCAGACATCGCCCCCACCATGCTGCCCTATATCGGCCTGCCCGTCCCTGAGGAAATGACCGGCAAGAGTATCATCGAGGGCTGATAAGGAACGCGGCCTTTTTGAAAAAAGGCCTGGCGAAAAACTTTACTATTTTGACCCACAAAGCGGGAGCCTGCGGTAAGCGGGTTCCCGCTTTTGTTTGTATGGGCTGATGTATGTGTTTTGCTGTAGGGGCCGATGCTTGCATCGGCCCGTCAATTTGCCGTGGTTTACGCTGTTTTATAGGTTGAGAAAATGCACGAAAAATGGTATAGTAGAAACTACAAAAGTATGCCTGTAAGGGGAATTTACCGTATGAAAGAAAAACTGCGCTTACTGCTGCGTAAACCGGCTGTGATCGCCTTGCTGATAGCCGAGCTGCTGGTAATAGGCTTTGCCTTGGCAGCGGCGCTGCGCCCGGCGGCTGCGTATACGTTCACGGCGGACCAGTGGGAGAGCATCGCCCAGGAGTCGAAAATCGACTATGACGAGGATGGCCGCATCGGTGTTACCGAAATGACCGATGGCGAGGATATCCTGCAAACCCCGCCCATGACCCTGCCCAAAGGGCATTACACTGTCACGCTGGACTACCGCTATGTACCAAGCGTGTGGGAGGGCGGCGTTGAGCGGCGCTCCTGCCTGTACTTTACCTCGGCCGAGGCGGGCACCGTGACGGGCGAAAAACCGTGCATCGACGTGAAAAAGCAGCAGGATAGCATGACCCTGAATGTCAGCGACTACAGCGAGACCGTTCGCCTGGTGGCGCACAACGACGGCGGCATCTTTACGCTGGGCACTGTATGTATCGAGCAGGACATGCTGTACGCAGGGGCCTGCGCGGCGGGCTGGCTGGTGATGTTTGTGCTGCTGGATGCCTTTTTGCTGCTGACTGTGCCCGGCAGCCCGGTGCGCCTGGCTGACAGCGAACTGTGCGCTTGCCTTTGGGTGCTTTGCGCGGTGGCCGTGCTGACCTGCGCCCCGGCCCTGACGAACGGCGGCGCAGCCAACGGCGCGG
>ULSE01033114.1_pt1 | contig 13987 bp, 16 predicted proteins | sample 1956061 | NCBI WGS metagenome assembly ULSE01 (sample SAMEA4835700, study PRJEB28245) | human gut metagenome | biome: gut microbiome; material: fecal sample | place: Denmark | collected 2008 | reverse complement strand
AAGAAAGCCCGTGTTGCAGCAGCTTCAAAAGTGAGACAGATATTGGAAGAATGTGCAGCGGTCGATACATCGGGAAGATATGATAATGCAGAAAACTGGTACCAGTGCTGACTTGACAGTGCAAGAGTAAAATCCACCGGCTTTTAAATTTTGTTGATATTGGGGCTGTAAAGATTTACCATCTTCTCAGTTGTGCGGGTGTATTGCACTGTGAAAATCCGCTAAAAGTAGAAGATGACTGGATAAAAGACTATGCACTGGAAGAGGAAATATGATAATTATAATTGTAGTGCATTTTATGAACCATCCTATGTGATAGCAAGGGCATATCAAAATGGAAGATTTTCATTTGGTGGGAGGGATAAGATGAAGAAAAAAATTGCGTTGGTAATCACAATTGCGGTATGTATAGTATCCGTATCAGCAAATGTTTATCAGTACAGGGTGATACGGAACAAAGACGCCCAGATTGTATGGAACCAAACGACAGAGGATCAGATGTTTCAGGGTATTCTGGGACACATACAGGAGGAGATTTTATATTTACAAACATGTGAGCCGGACGAAAAAGATTTTAGGATCGGGGTGGCGTTTGGGTATTGCCGTGAGGCTGTAAACGCGTATATAACAACAAGTTATGGGGCATCATGGAAGGAACATGATCTTCAACAGATGGTGTCTGAGTTTGAAGGGTATCTGGAAAATTTACAGTCCGATGAAACACAGTGGAAAAATGCAAAGAATGGTGACTTAGATCGGTTGTATGATGCGTGGTCAGAGGTACTTACGCAGATCGATAAGGGAAAGAAAGCCCGTGTTGCAGCAGCTTCAAAAGTGAGACAGATTTTGAAAAATTGTGCAACGTCCCCAACCTCATAATGAGAAATTTTCGTTGAATTCGACCTTTGAATGCCCTCTTTTCCTTGTGGTACAATAGAAATACAGGGAAAAGGGGGAATTATCTTGTATCAGATAGGAGAATTTATTGTCAAAGCTGCAAACGGAGTATGTGAGGTAAAGGATCTGGTGCATCTGGATTTTTCAGATACAGATTCTAAAAAACTGTACTATCACCAGCAATGATCCGGAGCGTCTGGTGGGGATCATCAAACTGATCTGCGACCGGAAAGAAGAGCGTGTCCGGCAGGGCAGAAAAGTTACGGCGGTGGATGGGCGTTATTTTAAACTGGCAGAGAATCTGCTGTATGGGGAACTGGAAGTGGCACTGGATAAAGACACAGAGGAAATCCACAGGCTTATTCAGGAGCAGTGTGGGTAATCCCATAATTTAATCGTTTTAAGCTTCCCTTCTGGAAGGTATATTCCGGCGTGTGAAACGGATAGGTGACTTCATCTTCATAATACCATGGGTCATCTTCGTGCGCCGGATTTTTTAATACATGAAATTGTTGTGCCGGCATATATCCCTGTGCAAGCAGGAAGGCTTTTTTGCCGTCTGCATTTTCGCACAGATCAACGACCATCACAACATGCCCCGGATTTCCGCCTTTTAAAAACACATCTCCCACCTGCAGATCAGATAGCGGGATCGGCTGTGCTTCGGTATCCATGGAGGCGGTACCGGCATAAGAAAAAACGATACGCAGATAGTCTTTCAAACTGTCGTAGGAAGTGTCCGGCTGTGCACTTTTGATCCAGCTTACATTATTTCCGTTTACACGGATACGGTAACCGTCTGCCCACTTCGTATACTGGGCGTCAAATCCATTCGTAAAATGAAAAGCAATGCGATCGTATTGCTTTGTACTCCAAAAATATTCTGCATATACCCGGATGGCGGAATCCGCGCATTGCTGGAGATCCTCATGTTCAAGTGGGAGATCAAATACGGCAACATGAGCCTTTTGATTGCGTTTTTTACTGCCGTCATATAATAGAACGGGACTTTGATCAGGCTCCATGGCATAGTTTCGCAAAAACTCTGCAAGACTTCCGTCGGCTTCTTTGGTTCTTGTGTAACCGTCCGATGTGTGGATGCGGCTTTCTAATGTCATGCCGGAAGCGTCAATCAGAGAAAGCGTGGAAGAAGTTTCCGTTTCTGTTGGTCCGGCCTGCGGTTCTGTCTGTCTGGAAATAGTTTTTTGTGAATCCGTCTGTGAATGGCTGGCATGACAACCGGTGAACGTGATGCCAAGGGATAGGATGCCGATTCCGAATAATAATCTTTGTACTAATTTTTTCAATGTTTTCTTCCTCATTTAAATATAATCTATGACAGAGCATACCACACTTTTGGAGAAAATAATAGAAATTGTTCTTGACAGGTAAAAACGTGTTTGATAATGTTATTTCATAAAGTTATATTGTTTCTGAATATTATATTAGTAAATGTCAACAGGAACAAATCACGGGGGATTCTCCCACGACTCCATGAAATTTAAAAAACAGAATGAAGGGTTACATGATAACTTGACATACTACTATTGAATAGGGTAATGTAAAGGAGAAAAGATGGTCAGAACATTTATACAGACACGCGAATTTTCCAGGAATTGGGATAAACTTGGGTTTAAGGATGAAGATTTAAGAAAGCTGGAATTAGAATTGCTGGAAAATTCTGATTTACATCCGGTAATAAAGGGAACAGGAGGACTTCGAAAGATCAGAATTCCTTTTGCAAATGAAGGGAAAAGTGGCAGTGCCCGTGTTTGCTATGTGGATTTTGTGGTTCAAGAGGTTATTTATTTGATTACCGTGTATTCTAAAAATGAAAAAGAAAATCTGTCGCAAGCTGAACGTAATGGTATCAAAAGTTTAATTGAACAATTGAAATTGAAGTTATAGGAGAAGAAATAATATGAGCGATGTATATGAAAGTATTGTGGCTGGATTACAGGAAGCCATTGAGGATGCAAAAAGTAAAGAAAAAAAACTTCCGCGCCGTGTCGTGACAGTTGTTCCTGTTAAGGAATACAATGCCAGCGAAGTAAAGAAGATTCGTAACGAAACCGGAATGTCGCAAAAGACATTTGCAAGTTATCTTGGTGTTTCCTGTAAGACTGTGGAGGCATGGGAATCTGGAATCAATCATCCGTCAGGTGCAGCAAGCCGTCTTCTGCATATGATGGAGATGGATCGAAATCTCACAAAAGAATTTCCTTTTGTATCCATAGAGGAATAATAAATAATACATGAGTGTTTTCCAAAAACCGGAAGACACTCATTTTTATTGAGAAAAATAATTCTTGCATAATACCCACAGGGGGTATATAATGCGATGCAGAAGGATACCCATACAGGGTATCGGAGAGAGAGGAGACATAATCCGAATGGAAAAAGAACATACTTGTGAATGCTGTAAGAAAAAAGAGCGTTCCGAGAAGGAACGGAAAGATATGATCAATCGCCTGAGCCGCATTGAAGGACAGATCCGCGGCATCAAAGGCATGGTAGAAAAAGACTGTTACTGCCCGGATATCATCACACAGGTAGCGGCTGCCAATGCGGCACTCAACAGTTTTAATAAAGTCCTGCTGGCACAACATATCCGTACCTGCGTCGCAGATGGCATCCGAAACGGCGAGGACGATAAAGTAGACGAATTAGTAACGATGTTACAAAAATTAATGAAGTAAGAAATGTAGGAGGCAACTATGAAGCAATATGAAGTGACCGGCATGAGCTGTGCGGCATGCTCCGCCCGCGTGGAAAAAGCCGTCTCCAAAGTGCCGGGTGTGACTTCCTGCTCCGTCAGCCTGCTGACCAACTCCATGGGAGTGGAAGGCACGGCGAGTGATCAGGAAATCGTAAATGCAGTCGTTGCGGCCGGATACGGCGCAGCACCCAAAGGCGCGAAAAAAGAACAGACCGTGGCAGAAGAGGAAGAAGCATTAAAAGACCACGAGACACCGAAACTGCGCAAGCGTCTGATCGCATCGGTCATCTTTCTTGTCGTGCTGATGTATTTTTCCATGGGACATATGATGTGGGGCTGGCCGGTACCGGCTGCCATGAAAGACAATCATGTGGCAATGGGAATGTTGCAGATGCTTTTAACCATCATCATCATGGTGATCAACCAGAAGTTCTTTGTGAGCGGTTTTACCAGCCTGCTCCACGGCGCACCAAATATGGATACACTGGTGGCACTCGGCGCCGGAGCATCGTTTGGATACAGTACGTATGCCCTGTTTGCCATGACCGGAGCGCAGGTGCGCGGCGATATGGATGCAGTCATGGGATATATGCATGAATTTTATTTCGAGTCCGCGGCCATGATTCTGACACTCATCACCGTCGGAAAAATGCTCGAATCCCACGCAAAAGGCAGGACAACCGATGCCTTAAAAAGCCTTATGCGGCTGGCACCGAAGACCGCAACGGTGGTGCGGGACGGACAGGAAGTTACCGTGTCAATTGCAGAAGTGCGGCAGGGGGATATCTTTGTCGTGCGTCCGGGGGAAAATATTCCGGTCGATGGAATTGTCATAGAAGGCAGCAGTGCGGTCAACGAGGCAGCACTCACCGGAGAAAGTATTCCGGTCGACAAACAGAAAGGCTCCTCCGTCAGCGCGGCAACGACGAACCAGTCCGGGTTCCTGCGCTGTGAGGCAACCCGCGTGGGAGAAGACACCACGCTTTCCCAGATCATCAAAATGGTGTCGGATGCGGCAGCCACCAAGGCGCCGATTGCAAAAATCGCCGATAAAGTATCCGGTGTGTTTGTACCAACGGTCATCATCATTGCAGGAATCACGGTCATCGTCTGGCTGATTGCCGGAAAAGACGTCGGGTTTGCACTGGCGCGCGGGATTTCCGTGCTCGTTATCAGCTGTCCGTGTGCACTGGGACTTGCAACACCTGTAGCGATCATGGTCGGAAACGGCATGGGAGCCAAAAACGGAATCCTTTTCAAAAATGCCGTGGCACTGGAGAATGCAGGAAAAACGCAGATCGTAGCATTGGACAAGACCGGAACAATCACAACCGGGGAACCGCGTGTGACGGACATTCTCCCTGCAAAGGGATATACGGAGCGGGAGCTGATGCAGCTTGCTGCGGATCTGGAGAGCTCCAGTGAACATCCGTTGGCAAAGGCGGTTATGGAGCACGCAAAGGCAAGCGGTATTTCCAATACTGCAGTGCACGATTTTCAGGCATTGCCGGGCAACGGACTTTCCGCGGTGCGCGGAGAAGATCTGCTGCTGGGCGGAAGTATTTCTTATATGCAGCAGAAGGTAAGCGTGGATGCGGCCATGACAGAACAGGCAAAGAAACTGGCAGAAGAGGGAAAAACACCGTTGCTTTTTGCCAAAAATCATACCTGTGCCGGTCTGGTTGCCGTAGCAGACACGATCAAAGAGGACAGTCCGCAGGCGGTAGCTAAGCTGCGTGAGATGGGAATCCGAGTCATTATGCTGACCGGGGACAACGAGCGCACAGCAAAAGCCATCGGCGCACAGGCAGGAGTGGACGAGGTGATCGCAGGTGTTCTGCCGGAAGGAAAAGAGGCGGAGATCCGCAAACTCAGAGAACACGGCAGAGTTGCCATGGTCGGAGACGGTATCAACGATGCACCGGCACTGACGCGTGCAGACACCGGAATCGCCATCGGCGCCGGAACCGATGTGGCAATCGATGCGGCATCCGTTGTCCTGGTTAAGAGCCGTCTGCGGGATGTTCCGGCGGCCATCCGCCTAAGCCGGGCAACGCTGCGGAACATCCATGAAAATCTGTTCTGGGCATTCTTTTATAATGTAATAGGGATTCCACTTGCAGCCGGAGTGTGGTATCCTATATTTGGGTGGAAATTAAATCCAATGTTTGGCGCGGCAGCTATGAGCTTATCCAGCTTTTGTGTCGTGACCAACGCATTACGGCTGAACCTGTTTTCCGTACATGGAAAAGCAAATAAAAAGGCTGTACCGGCAGCAAAACCGACAGAAATGAAAATAAGCGAAAGTGAGGAAACAAAAATGACAAAGACAATGCATATTGAAGGAATGATGTGTGGACACTGTGAGGCAACCGTAAAGAAAGCACTTGAGGCACTTCCGGAAGTAACATCTGCAGAAGTCAGCCATGAGGCTGGCACTGCCGTTGTGACCTCATCCACGGAAGTGGCGGATGATGTATTAAAGAAAACGGTAGAAGAGAAAGATTACAAGGTTACAGCGATTGATTAAGAATGTTACAGCGGTCCAATGGAACGTGGAGCCGCCTGTTTCCGTCGGAGAAGGGTGGAGTGGAACATGTATTTTTTTAATAAAAAAATAAAAATCCTGCGTGGGTTTGCACTGGTATGTGTGCTTGCACTGGGATTGTGTTTGACAGGGGGACTGCAAATAGCAGAGGCAAAAACAACAACATATTATGACGCATCGGCAGGCAGGCTGCACGTCAAAGGAACAAAACTTGTGGACAAAAAGGGGCATGAAGTACAGCTTCGCGGAGTCAGCACACATGGACTGAGCTGGTATCCGCAGTACGTCAATGACAAGTGTTTTGCCCAGCTGCATGATAAATGGGGAGCAAATGTCGTGCGCCTGGCGATGTATACCGAAGAGTATAACGGATACTGCAGCGGAGATGCAAAGAACCGCAGTGACTTAAAGAAACTGATTAAAAAGGGAGTCAGGCTGGCAAAGAAACATAAAATGTATGTGATCGTGGACTGGCATATCTTAAGCGATGGAAATCCGAATTCCCATAAGAAAGAAGCAAAGGCCTTTTTCAGGGAAATGTCCAGGGAATTTAAGGGTTACAACAATGTGATTTATGAGATCTGCAATGAGCCGAATAACGGTACAAGCTGGAAAGAGATCAAATCCTATGCCAGGAGTGTCATTTCCACCATTCGCAAAAATGACAAAAAGGCGGTGATCGTTGTAGGAACACCGACCTGGTCACAGGATGTGGATCAGGCGGCAGCAGATCCGATCAAGGGGGACAATATCATGTATGCGCTGCATTTTTATGCAGCCACACACAAAACAGATCTGCGCAATAAAATGACCGCAGCCATCAACAAAGGACTTCCGGTATTTGTCACGGAATATGGAATCTGTGATGCTTCCGGAAACGGAGCCATCGATAAAAAAGAGGCAGACCGCTGGATAAAGACGATGGATGAATACGGTGTCAGCTACATTGCGTGGAATCTGTCAAACAAACAGGAATCTTCTTCTATTATTAAAAGCAGCTGTCCGAAAGTCAGCGGTTTCAAGAAAAGTGAGTTGAGTGACGAGGGCAGGTGGCTGTATCACCTGCTTCGAAAGAAGGCTGGACTGACAAAGTAGTGATGGAATGATTACATAACACGGGCATGTCCGGGAAAGGAGGGAATCATGCGGATACAAAAAAGCCGGATGAGGTGTGTAGGCATCTTTTTGGCGGTTGTCATATGTTTTTTTGCGGTGCAGCAGAGCTATGGTGTGCAAAACATGCACGATATCACGCAGGCGGAGCCGGATCATCTTGCGGTACATACGATGGAGCGGCAGCAGGGTTCCTTCCTTGATATCCTCGGACGTTCCGAACTGACACAGTCCGAACAGGCGCGTCTGACCGTCAGTGCACGGGTCACGCGGCTGAATGCAGAACGCAACATCATTTTGTGGGCAGGACTTGCAAGCGGATTTGCCGGGAATGCTACCCGGATTTATCTGGCATCCTGCCGTATCGAAAACATATTTGTGCGCAGCCATGCGTGGATCATGGCATACATACACTGGCAGGATGGGGAAAAAGCTTCTGACTCTTTGAAATAAGCGACCATTTTCAAAGAGTTCAGGAGGAAAATTTCATGTTAGAAAAAGTCATTATCGTAGTTGTAGTAGCAGTTGTTGTGTTGGCCGCAGGTGTGGCATGGTGGTTTGAGAACGGATCAGCAAGCCATAATGAGGGCGGTCATGCAGCGGATGTGGACAGCGACGAACTGACAAAACTGGAAAAATAAATACATAAATGAAAGAGGGAATGTTTCCGTGTGTGGAACATTCTCTTTTTCGTGCGCGTTTCCTTGTGTTTTGGGGACATATAGAGAAAAAGTAAGCTTGAAAGTCTCAGGAAAAGTTGGCAAAGGGACATATGTAAAAAAGGTGCATTGAAAAGTCCCAGGAAAAATTGGCAAAGGGACATATGTAGAAAAAGTGCATTGAAAAATCCCGAGAGAAGTTGGTAAAAGGACATATGTATAAAAAGCGCATGAAAAAGTCCCACAGGATCTGTTTAACAGGACATAAATGAGCACTTTTTTATCATATGTCCTCTATTTAGTTCGTCATGGGACATGGACGGCTATTTTTTTGCCATATGTCCTCTATTCAGTTCGTCATGGGACATAGACAAGAATATTTGCTTTATATGTCCTCATATCATTATAAGCAGTATATAATTTAATTATATGCGTTGAAGGCAGGTGTTGATTTGAATCTTGGTATTGAAAGGGAAACTTGGGAATTAAAAATCGACCGGTAAATTAAAAGAAACAATGCATTCTATTTGTGCAATTTTGAACAAACATCAGCACGGGAACTTTATTTTGGAGTCAAACCCGATGGAACTGTTGTGGGACAGGTTGTGACAGAAGAGTCTTTGTGGGAAGTAAGTAATAAGCAAACATATCCTTGCATAAACTGTACAAACACAGGAATGCAGGGGTATTTTTTTGAAAGCTTATATTGAAGAAAGAGCCGTGGAAATCGCAAACTATATCATTGAACATAAGGCAACTGTGCGGCAGGCTGCCAAACATTACGGGATTTCAAAATCGACCGTTCACAAGGATATCACGGACCGGCTGTGCCAGGTGAATCCGGCACTTGCGGCAGAAACCCGCAAGATTATTGATGTGAATAAATCCGAACGTCATATCCGCGGAGGAATGGCAACAAAGGAAAAATATGCACATTTGCATGCAGTATAGATTTTCTCCTGTCGTGCGTGTTATAATGGGATAACATGCAGGAGGAAAAAACAGTGAATAATATGAAAAAAGAACAGCTCCGCCTTTATGCGGTGACCGACCGCACCTGGCTGGGCAATGAAACATTATATGAGCAGGTAGAGAAAGCACTGGAAGGTGGCGCCACTCTGGTACAGCTGCGTGAGAAGGAACTTCCGGAAGCGGATGTGCAGAAGGAGGCAGAAGAATTGCTGGAACTTTGCCATCGTTACGGGGTGAAACTCATTCTGGATGATGATGTGGAACTGGCGGCAAAAGTCGGCGCAGACGGGGTTCATATCGGACAGTCCGATATGGAACTGGCGCACGCGCGTGAGATTCTCGGACCGGATAAAATCATTGGTGTGACGGCAAAAACCGTGGAACAGGCGAAAGCCGCAGAAGCGGGAGGCGCTGATTATCTGGGAAGTGGTGCTGTGTTTGGCTCTACAACCAAAAAGGATGCCATTCCGATGAAGCACGAGCTGCTGGAAGAAATCTGCCACAGCGTGAAAATTCCGGTTGTGGCAATCGGGGGAATCACGGCAGAGAATGTTTTGCAGTTAAAAGGCAGAGGCATCGCGGGTGTCGCAGTTGTCAGCGGCATTTTTGCCTGCGAGGATATTGAGACAGGCACCCGGCATCTTGGAGAACTTGTAGAACAGATCATATAAAGGGAACAAAAGAGGAGTAAAAAAGTAAAATGAAGAATCATCTGCAGATAAAAAAATTGACATTGACGGCACTTTTCACGGCGGTGGCTGTGGTCGGGAGTATGTTTTCTTTCCCGGTATTGGGCTCAAAATGTGCGCCGGTACAGCATCTGGTGAATGTACTGTGCGCGGTAACGGTCGGACCATGGTGGGGGGGCTGGCACAGGCTTTTATGGCGGCATTGATCCGTAATCTGACAGGGCTTGGCAGCCCACTGGCATTTCCGGGAAGTATGTGTGGTGCACTGCTTGCAGGACTGCTTTACCAGTATGGGAAAAAGCTTCCGTTTGCATATGTGGGAGAAGTGTTTGGAACCGGTATCATCGGCGGAATGCTTTCTTATCCGATTGCGTATCTGATTATGGGGAATAAAGCAGCGGCATTGTTTACATTTGTAGTGCCGTTTTTGATCAGTACCTGTGGTGGTACGATCATTGCAATTATCGTGACCATTCCAATGAAAAAGGCAGGAATTCTGGACGGTGAAATACAAAGACGGGAGAAACTGTGATGAAATTTTCCGGGGAAAAAGTGGTGGAAATTTATGAGAAAATACAACAGAAACGTCCGATTATCCACTGTATCACAAATGCCGTGACGGTCAACGATTGTGCGAATATCCTTCTGGCGGCAGGTGCGTCACCGACGATGGCACACCATCCCTGTGAGGTGGAAGAGATCACGGCAGGTACAGCGGCACTGATCTGTAATTTCGGGGCTATCTCGGATTATGAGGCGATGAAGACTGCCGGAAAGCGGGCGCATGCGCTGGAACATCCGATCGTGATTGATCCGGTCGGGGTGTCGGGGTCTTCCTATCGGCGTGAAAAATGTCTGGAGTTGATGAAAATAATCCATCCGACCTGTATCCGGGGAAATTATTCGGAAATACAGGCATTGCTGCACAACTGTGGAACGGTTACCGGGGTGGATGCAGCCGAGGATGCGCTGGCGGAAGCAGAAGAAACGGATTTGCCGGAGCTGATGAAGCAGTATGCAAAGGAAAATCAGATGATTCTTGTCGCATCCGGAGAAACTGATCTGATCACGGATGGAAGCTGCGTCTACCGGTGTCATAATGGAAGCCCGATGATGGCAAGGATTACGGGAAGCGGCTGTATGTCCACCGTGATGCTTGGCGCTTTTTTAAGTGCGGAAAATTCGGTGGAGAGTGCAGTGGCATGCTGTGCGTTTACTGGCATTGCAGGAGAACTTGCGGCGAAAGAAATGACCGCGCAAAAGAGAGGGACGATGACGTTTCGCAACTGGTTTATTGATGCCGTGTCTTTGATGACACCGGAACAGTTGGAACATGGAACAGATGTGGACTGGTTTTAAAAGTACGAACGGAGAAGAGGATATAAATGGAAAATATAGTATTGAAAGCGTCCGACGGTTACGCGCTGAGTCTGGCTGTATTTGAACGTGAGCATCCGCGGGGATACATTCAGATCATTCATGGGATGGAGGAACATAAGGAGCGTTATGAGGCTTTCGCTGAGCAGCTGCGGCAGGCGGGATTTACGGTGGTGACATCGGACATGCGGGGGCATGGGGAACATGCTCCCAAGCTGGGGTTCTTTAAAGAAAAAGACGGTGACCGTTATCTGTTGTCGGATCAGGTACAGATCACGGCATATATCAGGGAGCGGTTTCAAACGGAAAAGGTGATGATTTTTGCACATTCCATGGGAACCATCATTGCAAGGAATCTGCTTTGTACCCAGTCACACAGTTACGCAAAGGTGGTACTGAGCGGATTCCCGAATTATCCGGGAACACAGATTATCCGCATAGGGTTTTTCCTGACAAATCTGCTCACAAGGGCGCGTGGACCGATGTATCATTCCAAGCTGGTGCAGCAACTGTCAGTGGGAAATTTTAATAAGCAGGTAAAACATGCAAAAACCGAAGTGGACTGGATCTGTTCCGATGAGCAGGTGGTACAGGCATATCTGAAAGATCCGTATTGCGGGCACGGATTTAGTGTTTCCGCTTTTCACGATCTGTATATGCTGACAACTGCCATGCATCAGGTGTCAAATTACCGGGACGTAAATGAGACATTACCGATTTTGATGATCCGCGGCAGCGAAGATCCGTGCACCGGGTATGAAAAAGGTGCCAAAGACAGCGTGGACACGCTGAAACAGGCAGGTTTTTCCAATATTTCCACAATTACCTATCCGCATATGCGCCATGAAATACTAAATGAGAAAGAAAATGCAAAAGTTTACGCGGATGTGATTGCATTTTACGAGAAAACGTGAGGTTGTGACTTGTAAAATCACAGGGGCTTTATTATAATGGTAGAAAAATGGTGTACTTTTGAAAAATGCACCACATAAATGCAAAAATGCATTTTAGAAAACAGGAGGAAACACAATATGGATCAGGAGAAAGTCATCGTCATTGACTTCGGTGGTCAGTACAATCAGCTGGTTGCACGCCGCGTCCGCGAGTGCAATGTGTACTGTGAGATTTATTCTTACCGTACCGACATCGAACAGATCAAGGCAATGAATCCAAAGGGAATTATCCTCACCGGCGGCCCGAACAGCTGCTATGAGGCAGATTCCCCGACATACACGAAAGAATTATTTGAACTTGGCATCCCGGTTCTCGGTCTGTGCTATGGTGCGCAGTTGATGAATCATATCCTCGGTGGAAAAGTAGAAAAGGCACCGGTACGTGAGTACGGAAAAACGGAAGTGTTCGTGGACAAGTCTTCTCCGCTTTTTGAGGGAGTGGCAACGGATTCGGCAGAAGGGTCTACCATCTGCTGGATGAGTCATTTTGATTATATTTCCAAGCCGGCACCGGGATTTCAGGTGGTAGCACATACCGCTGACTGTCCGGTAGCGGCAGATGAAAACCCGGAGAAAAAACTTTATGCAATCCAGTTCCATCCGGAAGTACTGCATACCGTAGAGGGAAGCAGGATGCTTCACAACTTTGTAAGAAATATCTGTGGATGTGCCGGCACCTGGCGCATGGATTCTTTCGTGGAGCATACAATCAAAGAGATCCGTGAAAAAGTCGGTGATGGAAAGGTTCTCCTTGCATTATCCGGCGGTGTGGATTCTTCTGTTGCAGCAGGACTTCTTTCCCGCGCCATCGGAAAACAGCTTACCTGTGTATTCGTCGATCACGGTCTGCTCCGAAAGAACGAAGGAGACGAGGTTGAGGAGGTCTTCGGACCGAACGGACAGTTTGACCTGAACTTTATCCGTGTCAACGCGCAGGAGCGTTATTATGGAAAACTTGCCGGTGTGACAGAACCGGAGAAAAAACGTAAAATTATCGGAGAGGAATTCATCCGTGTCTTCGAGGAAGAGGCAAAGAAGATCGGAGCCGTGGATTTCCTGGCACAGGGAACCATCTACCCGGATGTGGTAGAGTCCGGACTTGGCGGAGAATCCGCAGTGATCAAGTCCCACCACAACGTCGGCGGTCTCCCGGATTATGTGGATTTCAAGGAAATCATCGAGCCGCTGCGCAACCTCTTCAAAGATGAAGTCCGCAAAGCGGGTCTGGAGCTTGGCATCCCGGAGAAACTTGTCTTCCGTCAGCCATTCCCGGGACCGGGACTTGGTATCCGTATTATCGGTGAGGTAACTGCAGAGAAGGTTCGTATCGTGCAGGATGCCGATTACATTTACCGTGAGGAAGTGGATGCTGCGGTAGAGGAATACCGCAAAGAGCATGGAGAGGCACCGGAGTGGATGCCAAACCAGTATTTCGCCGCGCTCACCAATATGCGAAGCGTAGGTGTCATGGGCGATGAGAGAACGTACGATTACGCGGTTGCACTGCGTGCGGTCAATACGGTCGATTTCATGACAGCGGAAGCTGCCAATATACCGTTCGAGGTGTTACAGAGAGTTATGAGCAGGATTATCAATGAAGTGAAGGGGGTAAACCGCTGCTTCTATGATATTACCAGTAAGCCGCCTGGGACGATTGAGTTTGAATAGTAAACAGAGCTTCATAAATGGCGTAAACAAGCCATTTATGGGGCTTTTTCTTTTTTTGTGATACCTATATGATACCTATTTTGATAGTACCACAGATATTAATGAGTACTAAACAGAAGTGTCATAGGTATTATCTATTATCACATTTCTTTTTATTTTCAAAAATTATCCCAATTATATGAAGCACCAAACACTGGTGCAAATTAGTGAAAATACACCAGTGGTGTCACTTCCGTAATTTGTGGGTTGGTTATAGAATTAATCGCACAGAAAGTTTTTAACACACAATGTGCCAGTATTGCCACAATGTTACCTGATGATGCCGACAGTGTTTGTAGAGACATCTTTATTGGTTTAAGTATGGATTAATTGTACTTAAAGATAAAAAAGTC